>OMLO01000096.1_pt1 | contig 39939 bp, 23 predicted proteins | sample 1674811 | NCBI WGS metagenome assembly OMLO01 (sample SAMN06265003, study PRJEB25207) | coral metagenome | isolation source: Coral host | place: Mexico:La Bocana,Puerto Morelos, Mexico | collected 2008-11-13
GTGTTGTTTTCGATGCGGTTTCAAGGTCATGAAACCGTGTCGATTGGAAACCGCGTCCGTGTAAACGATGCCTTAAACACTATCCAGTTTATTAAATAATTTAACAAACAGAATACTTTGTTTTTGTATGTTGTGTTTCACACTAGAAAAAAGAAGTGTTGTACAAAAGAAGACTAATTTGTATATATATATATTGTGAAACAACAAACAGTAGTTGGCTGTAAGTGCATTCTTCTGATACAAAGTGTACTGTAAGTTTTAAGATTTGGCAGTTCCTAACTTTCTCCAGAAAACATCACCACACGCTACTTGATTGGAGAAGTGTTAAAATCTGCCGTAAAATCTGTGGTGAATGTTTCTTGAGGGCAATCCCTAAGAGAACTGGTTTACTGCAATGCTCATTGATGAGGGCACCAATCTGTTTTGCATAAACATGCCAGATTTCCTGTAATGAACAAATAAAGAGAGCATTTAGATTTTAATCCCTGGTGTCATCTTTTAGAGATTTATTACAATGGAATATTATTAGGTATGTACTAAGTACTCTTCTATTATTCAGGGTTGCCACATTGCACTTCACCCTTCAAAGAAACCTGCCCACAATATAATCAAGTATAGTTTATTAGATTTTGAAGCTGGTTTTTTGTGCAAACCCATTACCCAGTTCATAGTTGAACCTATTTTTCACTGTAATGCATACATTCTTCCTTTCATTGTAGAGTCTAAATAATTTAATGCCATGTGTAGAAGGTTGAAAACCCAAGTCAATCCAGCATGCCAGCTTAAATTTTAGGGAAAATGAAATGTAAATGAAAATTAATAAGTGCAGTTTTTTAAACATATTTAGTTTTTTGCATTTATGATGAACTAACCTCATCACTTCCCATTAGTGTTCTAGTACTGAATGTGTGTAAGCCTCTTGAAGATGAGTCTTCTGTTGCAGAAGTTGTCATTTTATTTACACCGACCTGTGAATATTTTATATTCATCATTTTTATGAGGCTGAGTTTGGATTAAAAAATAAGTTACAACAGAGAGAGTGGTCATAATTACATGTACAAATTATATGAATACATTTGCTCAACAAAGAAATTATAAATGCCAAACCATATTGGATATGTGTACTTAATTAACCATCTGATCAATGAATACCCTTTATTGACCATCAATCAACCCTCAATACTTAATCAATGCCTTAGTTGACACCCACTTGACACTTAATCAACATCTTGGTCAACAGTTGGTCAACAGTCAATTAAGTTTTGCAGACATGCGATTGAGTGTTGATAGATACATGAGTCAGTCAACATGGCCAACTATTGATCAAGTGTCAACTGAGTGTTGGCCGAGTATCAATCGAGATGTGGATCAAGTGTCCATTGTGATGTTAATCGCGTGTTGATGAAGGGTAACAATTGACACTTGAACACCGATATCTTTAGAACACATGATCCTGAACAAGTGTTAGCTCTGAGCAACATATATTTATTTTGATTGTTTTAGTGGTGTAAATTGGGCGATTCCTCAACTTCATAATCCCAAGTTGATTATTCTCCTTACTTTTTGGCTGATAATGTATTGACACTACAAGGAGAAATTCAATTTTGATAATTCGTTTTTGGAGTTTTAATGTTTCCCGAGAACAACGAAAAATATTGACAAATTTAAACCTTACCAAATTTCCGATTTTTTCAAACTGGGAAACAATGACAAAGATTCTGTCGTGATAAGCGGAACATATCACCTCCGTATGTATTCCATCTATGACGGCCGCAGCCTACAAATAAATTAGTTTTCCATAGCATTTTCATAACTTGATTTGCAAGAAATCGAAAATGGTAGCTTGATACTTACTTGACGAGTTTGAATAAAGTGAGCGGCCATTTTAAAATCTGAGAGAGTCTGGTGTCGTGATATTCGCCGTCACGCTAACCTACGAAGCGTGACAGGGCAATTGTTCATACTGGACATCAGCAACACCGGCATTTGATTCAAAGGGTAGTTGACTCAAGCGCAGTCGTTCGTGAAGTTTATGTTTCTCTCTTCAGAAAAATCCTCAGGTGGAAACCAACCATGACGTCTTTGTTACAGGTAATTTAACGAAATTGAAGGTCTTTGAGATAGCAATATCGATCAAAACATAGCTGGGTTCGTGAGAAGCAAAAGGGCGTGTTGTTCACAAGGGCTGCGGCAAAATATTAACAAACGAAGCTTGTCAGCTTTTACTGCAAAAAGTAATTACAGTAATGAGGAAAAGGATGTTTTTCACACACTTTAATCGCGACTTTCTTTCAAATTTCTTCGATCTGTAAGAGTCTGCCTAATGTGATGTTTTATAGCTAGCATTCATAAATATATGTGCTTGTGAGTCCATTGATGACATAACATCTGTATTCGTTGGTGTACAGCTTGATCCGTTGCATATATTTGAAAGTAAAGATCGAATCTCCATCAACTAAAGCATCGATAATTCTAATTTGTTTATAACAAGGACCCGTAATTTCATTTGTGAGTCACCGAATATTAATATTGCGCTGGTATTTACGAACTTGAAAATGAATATCATATCGACACGTATTTACATTTTTTTTTTTTAAAAAAACTTCTTATGATCGAGGCCTTCAACACTCCAGGAACACAACGACTCATCGGCTTTGGTATTGCTATGTTAAAAGCGATCTCCGAATGCAAGCCGTCTCTAAACTTAATTTATATGTAAAATCCATCGATATATCGATTTCAGAAAATATTCTTGGCTGGGTCTTAGTAACGACTGAAACTGACAAGTTAATTGAAGTTAGTTGTTTTATTTTATTTCTTGAAAAGGTCGATTAGTGTACTTATTTCCTTCGAAGCATCCCGTCAGTGTTGCGAAGATTTGGTGCTGTATCACAGTTATTTTTCACATTTATAACAAAGCAAGCGTTAATAGGAGCAAGCAGAAAATTTAAACCATTTGTTGACATAAACGAAGAATTGTCAAAAAGTAACCTCCCTTTTGAATAACGTAACGCAATGCGCGAGTGCGTGACAGCGAATATCCGTTTCCGCTGTCGCTGTGGCGGTTAATTTAACCGGACGTTGCGTATTCGGACGTTTCGAACGTAACCAAGTTATACGATTCATACTCAGTCATCTTGGCCGTAGTTGTGTACTAAGTTGGTTTGTTATGTTCCTGGGAACGAAAAATCCCAATACCGATAGCTAAATTAAATTTTGTTTAAGGCAACTGAGCCAGCTGCCAAGGTCATAAGTAGGGTTTTAGAATTTTAGTCTAGTTAAAAAATCATAAATAGGGTGAGAGTTATAGGAGGCGGGCCTCACACTCCAGCCCAATTTTTTTGGAAGTACCCCCCGGGTCATGCACGTTGTCCGCACTCCCGTGAACGTTAAATCTACATTTGTTAGTTGCTCGGACTCAGGGTAAAGCCTACGGTGTTGTTTGGACCGTCAAGGCCGGAGAAGCGAGCTTCGCGCTTCTAGTTTTCTTCTCTACCCACCCATTGAACGCCCGCCGCGCAGGCTAAACAAAATAACTATGGTAACGACAAACTCTTGAAGGGAAACTGGAGTTTCATTAGTTTAACCTTGTGGTAATTTAGACGCCTCCCCCGTTCGTCCATGGGAAAAATTTATTGTTAAGTATGTTTCGCGTTGACGTTTGTAAGCAAGATCTGGAGAAGATGACGGATGAGGGAGGTATTCCTCAATGTAAGCCTTATTTGCAAAGTATTCCTGGTTTCCCAAATCCCAAATCTTCCTTGTTCGTTTATTTCAGGTCTCGCTTGTTTTGGTTGTGAAGTTGTCAGGAATATGGGCGTTTTCTGGTGGTCCTCCTTTAAGTACATGTGAGTACATGCTTCCTCATCACGAAATTCGTGGAGCGAAGCCGCCAGCATCTTACAAGGCGCAGACTGGAGAGCCCCCTTACAATATCAACGTGTCCAAACATTCGTACACTGCTGGTGAAAATCTTACCGTGACAATCTTAAGAACAAGTACTTTTAAAGGATTTATTTTGCAAGCTCGGGGAAGTGACAGTCCAGTCGCGTGGCCAGTGGGAGAATTCGTCCAAATGCCGAGTGGTACGTACGTATTCGCGTTTGTTTCATTTTCAATGAGCGTGACAAACCTGAAGCGTGACGTAGCACGCAATTTGTAGGCATGGAGATTTAGTTTGCATTATGTATCCTAAATTAGTCTCGCTATTCTGACGACATAACTAAACACTTCCGCAGACTTTCTTGGTCCTGAGTAGGGCATGAAAGTTGTAATGTGATCAAATTTTTTCCCTTGAATTTTTAGGTTAACCACATAGAATTCCACGAAACTTTAAAAAACCGCGTTTAGCGTTTGCAAATATCTGCATTGGTTCCGGAAATAATTAGGTTTGAAAAATGTGTAAAGTAGACAAGTGAGAGAACTGATGATGTCATACACTCAACCAAATATTACAGCAAGTATATAGATAGACTTATATCAATCAATTTGCCTCAGAAGCCATTGAAACTTGGTAGGTGTTAAGTTCTACATGCAACACAGCTAGGACTTAAAAAGGTTCCGTTCCAGTGGCAATGAGCTCTTTTCCAGTCCCCTCCAAACAGAGTTCAGTATTTTAGTGATTTTCAGCTGGAAAAACATTAAACAAGGCCATGAACTTGACATAACATATTAAGTATGCTTGTTGGATCATGCAGATGGGCCACCATTGGCAAATATGAATATAGAAACCTAAGGTGGCCAGAAAAGCCTTTAATGTCCGGGGGCTGTTGCCATGGTAACAAATACGGGTGATGTTAAACTCATATTGTGGAGCACTTCTAGCAGAATTATACTGCCAAGAATCAAACATTTCTGAATTGACTGATATATATTTGTTCATCATATTTTATTAAAATCCGGTTGAGTTTATGGAACGAAAGAGATACTTGTCTACTTGTCTACTTGTCTACGTTTTAAAATGGCTTAGATAGGAAAGGTACCACTTTAAACAAATATACTCTACACACGGGAATCCGAGCTCTGGCTGCACGATAATAACCTAGTCTTTATCCTCTTATTTTTTCAGGTGCTCAACATTTGTATTGCTCTGGTGGGGAACCGAAGGTGATAATTAAGGACCAATCATTAGAGCTCATTAGCCTGCAGGGAAGCTCTCTTGGTATCTCTCAGAATAGAATTCACTTCACTCCTTACTGTACAAAACGGCAAAAATTGGCAACAGTTGGAAAACCTCGTAAGAGTGCTGACTACGTTTTTCGATTTCCCGCCAAAGAGAGCTTACTTCCAGGCTAACGTCTCTGGCATTTCATGGTAAAACCGCACTTTGTCTGAAACTTTACGGGCACAATTTAGAACAATTAATTAAAACTGGTTTCTCTCCCTCTACTGTTTAGAACACAGTGGCTCATAAAAATGCTGGCGGCAATACTGAGGGGAACTCTCGCCAGTTCACATGGATGGCTCCTGCAAAGAGCGCTGGAAACATTACCTTCGTGTAAGAAGTCATAAACTGTAAAAGCGTTTTTTTTTTTATGTCAAACGTCTATTCACCATACTTACGAAGGCGCGGTGGCCTCATGGTTAGTGCGCTCGTCTCCGGCTCGAGCCCTGGTCAGGGACATTGTGTTGTGTTCTGTTGTGTACACTTTTACTCTCACAGTGCCTCCCTCCACCCAGGTGTATAAACGGGTACCGGCGGATTCAATGCTGGGGTAACCCTGCAATGGACTAACATCCCATCCAGGGGAGGAGAGTAGAAATACTCCTAGTCGCTTCATGTAACAGAAATGAGGATAAGCTCCGGCCTGATGGGCCACTTGGCTCGTTTAACCAAGGCACCAATAATTTATTGAAAGGGGTATGTGGTATGGTTATTCCCATTCTCCGGTGTAGAAAACAGTCGATCCAAATATTTCACCTTTGCCGAAGCACTTGTGAAACAGCTCCACTACCGAGATTCTGGTCAACATTTAATTTCTCTGTGTTAGATCGATGACTTATCACCTGTGTAGTACAAGAGAATAAAGAAAAGATCACACGGTTTTTACGTCAATTAATAAAAATTAAAATTGCTGTCTAAGCTGATTTCGTAGCAGGCAAGTCGCATATGCCACCATTTCTTGTTTTAAAATTGTTCTTGAACATTCTTTAGACTCATTGTTTAAGGAGAAATGTCAATTGTTTTTATAGCCCAATGTTGTAATGACTGAAGCATTTCATTTCAACAAAACGAATGCATACAGAGTTGTTGTTTGAGCAATGAACTGCTGCACGACGCATTAAGTCGACGATCTTTAGCCTTCGACGGTTTTTGCAAACGATTGATTTGTTTTATGTCAATTTGCAGCGCCGCTATCGTTCATAACTACAGCACATTTTGGACCACAATTGCCTCATCTGTAGTTGCCGGGCCACCAGCGGAGGAGGTCACTAGAGGGGCCAGAACTGAGAGCTTTGAGGTGAGCCTATCCGTGTGAGGTCCAAGCAGTTGTCACGTGAGAATCTCCTTGTCGCTGACCAGTCGGCTAACGAGACTCGCAGCCATCAAACGTAACATTCAGATGAATTTGAAACGAGTTTAAGTTTAAGTTTAAGCCGAAAATAATCACTAAAGACTTTGAGAAAACGTTATAAAAAAGCAATGGTAAACAATTTACAATCCGCAATAAATTAGATCAAATTTTAACCTTTTAAAACAAGCTGAGTGTTGAAATTTGAGTTTATCTATTTATTTAATTTCCAGGAGCTTAATTAAATATTTTAATTAGCAGTGCGGGGTTTTCTTAGAGTATCTTTTTATATTTATTGCTTTATCTTTGCCCCTGTCCGTCTTTTTCAAACCACAGGTAGCTGTTATCTTTTAGTCTGTTTCCATCAAAGATGGTTATGTAAATCGCAAACTGGCTCATTTTTATGTCATTACAGATTGACAAGATTGGATGTGGAAAGACCAAAGGCTGTTATTCTCTGCCATCCTCGTGTACCGGAAGTGCTGACTGTAATTATCTGTTCACTTACCAAGTTTCCGGCGGAAGTGTTACGATAGAAATGAGTGCTAAAGAACGATGGGTTTCAGTTGCATTTAATGACAAGAAGCTAATGGTACGAGTATTTTACAACTGATTGTCTTTTGCGATTCCAAAAATAGCTTTAGCTAAGGCGGCGCCATCTTCCTTGTGACGTATGGGAAGCAGAGTCCCTTGAGTCTACTCAAAGAAGTACTGTAATGCACGGTATAAGCGGAAAGCAGCTTTTTTATTTATTATTTTCATTACATTGGCTATAGATCAGGTATTTATAAATCGAGCTGACCAATTTTACCGTGTTAAATAAAGATTAGCTAGCAGTCTATTTAAAGGCGTCAAATTGATCGATATTTGTCTTCTTAAGGCTAAAATGCTCGTTTTACCTTTTTTTTTTTGTCCGGCAAAATATGCTCTTCATGTGCATGTAATGTTGTTTTCCTTGTTTCTTTGTTTCTGGATATTGTTTTTAAGGACAAGATGGACGCCATAATGTGTGTAACCATGGGAACCAACCAGGCGGAATTACGTCATTACTATTCCCGTGACCACAACGTTGACCGACAAAACCTGGTAAGGAGTTGTGTGATTGCGAGACAATGAGAAGATTAATATATTTTTAATATATTGTTATCATTATTATTATTATTATTATTATTATTATTATTATTATTATTATTATTATGCTTTGTAGGCTGTCAACAGTGACATTACTTTGAGGAAGATAGTTTACGAGGACGGTGGCATCAAGTGCAAGTAAGAGATATGTCTAAGTACATAATTCGCTTTACTACAGATGTCTTATAACCCTGAAAAGACATGGTTTTTGTTTCTAGAAAATTTAACAAATGTTCCTTTCATATCATCAGGTTGACTCGCAACCTTACCTCAAGCGAGGCTTACTTCAAAGATCTGACAAGGAAATGGTATCTTCTTTTTGCTCATGGCAAAACAAGTACGTTGATCAAAGTTAATAATTATAGTAAAATGATATTGACGAAACTAGTTATTTTTCAGAAGTCGATGCACTTAGGTTTTAGCCTTTACCCGACGAAGACCATGAACATATCTTCGTTCAGTTGAAAAGCGATCCTTTCACAAGCTCATACGTTTATTAACAATCACACCTCAAAACAGCGAAATTTGCAGTTATGTAGAAGCAATCACAATCTGATTTTGCAAAATATTTAAACACGAACGGCTCGTTGTGTAAGTGCTGCTCAATAGCTTTTATAAAGGGTCACACTATAGGGTCTCATCCAGAAACATAAAGAATGAACCACCTTGTACAACATCGATAGTGACACATGAAAGTATCACTCAAGAACGTTTAATTGAATGGTCGCACACTAAGGTTTCAATCACAGGTTTGAATGTTAGAACCACTACAAGACCACGCACTTGCGTAATTAACGACTGACCCTCAGAGCAAAGTTTAATGCCAAGAGAGGAATTGAAGTACTTTGCGTATGATTTTGTTTGCATTTTTGGCCCCGATCTTGCACAAAATACTTTCGTCCGATGAACTTACCAACACAAATATTTTAGATTAGCGATAATTCTTGCAAAGGGAAAGTGCGCAAAACAAAACACTGTGCGCGGTAGTGGACATGGTATTTTCGTTAGCAGCTTTGAAGTCTTCCTGTGTATTAATTATTCTAAGAGGTAAAAGGGTGTCTTTGTGTTCTTAGGTCCTTCAGGCAGCGCACAGTATCATTATAGAAACAGAACTTTAACTGGCGCTATGGTGAATCTCTCTATACCGGCAATATTATTCCACGAAGAAGCCAAAAAAACGGTAAGTTGCAATACTAAATTATATGACAGCCTTGATTCACTGAACGCTCTCAGTCTGGGAACACGTTCCACTGACGAGCAGTGATATCGTTTCCGAGAAAAGACTGAGCCTGAGCCGGACTAAATGACCTCTGTTGCGAAGCAACATGACGTATATCGCGTCCACTCAGGTTTGTTGTTAACTTCCTGAATCATCTAATTTTCGCGCCATGCGACGCATAAGGGCTCCACAGACTCGGACTGTGACTCAATTGCTGAGATTTTCATTCTTCAATGATCTTTGATAGTTATATTCTGAATACTGCAGATTAACAAAGACGGATGCGGTGAAACGAAAAGCTGCTATTCTAAGCCCGAGAGTTGTAAGTCCAGCAGCGACTGCCAGTATCTCGTGACCATGAAACCCGTGGGGGATGAGGACAGTGATGATGGCAAGGTGGAATTTGAGCTCAGCGCTAAAGGACAGTGGGTGGCTATTGGTTTTAACAGCGAAAAGAATAAAATGGTAAGACATTGTACCCATTTCTTGTAATACAAGGAAAATTAGCTCACATTCCTTGTGGCTCGTCATTCCGTGGGATACTTCATTGACTGTAACATAGAGTAACTAGTCCGCTAGAGTGGAATGACAGCAATCTATGGCAGGATACCATTTCCAATTTTTTTTTTCCAAGTTATACTCCCGGACACGACTGACATGAAAACATACAGTGCTTGTCAACTGCAAAAATTGTTGTGTTTGTTTTTTTTGTCTTAATAGCCTGGTACCGATGCTTTAATCTGCACTGAAGTTAATGGGAAAGTCTCTGTGGACCACTACCCAGTGGAAAGCTACGATCCACCTATTAAGACCACCCCTGTAAGTACAGATGTTTAGACTTTGAAACTTTGCAAACTTTCACTCAACTTAATCAGGCTATCTTGGAAAGGCGTTTGGAAAAATCAACTGATTCCGAAAATATTATTGAATTCCAGAGACCTGCGTCCTTAGTTCTAGATTTTGGAGAATCATCAGGTGGAGTTTTGAGTTGTCGGTAAGTGCTAAAAATAACTCAACTATAATTACATTGTAGAAAGAAGAAATATAACTTGCTATCTTTGTAATATTCTAAATAATTCAAAGAAGCAGTAGTGGTTTTCAAATTGTGTTGTTTTCGAGGTCAAAAGTTGGGATTGTGTTTAGAAATTTGCACACTCAAATGTTTGAAAAAAAGGAATTAACGTTCTACTGCTATGTGATTATTAAAAGTAACCAGTAGATAAAGTCTGCGGTCTTAATCAAGAGAAAGCCTTAAGATAATATTGCGCTGTACTTGGGTAAAAGTTAACATGCTACATACATGTGGCTTCTGGCTCTCGTTAAAACTGGTTTAATGTGCTGTCGTTATTTTTTTTAAATTAAAGTTTTCGAAGAAAGAAGAAAGATGATGACATGGTGGACCTGACGCAGTCGTGGTATCTTGTGTATGCAAGTGGTCCCATGAGTAAGTGGCGTTGATTATTATTATTATTGTTATTATTATTATTGTTATTATTATTATTATTATTATTGTTATCATTGTTGTTATTATTATTATTGTTATTATTGTTATTATTACTTTGTTATTTAACGCTGTTCTTCTTGTCCTTGAAAATTTATAGATGGAGACAACATCGGCAAACACAGCACTACTCCGAAAACGAGTCCTGAGAAAGTCCAGGTCGATGACATCGGAACGCTTAGTGCAGAAAAGGAGGGCCCCGAAATGATACAAGCTCACGGTGAGGCAATAGATCCCACGCTGGAAATACCATTTCCCCTTTATGATTTCTATATAATCCTTGTGATGTTGTTTATGAGAATTTGGTGTGCATCAAGACAATGTGTTCTTGTTGATGATTTCCTTTATTCTCGTCTCCTGTTTATCTAACAATGCTTAAAAGCGTTAATCGTGACAAAAAGGTGAACGTTGCTTGTTCCTTGTAGGTTGTTTGATGGTAATCGCGTGGGTTGGTTTCGCGTCAATTGGAATTTTCATGGCTCGTTACATGAAGGTGGCATTCGGAGAGAAAGTTCTGTTGGGTACTAAAATGTGGTTCACGGTAAGATGTTCTCTTCTTAACAATGGCTTCCATAAAATTACGTTTACAAGAGAAGCTCTGCAAAGTTTCGAAGAAATTTGAAGTTCGTCTCCTTGGTTCGTCACGCAACACCTCTCTTAAATGGGGAGAAGTGTTGTGGTTGTGTGACATTGCGAGTAGCAACGGGATTTTCGTGTTTTGCGCTTTCCATTATCGACCGGTTTGTAACGAACCATTGTTATCTTTCTTGAATAATAATAATTATGGTCGATGTCGTTGTTGTTGTTTCGTAGTTTCACCGATCATTGATGATCCTGACTGTTCTATTCACAATCGTTTCCATTATCATAATATTTGTTCATGCTGGACGATGGACCAAGGTAAGATGAAATCTTAAATTAGAGCGCCTTTTTTTAACAATATAGCAATTTTCATTCAGAAACCCTTAAGGTTTTTTACTTACACTCGTCAAAAGTAAAACCAACGTCATTTTGACTCGCTAGAAAACGTTTTCGCGCGCTCGCGTCAGCTGAGCGTATGGAGTTTTAATTGGCTCATTACAGTGTCTGTATCTTTTGTGCTTGGCCAGAGTGACTATTTGGTTTTACTTTGGTAAAATTGGATCAACCAATCAAATTAACCTTAATCTTTTTCGTTATGATCCGGTTAGTAAACAAAAGAGACTTTTTTACTCTTATTAGTTAGGACACGTAACAATTATCTTTCGAACCATTTATAAAACGGAACTACACGAGTGTTAACTATCTGAAATCGTCTTTTGTTTGTTCAACAGTTTGCCTTAGTCTGTCTCTTTTTATCTCAACAGGAGGCTGGTGCCCACCCAATCACCGGTGTTATTGTACTTGTGCTAGCAGTCATTCAACCAATAATGGCATTGTTTAGACCCCACCCTGGAGAGGCCAAGTATGTTCTATCTTTGTTGTTTTCTTTTTCACTCGTAGTTAAGTCAACATTGATTCGCTGACTTTGTGGTAAACCCGGGGTGAGCCCGCGATATACCTAAGAGGTGTCTGAGGTACATAGCCTGGTAAACAGCGATAGCTGATGCAAGTTCTAGCATTGATCACTAAGAAATCTTGAATCTTTGCATGATGGTGTCGGGACCAAAAAACGCACTTGTTTCGCAGTCTGTTGGTAGTTTCGCAATAAAACAAACCGACGAAAACGTATTTCCCATTCTATCCAGTGGGTTGATTAATGACAGCAATATTCGTGTACCCCCCCCCCCCCCCCCAAATCTCGTCACGGCTGCTTACTGTTGTGTTTCCTTTTATTTAGCCGCTACATCTTTAACTGGGCCCATCGTAGTGTTGGTCTGTTTTCGCTTGTTTTGGCAGGTAAGAGCCCTTTTGAATTTTTCTTCCTCTATAGAATCATTTAAGAGATTTTGGGCTTTTTGACCAAAAAGTCTACAGGATTAGAGTGCATTGTGAATCTGAAGGATGGTGAAAATTCTTCGAATAGTACTTATGCATCAGTCAGTTCTCAAAGTGTACACCCTTCCCCCCCCCCCCCCCCCCCCCCCCCCCCCCCTCGAGAAATAGATGGACATTTGTTAACGTGTATTCCAGGAGGCGAGCATTTGAAAATTTGCTATTGCTTGGTGCTAGGCATTCGCCTACCCTCCCTACCCCTAGGAAAACCCCAGAATATTTGTAAACTACTATGATATGTCCGTTCTTCAACTCAACAGTGGTGACTGTGTTTCTTGGTGTTCGTCTTCCTGACTCAAACCTGGATGACTCAGCCCAGTACGCCATGATTGTCTACTGCGTGGGCGTGGCTGTTGTGATCGTGTTTGAGCTTTACCTTATCCTCAAGAAGGATACAACGGCAGCAAGTTACAGCCCACCAGGAGGAGATAAAGATGTTGGTGAGTAGGGACTCAAGTGAGCGAGTAAATCACGAACTCAACTATTTTATAATGGAGTAAAACATCAAACACGAAAGACCGTGTTTGACAACATCTCCAAACGCCTTGAAAGGAATTGAATTACGACGCGTAGAGGAGTATTTTTCACGAACTTAGAGGTGTTTAGTAATGTGAAAATATCTGCTCAATCGTAACTAAAACTAGGGAGAAAACGGAGAAATAAAATCTTAAAAATCTTTGCTAATCAAGAAGAGATATCCAAACTCCATCACGGTAATGGTTTCCTTCGTTTTAACTTGATAAATTATCAATAAGTCAGAAAATTAGTAACGCGCTTGACGTATTTGTGAGTAAATAGTTGACGAGAATGAGTTCAAAACGAGACTGAGTATTTTGGCTTTGGTAGACTCTTTAGTATTGCAGTTCAAACCTACAATATGTAATAATTTGAGGCCAAAATTAAAGTTCTCTTTAAAGTCAGCGCAACACGCACACCATGGTGTTCTCTCAAAAAAGTCAAAGATGAGGGATTCAATCAGATCCATGAACCAGATTGTGTTCCAGTTATACAAAGGTATAACTGTATTGAAATCCAATATACTGCTGCAGGATTTTCTGTTCTCGCTGAATTGAACAAAAAAAGTCTTATTACTGTTAAACTGTGGCTTTGGTAACAGGCAAGGAAATAATAACCTTATACATACTAGAGTTTGGCTACCTGTTATCACCTTAAGCCTAGATGCCAACTTGTACATTCTGTAATGAACGAATTTCTAGTTTGGGAAAGATCAAAGAAATGCATTCGTAAAACAAAACGGTTAAAATGAAAATGACTTGAGAGTGAATTTTCAGTTGAGGCTATTCATGGACAAGTTTTGTGACCATGTTCATACATGTTAGTTTAGTTAAATACTTTTTTCTTTAATGTACTTTTTTAATTTGTTATTTTGTTTTCTTGGTGCACCTGTAAGCTAGCTGGTGCGGGCTGTAGACTCTGCTTGTCAAGTCTGTGGGACGCTTCGTTGCCATAGCAAAGTGTGCAACCAAGGGAAATAAACTTTGTTTATCTTTATGTGTAGGTGGGCATGTTGTACTGCAGGAGTCCGCTGGAGATCAGGTTTGAAGCTTTTCCACTCATAAATTCGTCTCCAGATCTCTCGCATACTTGAGTTTTCTGTTATTTGTTTACATTAGAGACCTTTACATTCACGTTTACCGCAAACGTTTAACTGCGGTTTGAGGTTAGACGTTAGTCGATTTAGCGAATAGAAATTATCCTGTAATTGTACTGGAAATTGTTAAAATTACGGCACAAACATTGATACAAAATAGTATGTGTACCTGTCTAAAGTAATAAAGCATCGATTTTAAAAGACGGTAGATTTAGCTTGAGCCGTCTCCTCCCTCCTCGACTGGTTAAAACTTTTTTGATCCAATTTTTCCCCATAATAGTATACCCTGGTTTGACTGCATATATTTGAGTTGGTATCTTTTAATATTGTGTATATTTTCAGTTCCTGTTTGCACGTCAGCTGATGTTGGGGTTCTTAGTCGTGCTTGTATCTGGTGTTGTCATTGCTCTAGTGGTGCTGATAGCGATCACTGATGGAGAAGGAGGCCACAAACACGAACATTGAATCGGTCAACTTGTAAGTAATGCAGCACGTGCTAACATCCCTAAGTCTTTTACTTCAGGCTAGCATTTTCCATATTTGATGTTTATCACCGAAGTCTATTATTTTACTCCCTGAGTATATATTGAGATGTAGGACAAGTTTATTTACCTGATTTTGGAATTCATTATGTGGCGTTGCACTTTATTTGGTGTTTCTCTTATGAATTCTTCCTCTCTTTTTTTCAGGTTGGCTGAATATACTTGGTTATATTGATAATTATATAATTAAATTCTAGATAGCATAACAATCAACCCTGATCCGAGTTTTTAACACTTTTCCTAGGTTTTTAGCTCCAAAATAGGCGTAGAACTTCACGTGACTGTACTTTAATACGCTTTGTAGATCTTGTTGTCAGGGAACGTTTTGATTCGGGTAATTTTACGTGTATCCTTGTAAAAAGAACCCATATCTTTGATCTTGTTAGTCGTGGACAGTAGTGGCAGTTCCCCTCCTTGCAGAAAAATTCCTTTTTGTGAGCAATAGGTACAATCATAGAAAAGATTTGATTTTTCATTATAAGGTACACTTGCTTGAGTATATTATTCTGTGGATGTCACATAAAGAGTTTTGTTAGATAGTGTGGTAGTTAAAATAAAGTTATAAAACTTTACAACTATGATGATTAAACGATGAATTTTAGTGTGAAGATCTGTTTCCTTTGTAAAATTCATGGCCACGATATTTATAGCTTAAGGCAGCGTCCTTGGAGTCTTTTTGTTAACTGAAGCCAAAGATGTGTTCCGTCTGCCTTGGTGACATTGAAAGCCGTCATTCGCGCAAAGCTTCCCTAAAGATATATCACACGTGACGTAATTCTTATTATAACATAGCTAGCAGAGCCGCGCAATCAAATTCAGTATACGTAAGCGTGCTCAAAATCCCGATAGTGCACGCTGATAGCGTGAGCAAATCGCCTCGCCAGAAATTGCGTCGGATTTGATGCACAATTCCACCGGCTATGTTATAAAACAATTGGTTCATGCTTTTAGCTGTGCACTATCGAGTTATGGAGCACGCGGGAAGTTTGGAGAGCACTCAAGAAGCTAGAGTTGCCCTCGGTTGTCGCCTCGGGCAACTCTTACGCTTCTCGCGTGCTCTCCAAACTTCCCGCGTGCTCCATAACTCGATAGTACACGCTAAAGCATGAACCAATTGTTAAGTAGCATGTTTTTTGTGCTCAATGTCAATTATGACAAATTAACATGCTTGCATGCAAAAGGTTTAAAGGCACTAGATGGGCATAAAAGAGGTGCCAATGTTCCTTAGAAAATATTCTGATTTCATACTAGCTAGATTCCATTCATCGCAAATACATTCATTGATTTTAGGCTATCAGGCCATTCAAGTCACGCTCACAAAGCAGGGTCATCCCCTTTGGGCGTTCTTTCCAGTCCTTTTAATATGGCAGTCTCCCTGGGCCATGTAGACTCCATTCTTAAAGATCACGTAAGATTATTAATGTTAAGCAATCAAGGGCCTACATCACTGTAAATTCTATTTTTGTTAGACTACGTTATCGGTACGCACGATAGCACGAAAACACGGACAAGCCTGATTTACGCCGTCACGCTAACCTGGGAGCCGTGACTTCAATGTTCATGCTGCACGTGCGCACGTCATGATCAGCAACCCGGGAATTTTATTCAAGGACAGTGGTTTCTTTCACCCAACACGGAAGTCAAACATGACGTTCTTGTTACAGGTAAATTTAAAGAAATTGAAGGTCTTTGAGTATTTTTAAATCTAATGATAGAACAAATATACATTACAGCTGTATTCCCAAGTTGCAAAAGAACAAGTAAGACAGGCTGCGAAACATCACGGCGAAAAATATACAGCAAAGCTTTTACTGCCTTGTGGTGATTACAGTAATGAAGAGAAGAGATGTTTTTTGCACACTTCAATCGCGGGTCTCTTTCAAATTTCCTTGTGGATCTGTTAGAATTTATGCCTATTGCTGTAATGTCTTGCTTTTAGTTAGCAGTCATGTGCATGCCAGCCCATCGATGACATGGCGGTGGATGGCGGTGTCTGTAGTCGTCTGGTTCGACCCATTACATAATTTAGAAGTTAAGATCGAAGTCTGATCAACTTAAACATCAATAATTCTAACTTGTTTATAACATGGACCAATATTTTAATTGGCTTGTTGCTGAATATTAATATTACGCTGGCATTTACACCCTGCATTTGTATGTAATAGTTCAGCGTATATCATGTCAACATATATTTGAACTTTGGAATGTAAATTATATAAAAAAAACCACTTCCATTGTTCTAGACCTAAAACACTCCAGGAACACTTTGATTCATCGACTTCTTTTGGTATTGCTCTGTTAAAAGAGACTCCGTCAGTCAAATTGATTTTTATGTAAAATCCATTGATATATTTAGGTCCGAGTGACAATTAAATTTAATACCGTTCACGGTTGTGCGCTCGACTTCCATCGCTCTCTCGAGTCCTTTTGTTTTTCTAGACGTTTCCTGCCTTGTCAAAGATAAAACAGCTGAAGAGGATTATTACGCTGAGACTTGGAATAATGAAAGAACAATCTTTCGTTTGAATGAATGAAATATTTTATAGTTTGCTTTTAGAATTACAAATGAAGTATACTACCTGAAAAAAAAGTGAATTTCAGTGCAATAATATTGCTCTATTGTCCTCTCAAAGGTTTGCAAGCCATTCATGTGAGACGTTACGAGGGCTGCAACACGACTCATAATAATGGCAATAAATAATAATATTTTACTCTACTGAAAAGTAATCGTCAATAATAAAAATAAGCGGAGCAAAAGCTTTCACATTACTTTTTGATACTTTCAACTTGTCCTACATCTCAAACTATGTAATAACTAGTTGTTCATCCGCTGAAATTAAAAGCTTGATTAATTTGACAAGCCATCATAGGTGGTAGTGGGGATATGACTAAAAAAACGAACTGCCTGTGAATTGAATCTTCAGGTTAGGTGAATCTGTCTTAAATGGCATTTATGTCTGATAACAGAGTTATCCGGGGGGTACTCCTCGGAAATATTGAAATAGAATCCTTAAGAGGAACCAATTCTAAGTAGGTATGACGAGCATCAACCCCCACCTCCGCGAGCGCTTTATTTTTTTAGCATCAAAGTCCCAGGCTACACGACAGTGACATTTTCCTTTGAGTGCCGTAGTGGCACATAAGGCTGCAAACGACAGTGAAATAATAAAAATTTACAGTAATATCTCATTAATAAAGGACTTGTCATCAAACGATGCATATAACTTGACCTCCAATATGATTTGAAAGCTGTGGCTGTTATAAAAATTTTTGGAATTAGCTTTTGACCTTGAAGCAAATTAATTTGATCAAAGATACATTTGTCAGCAAAATGTTCTTTCTTGTCCGTTTATTCCAGGTCACATTTGTTGTGGTTATGAAGTTGTCAGGAATATTTGCGTTTTCCAGCGGTCCTCCATTGAGCACGTGTGAATCCATGTTTGCTTTTCACAGAATTAGGGGAGTGGTGCCTCGCACGTATAACGAGGCACAGACTGGACCGTCGCCTTATAACATCAGCGTGTCCAATAGTTCATACACTGCTGGAGAAAATCTCACAGTGACAATCTCAGGAACAATAAGTTTTAATGGATTTATTTTGCAAGCCCAGGGAATTAACAGTTCAGTGGCGTGGCCAGTAGGAGAATTCGTCGAAATCCCAAGTGGTACGTATTCTCGTTTGTTTCATTTTCATTTCATGACTTATCGCGCAGTTTCTAAAGTTTTAAGTCTAGCCAGATTTCCGTCTTTACAACCAAATCGATCTGATTTTTCTGAGAGTCCTACGCCATCCCTTTTTTATCAAGTTAACTCAAGGCTTCTAGAAAAACTCTACAACTCTGGGTATACGATAACAGCTTACGTAATTATTTTGCATTTTTTCAGGCGCTCAACATTTGTATTGCTCTGGCGGAGAACCCAAGGTAATAATTAAGGACCTCTCATTATGGTGTAAGCAAACTCTCTTGGTATATCTCAGAGTAGAGCTAATCTCATTACTCAGGGGCGTAGCCAGCGGGGTCACACTGTGTCAAAGTCAGGGTACTCACCAACTTTGTCCCGTCGTTTTCGCCGCCTGTTATAGGTTGTTTGCTTAAAGAGGCTTACAAAAGGGGCGATCACGGGTACTCCAGGACCTCCCCCCTGCAGCTATGCCCCTGTTACTGCTGTGCACAAAAAGTACATTTCAGAACAGTTGGAAAACCTAACAGTAGTGATCACTAAGGCTTTCGATTTTACCGCCAAAGAGTACTGGCTAACCTCTCTATCATTTGATAATATCATGATAAAGTTGCACATTGTCTGAAACGCGCAAATTTATCAAGTAAACTGATTTCTCTTTCTTTCTCTGTTGCTTAGAACACCGTCGGTCATAACAACACTAGATATAACAAAACCGAGTGGAACTCCCGCCAGTTCACATGGATGGCTCCCGCAAAGAACGCTGGAAACATTACTTTCATGTAAGAAGGCACAAGCTGTAAAAGTTAGGTGTTTTATTAAATTTATTTTCACCATATTACAAAGGTATTAATGATATACTCAGTGATATTGGGCATATATATTCCATTTTCATCAACTTGTTTTCGTTAAATTATTGTCGAAGTTGGTTCGGTAGCAGGTGAATAACCCTTTCCGTAAAGTCGCATATGTCAACATTTCTTGTCTTTGAACGTCCTTCTAATTTTGCAATTCCAAACGTATGTATTGCGAGAAAAAAGTTTTTTAACTCGATCGCGATGTTTTCAATGATAAGAACATTTCATTTGAACCCAGCGGATGAATGCAGAGTTCTACATATTAACCCACAGCAGTTAACCCATAGCAGTTAACCCACAGCAGTTAACCCATAGCAGTATTGAGCGGTGTACTGTTGTAACGCAAAAACTACAGCGATTGGCCTTTCGTCAGTTTTTGCAAACGATTGATCATGAGTTGTTTACGTTAATTTACAGCGCCACCATCGTTCATAACTACAGCACATTTTGGACCAAACTTGCCTCATCTGTAGTTGCCGGGCCACCTGCGGAGAACGTCACTAGAGGGGCTACAACTGAGAGCTTTCAGGTGAGCCTACCTAAGTGACATCCTTTTCCCTAACCAGTACTTTCCGGCTGAAAATCACAGCTGTCAAATTCAGCTCACATATCGGTTTTCGTCGTATCAGAGTTTTTGTTTGAGCCGAAAATAAACAATGCAGACTTTTGCAAATGATACAAGAGCAATGATAAACCAATTTATAAGTCACTTAACGAGAAGGAGTACTTTTTTGTAAGCTAACGGCAAGAATGAAACTTTTCCAGGAACTTAATTAAATATTGGCATTTTCTAACCGCAGGTAGCTGCTATTTTTAGGTCCATGAATGATGTCAGTCTTCGCAAAATGACTCATTTTTATAACATTCCAGATTGACAAGACTGGATGTGGTAAGACCAAAGGCTGTTATTCTCTGCCATCCTCGTGTACCGGAAGTGCTGACTGTAATTATCTGTTCACTTACCAAGTTTCCGGCGGAAGTGTTACGATAGAAATGAGTGCTAAAGAACGATGGGTTTCAGTTGCATTTAATGACAAGAAGCTAATGGTACGAGTATTTTACAGCTGTTTATTATATGTAATGAATTAAACATTAATAAGGCATCAAATTGACAGGGCCATAAACAGAAAAAATATGACTAAGGAAATTTCCATGAAATAATTATGCCACAGTTTGCCTGTTTAATACTAGCTTCAGCCCTGATTGATAAATATCTATTGTTTATCCACTCAAATTTGGTTATCTTTTTCTCATATTAAACTAGATAATACTGTTACATTAACAGTAGCTCGCCCAGAATAGCTTTGCTAGCTTCGAGCTACCAAGGCTTGCAATTTACTAGACGACTGCAAACAGTCGCATTTTTGCGAACCCTGAGCGACGACGGCAGTATTCGAATGAAAGGTCTGGAGCGAGTGTAGAAACGGCGAGGAAAGTTGGGGAGGGACGCCTTCCAAATAGGGGAGAAAAAACGACTGTTTTGCAGTCTAGTAATTTACTGAATTCAATTGTGTATTTAAGTTACTGTTGCTGTTATCTGATTTCTTCTGAAGATCATAATACTCCTTTTGAGAATACTTCAGTTTCGTCTACATGCAACACTAGTTGTTCAATTAGGTATTAATCTCCTTCACGTTGTTGATTTTTGTTTCTTAAAGGACAAGATGGATTCTATTTGGTGTGTCACCATGGCAACTAACCTGGCGGAATTACGTTATTACTATTCTCATGGCCACCACGTTGACCGACAAAACCTGGTAATGAGTTGTGATTGCGTCACAACGAGATGACTACTTTATATTTTTAATAGTACTACTATTATTGTTGTTGTTAGTGAAAAATATTATTATTAATATTTACTAGTATTATTATTATTATTATTATTATTATTATTATTATTATTAATATATCATGCTTTGTAGGCTGGCAACAGTGACATCATTTTGAGGAAGATAGTTTATGAGGACGGTGGAATTAAGTGCAAGTAAGAGAAAATGTTTTAGTCTCGGCCGCATATTTGTTTTTCTTCAGATATCCTACACAGCTGAAAAAGTATGGGCTTTCTTTCTAGGAAAGTTAACAAATGTTTTCCTTTCCTATCATCAGGTTGACTCGCAAACTTATCTCAAGTGCGGCGTACTTCAGAGATCTTACAAAGAAATGGTATCTTCTTTTCTCCCATGGGCCAACAAGTGCGTTTATCAGAGTTGATTCTTTCTGAAAAGTATATCCTTTTAGCTTGTATCCCCTACCTGATTAAGACCATGAACATGTCTAGGTTAAGTTAAAAGGCGATCATTATCAAGTTCATCTGGTGTGAAGTTTTCCAGGCTTCATATAACCATTCCCTTCTGTTGGCTATGCTAAGAGTGAAAAAGTGTTTTTGTGATCTTAGGTATTTCAGGCAGTACACAGTATCATTCTACAAATAGAACTTTCACTGGCGTGATGGTAAATCTCTCTGCCCCAGCAATATTGTTTCATGAAGAAACCAAAAAAACGGTAAGACGTGATGTTCAATCATAACAATTTTGATTCACTCAGGGAACACGCTTCAGTAATGGAAAATTATATCGTTTCTGAAAAAGGACTGAGCCTGCGGTCTTTGTTACCTCTGTTGCTAAGCAACATGGTATACCCTGATCGTGTCATTTTGACGTTACGATTATCAGTCTTCTCATGCGTGGTGCTAATTTCTCTGGATCATCATCTGTTCTTTTCGCGCCATGCGAAAGGCCTTCACAGTATTCTTACAGCTCAACCGAAACCTTCTGGAAGACGAGTTGAAGAGAATTCTCGCACCCTGATTGGTTAGGTAGGCGAGGTATTCAGCGCGGAATTGCGGCTTTTGAAGCGGGTCTTTGCGCGATATTGTACTGAATGATAACAAAATGGTATACATCTTGTGTGGCCAATTTGAAAATGAAGGTTTGACAACCAGGAAATTCAAAGGAAGTTTTCTGATTTTAGCCGGCTGGATCTCTTTTCGCTGGCTCCTGACAGTCTTGACATGTACAGTTGAATCAACTGGAATGGTTTTCTGGAGCGTGCGTTGAATAATAAAGCATTTACACAGACGTAAATGAAACGGGGTTTTCTTTAATTTAAAATGCTGTGCGACTGAAAGAAAATTCGTAGCCTGACTCATGAATTCATTTAAATAACCAATATGGCAGTCTTGGTCTCGCGATTCGTTCGATATCGGTTTTTCACGTGAGGTTCAGCGTGGAATTTTCTAATCAGGTCTGATGAAGTTTCCTATAGTTTGTAACGTGGACGAAGGAAAACTATTTGCATACAGAACACGACACAACACTGACGCACACACGATTCCTGCAATGCGCAACCGCGGCGATTCATTGGGGCACAGGCCCCACGCTACAAGTACTTCAATACAAGATTGTTTTAACACAGCAAATTTTGCTCGGACTTTGATTCTGGTGCTGAGATTTTTGTTCTTTAAACTGAGATCTTTTTTTGATGCAGATTGACAAAGATGGATGCGGTGAAACAAAAAGCTGCTATTCTGAGCCCGAGAATTGTACGTCCAGCAGCGACTGCCAGTATCTCGTGACCATTAAACCTGTGGAGGATGAGGATAGTGATGATGGCGTGGTGGAATTTGAGCTCAGCGCTAAAGGACAGTGGGTGGCCATTGGTTTTAACAGCGAAAAGAATAAAATGGTAAGACATTGTACCTGATTCGATACTGGTATAAATGGAAGAAATGTTAGCTCACATTCCTTGCGGCTCGTCATTCCGCAGGTTACTTCATCGACTGTAACATAGAGCAACTAATTCGGTAGAGAGGAATGACAGCAATCTATGCAGGATACCAATTAACAATCTAACCCACTTAAATTATACTCCTGAATAATGAAAGGTAATCTTACATACTTGTGTGTTACCAAACAAAACAACCAAACGGACATGAGTGTTTTGAAAATATCTAATATTTGTCGACTGTAGAAATTGTTGTGCTTGATTTTTTGCTCTTCAGCCTGGTACCGATACTTTAATCTGCGCTAAGGCTGGTCATGGTAGCAGAGTCTCTGTGGACCACTACTTTGTGGAAGGTTACGATACACCTGAGACCTCCCCAGTAAGTACAGATGCTTGCGCAGTTCGAAGCTCAGCAAAAGTTTATCCAAAGCTTATTAAGGCAATATTGGAAATGCGACTGAAAAACAGCAACAACTGATTACGAAAATATTATTGAATTCCAGAGACCTACGTCCTTAGTTCTAGATTTTGGAGAATCATCAGGTGGAGTTTTGAGTTGCCGGTAAGTCATGGGCCAAAACTAAACTAGTACCTCGATTTAGCCAAGCCTTAAAGCGGAGCTCCTGATTTTCAAAAATTACCTTGGCTTGAGCCTACGATCTAATCGAAAACCTATACCTGGTCATTGGTCAAGTTCAAACAATTCGTGACCTCGATTAGTCCTTAACATGAGCCCGCGATATGGTCACGTGATACTGGTTAGCTGGTGCCTTGTTTTGACTGATGCCAATTGATCATAAAATGGATGCCAGGGATGTGCGCTGTTAACTAAGCCCTCCCAAACTCTAAGGGTAAAGCCCTGCGAACGAGGTTTTTGCAGAATGATATATCACATTGATATAGACGAGGGCACGCGCGGACGTGCGGACCTACATACGGATGGACGGACAATCAATCAATTTCTTTTAGCTCGATAGGTCGAAAGGGTTACCAAATTTTCTAAGCAATAGCGATTCGCTGACACGCCTACTGCGCTGAAATTGCAATGTAGAAAGATGAAATATAACTTGCTCTTTAGTATTCTAGGGTTAAATAATTCATGAAGACAGAAGTACCTTTCAAATTGAGCTGTTTTCGTGGTCAAACATTGTGTTTTTTCTTTCGGGGTGGGTGTTGTAGAAACGTCAAAAAAAAAATTCTACCGCCATGTGATCGTTAAAAGTAACCACTAGATTAACTTAGCTTGTATATGTGTGCCGTCTTACTTTAGAGTAAATCTATAAATAATACTGCGCTGTTCTTTGGTAAAATACGTTTTTTATAGTTAATATGCTACATGTGGCTTCTGGCTCTCGTTGGTTAATGTGCTCTATTTTTTTAATTAAAGTTTTCGAAGAAAGAAAAAAGATGATAAAATGGTGGACCTGACGGAGTCGTGGTATCTTGTGTATGCAAGTGGTCCCATGAGTAAGTGGCGTTGATTTTTATGAATCACAGCATTTCGTTATCTAACACTGTTCCTCTTGTCCTTGAAAATAAACAGATGGCCACGCCATCGGCAAGCACAGCACTACTCCGAAAACGAGTCCTGAGAAAGTCAAGGTGGATGACATCGGAAAGCTTGGTGCAGAGAAGGAAGGCCCCGAAATGATACAAGCTCACGGTGAGACAACAAATCCCAGACTGCAAATATCATTTCTCCTTAATGACATTTAATCCTTGTGATGTTGTTTATGAGAATTTGGTTGTGCATAAGGACAATGTGTTCTTGTTGATGATTTCCTTTATTCTCGTCACCTGTTCACTTAATAATGTACTACTATTGTAAGGAGATTTAAGCGTTAATCGTGAACAAACGGTGAACGTTGCTTGTTCCTTGTAGGTTGTTTGATGGTGATCGCGTGGGTTGGTTTCGCGTCCATTGGAATTTTCATGGCTCGCTACATGAAGGTGGCGTTTGGAGAAAAAGTTCTGTTTGGCACCAAAGTGTGGTTCACGGTAAGAACCCGTGCTCTTTTTCAAATCTTATTATGACTTACATCAGATCAGCTCTACAAAGGTTAGAAAATGCCTAGGTCTCATTGGTTCGTTACGTGGCACTTCTTAAGTGGGAGGAAGCGTTGTCTCCCGGGGGGAGACTTCCAATAAAAAGAACTGAGGTGCACTAAGAAATACCAAAACTGCTATAACCCCTAAAAAGTACCACAAACGCCCCCTTTATTATTATTTTTTCCCCGAGTCCCCCCCCCGCCGGAGCTGGGTGACGAGTGTTGACCTTGGACTGAATACTCGGAATAATTGTTCTACCCTTGGACTGAATACTCGGAATAATTGTTCTACTCTCTCGTTCCAACGGGTACGAATATATTTTCCTGTTTTGTGCTTTCTATTATGGATTGGTTGGTAACCATTCGTTGTTTTCCTTTTAATAAGTTCATAATAAGCTTTTCCTACAGCTCTATTTACACGAAGTTTATGGTTGTTGTTGTTGTTTCGTAGTTTCACCGATCATTGTTGATCCTGACTGTTCTGTTCACTATCGTTTCCACTATCATAATATTTGTTCATGCTGGGCGATGGACTAAGGTAAGATGAAGGAATCTTGAATTAGAACCTTTCTAAAACCTCTTTCAATACCTTAACAAAAAAAAGAAAGTGCGTATACATCATTCGTTTATGTTAGTCAACAAAAGGGCATTGTTTTGCTCTCAGCGTAATCAGTTTTCGAACCACTTATGGAACGAAACTAAAGGCGTGTTAACTTTCTAAATCGTCTTTTGTTTGTTTAATCTCTCTCTTTTTTTAACTCATTAGGAGGCTGGTGCCCACCCAATCACTGGTATTATTGTACTGGTGCTAGCTGTCATTCAACCAATAATGGCATTGTTTAGACCCCACCCTGGAGAGGCCAAGTATGTTGACTGATAAACCTCTTTTTAATATAATTACTTTTCACTCGTATTTACGTCTGCATTAATTCGCGGTAAGCGCACGGTGAGCCCGCGATGTCCCTAAGACGTTGCCTAGTTACATAATCTGCTAGATGACGACATGCTGATGCAAGTGTTGATACTGATCGCTAAGACTAATTCACTTTTTTTGGACTTTTCTCATGCAGTGATCAAAAATGCTCTTGTTTCCAAGTCAGTGTGAAGTTTCGAGATGAAACGAAAAGCATAACAGCTGTTGTATACAGTGGGCCAATATATGGCAGAAATATTCCAGTCCCCCTCCTCCCAAACTCCGTCACGGCTGCTTACTGCTGTATTTTCTTTTCCTGTAGGCGCTTCATTTTTAACTGGGCCCATCGTGGTGTTGGTATGTCTTCGCTTATCTTAGCAGGTAGGATCTCCTTTGAATTGATATTGTTCTCCTGTCCAAGATGGGAGTGCAATACAGAATGTGAATCGTTTCCCCACCTCATATAAAATGTTGTGATATGTCCGTTCTTCAACTCAACAGTGGTGACTGTGTTTCTTGGTATTCGTCTTCCTGACTCAAACCTGGATGACTCAGCCATGTACGCCATGATTGTCTACTGCCTGGGCGTGGCTATTGTGATCGTGTTTGAGCTTTACCTTATCCTCAAGAAGGAAAGAATGGAAAAGCGTTTCAGCCCGTCAGAAGGAGACATAGATGCCGGTGAGTAAGGACTAAAGTGAGCGAATGAAAAACAGTTAAGGATATATTAACCCCTGTAAATATTTGCGTAAAGCTAGCTGATGGCTTTTGAGTGAATTTGGATCAGTTCAGGCAATCATGGACAAGACCTATTAGAATATGTTGTTAAGGCCAATTTAACTCTTTACATTGTCTGTCAGATGAAGCACTTGCCCTCAAGAAGCCGGACGGAATGGAAACGCATTTTAGCTCGTCAGAAGGAGACGAAGATGCTGGTTAGTAAGGACACGTGTGTGCGAGTGAAAAACAGTTAAGGAAAAAGTAAACCTGTGAATATTTGCGTAAAGCTAGCTGATATCACCTTAAGATGAAGGAATTTCTCATAGATTGGAATAGATCAATAAAATAGATAAAAGAAATGCATACGTTAAATAAAATGATGGCAATGAAGCTTTAAGAAAAATTTCGCGTGAACGAGGCTTGGGAGTGAATTTTCAATTCCGGCAATCATGGATAAGACTTGTATGTTGTTAAGCTCAATTTAACCCTTAACATTGTCTGTCAGATGGAGCATAGAAATGTATTGACATCTATTTCTCTTCACAGGTGGTCATGTTTTACCGAAGCCCTCTGGAGATCAGGTTTGGGGCTTACTCATTCATAAGTTCGAGCGGCGAAGCTACCTAAGAGATCTGGGAAAGAGATCAGCACATTATCATACAGTGGTTTTCCGTTATTGTTTAAAAATTATTCCAGTTACTTACGGGTAGTGAATATGATTAGTTACCTTTTTAATTGTGATAATGACGTAGTCATTATTCCGAGATATTTGCGACATCCGCTGACCAGTATTGGCAGTCGCTTGCGCCGAAGTCGGTTTGTTCCTGTGGTAATGTTTGTTATTCGTGGATCAATTCTGCATGGTCGACAGCGTATGTTTTTTGGCTTGAATTACTCTCTATTAAACCAGTTCAATGCTGTTCAATGGAAGCTGAATAACGCCCTGTATGATTGAGCTGAACGTAACACCAGGAAAAAGGCCGCATTTAAGCTTATACATTGTATAAGCTTAAATGCGAAAGAAAGACTTCAAGGTTCATCCTCCTCGATTCGATTGTAAAGGAAAGTCTTCATCGGGTCAAACTGACACTTAAGATAACTTAAGGCTCGAATAAGGCTAGAATATTATGAGTTCCAAATAGATCGATCTGCTGTACGTATTCTGAAATGAGTAAAAGCTCCAGATAATTTTTCATCGAAAAGCAAACGCTCTGTTTCGGTTAAGGTTATTTTTTATACATCGACAAATCCGTTTTTTTAGAAAAAAGTAAGGAAAAGAAAGATTATGTGACCGGACAATGCCGCTAGTCATGAAAACCATGAAAAAATCATTGCATTAGAGTTGTCATCTTTTAATAGCGGGGCTCTGTGTTGAACACCATAACTATAGGGGGCTCAAGCTAGGTTGTTTTATTGTAATCAGAAGATCCGCTTTTAGGTTTGCCCAGATCCGATTATATATTATTTCGTATATTTTCAGTTCCTGTTTGCACGTCAGCTGATGTTGGGGTTCTTAGTTGCGCTTGTATCTGGTGTTGTCATTGCTCTAGTGGTGCTGATAGCGATCACTGATGGAGAAGGAGGCCACAAACACGAACATTGAATCGGTCAGCTTGTAAGTACTGCAGCACGTGCTAACATCCCTTAAGTCTTTTATTTCAGTCTAGAATACATTAGTATATTTCACACATTTGAGCTGAATAGTACTTTCCGCGCATTCTGATTGGCTAGCTCGAAGATGAATAGCCTGACTACTCACCTCCACTTCGGTGAATAATTGTTAATTATTTAGCGTTACGCTAGTGAAAGGTCCTTCCCTTATGAACTGTTTTTTCTTTTCTTTTTTCAGGTTGGCTAAATACACTTGATTAGACTGATAACTATATAATTCTAAAAACCATGAAAACCAACCATGATTTGAGTTATTACGATTTTCCTGGGTATTTAGGCCAAAAGTTGGTGCAGAAAACTACGTAGATGGCTGTAGTCTTTTCACGCATTGTAGAATTTATTGTCAATGAACGTTCACAAGTAAGGCATTTAAAAAGGAATCTGCACGGTCAGGTATAAATTTAACTTCCTTTGTCAATTTGATTAGTAGTTTACAGTATTTTCAGTTCTTCTCTTACGGAATGAGTCCTCGGGTTTTCTGTGAGCGATAGTTACAGCAGAAATACTTTGGTACAGATGCCGAAGTATATTGTTTTGTGGATGAAACATAAAGAGTTTTTGTATTAAGTACGGTGGTCAGGTAGCAGTTATGAAATGCGTTGATAAAAATTTTACAATTTTATGATGATTAAAAAATTAATTTTAGTGTAAGGATCTGTTTCCTTTGTAAATCACATGGCCAGGAAAGTTTTTGATCAAGGCGGCCTCGTCCAAGTCTTTTTGTTAACTTAAGCCAACGTAATCTTAAGTCTGTGTTGATGACTTTCAAAGTCGTCATTCATGTAAAACGGTTCGTCTAATACGGTTCATTATTTGGTTGATTTCATTAGAAGAATAAAGCTTGACGTAAATCTTAGCTCATAAATTTGTTTTGTGCTTGTTGAGTATTATAAATTACCATCCTCTGCCGAAGAAGAATTAAGAGCACGAGTTGGGCACGAAAGACACGGCAACGTTTCTCAAGAAATATTGTGACTTCATACTTGTTAGCTTCTGTTCAACGGAGATACATGCCTTGATTTCAAAGCAAAAGCAGGTAGACGTTTCTATTCTAAAGAAAGATCACGTGAGATTATTAATTAATGCTAACCACTCGAGGACCCTTCAGTTACTGGATTTAAATATTATTTGTATTAGACTACTTAGACTACATTTTCAGTGAGCGTCATTGTGAGGACCCTGGCAAGTAAACAGGCCGTGTTACACTGACTAGGCGAAGTATAATATAGAAATATGCCGAACTCTGTGGTAAGTCATTTTAAACTCAAAAATAGTTTTATTTCGTACGTGATATTTGCTTTGTAGTACAAGACAACTTCGGCACGCCGCAATAGATACCGTTTTAAGTATTAAATATTTTGTTAAGCGAACCGTTTTAAGAAACGTGTACATGCTATGTAAGTTGATTGGAAGCATTTCGCCAGACACGACTGGAAATTGTCATACAACGTGATAGACAAAAAGAACTTGCACAAAGAGTAAATGAACTGCATGACAAAGCCGCTATACTTGAACAACAGAGAACAGATAAAGAGCTACAGTGATCACATCAGGGTTATTTTCAAAACTGTATATTTTGTACGCTCTAAGGTTTAGAGTGGTTGATAATGAGTAACATTTTCAAATTAAAAAGTAATAAACCAAAGTTACTTTATATTTAGCAATGTCAACGGGAAAAGATACCGGATTTGGTTATCGATACGTTTTAGTTCATGAACAGTGTACGATTTGCTGTAGTTACGTAAGATGTGAAAAAGATGCGATCTTGTTAGTGAGCAAGTCATGATCAGATATACATTAATCGGATGTTACTTGTCAAAGTGATATCTCACAATACCACGAGGCGGTGTTTCACCGAGGGAAATTTTAACAGTGAAAGGACAACAATGTTTGGAGGACAAACGCATTGTAGCTCGAGTTTAATCCTCTTTTTCTGACAACAAACAAAGGTTTTTACACGCATTTGTAAAGCGCTTGAGAACAACTTCTGTCTTCTTTGAATTCATGTAAGGGATCATCGTATAAGTATCGAGATTTCTGGTGTAGGAAAGATTTTTCACGGTAAATGATCCAGGTGACAGTGTTTTCTACGCCCAAGCTTTGCACTTAAAATTCTTTCATGACAGTGCGTAATTTTAAACAATAGCACTCGTAGGTTTTTTGTTTGGAGTAAACAGTCGCTGTAAAATGCAGCATTCAGCCACAAGCCAGAAAAAAACTCTTTTCTGTTAGCCTCTACCATTTTACTAATTATTTTACCCCTGAAATATTTTTGATCAGAGTTCTTAAATTCCGGTGCTCAGTCAGAGCTGTTTGTTTTGGTAAAGACGAAAACGTAAAACAAAGTTTCCTCTCCAAATTCACTAAGATAAGAGAGCTCTGCGGAAAAGTTTTATTTTTGTCATTTCAATTCTCTGGCTCCTAGAGAGAGCTGACTACAGAATCATTCATCTTGCCTTGTCATGCACGTTCGTGAGAACCTCATTGTGTATGGAACAGTTAATACATGACTGACTGATAAATCACTTGCCAATTGCAGTTGTTGTTCAGGATACTAGCAGTGCTGACGTCATACTCTTTGATGACTTGCGATGGGTTCCCCACTCATGCGCCAATCACAGTTTGTGAAAATCTCATGCCGTTCCATAGCACTCCTAGTGCGCAGCTTACCTTGAGTCAGCCGCCCAACACAAGTCCATATTTGATCCAGGTGGGCAGCACAAACTACACACCTGGCGCCGTGATAACTGTCACGGTTAATGGCACCAAGGGTATCAAGGTAACAAAACTAGATATTTGCTTAAATTAGCGCGTTAAATACTTGCTGTGGACAAAATTCAATTTAAAAAAAAGGAACTCTCTGACAGAGAGATTTTATTATCATTTTTAAGGGGTTCATTATCCAGGCTCGTGCTGTGGGGGATCCCAGACCAGTTGGCACCTTTCAGGGACCATTGTCTGCTGACCAAACCTTCATGTGGTGTTCCGGTGGAGAAGAACAGGTATTCTTGAAATAGAAACGAGTCTTTTTATTTCGCTCCATTGTTTTTTCCCTTAGTCTCTTTTCTCTTTCAATTAACCATTGATTATCCATTCTTCCTTACTTCTTTCTTATTTCTGTCTTTCGTCAATAGAATACTGTTGCTCATCACCGTTTCAGCGCGCCAAGTGGATCATTACCTAAATCTTTAGAGTTCACTTGGAAAGCTCCGGCATACAGTGTGGGAAATATTACGTTTTGGTAAGCATAAACAACAAAACAACAAGCTTTATCTCTACGGACATAAAATGCGATTGCTTTGCAAAGGTATGCAAAAGGTATTTAACATATATTAAAATTCTAATCATCATACTATAAAAATGTATAAAGTACTCAGCGGAGTTCATTAATTGGCTATTAAAGTACTGTTATTTCATTTTCTAATCAATGAATTCTTTGAGCAAATGTTTTGTTTTCAACATTGAGAGCAAAACCTCTGCAGTCTGTCACACCCAAATACTTTTCCGAGCTTACCTTCTGAGGTTTCTGATATTCTGTGGTTATGCCAAGGTTATCAGCATAATGGAATTATTGCTATACAAGGTCTTGTGAAGGATTGTGAATTTTTAAGTTTTATTTAATTTCTTTGAAAACGTTAATTTTAAACTAACAGACATTTTAAATTTTAGGGGAACTTTTGTCGAAAACTATTCGGTATTTTGGGTTGGTATTCAATCTGTGACAGTCCACGGGCCGCCAGCTGATCCACAAACTCCACCAATGATACAACCAAGTTTTCAGGTAAGGATTGAAGTTCTTTTGAGCTTTTACTTTTTTTGATAAATTAGATTTGTTATTGAGTATTAGATCACTTTTGTTTTCATTTAAAAGCTGCAAGTGTTGATATTCTCTCTTTTTTGGAGGGTAGAAATAAAAATGGAATTGCTTAGTTCCCAAGATTAGCCTAGATAAAACTTGGGAGCACTGTTTATGTACGTTTAACGTTGGGGTCTTCAGGTTTTTTGTGTGATAAAGAACAATTGATTTAAATTATATTTCCCATTATCGTCTCCAGATAACAAAGGATGGCTGTGGGAGCGAGAAAGGTTGCTATTCCGAGCCCGAGGAATGCACAAACAGTTCAAACTGTATATTCCTGGTCACCTATCAAAGAACTGGAGAGAATGTAACTTTTGAAATGAGTGGAAAACATGGTTACGTTGCTGTTGGTTTTAACTCCAAGCAACTAATGGTGAGATGAACCAGTTAACCAGTTATCCTTAGGATACTCGCGACTAGTCTTTCCTCTTAAGGCTCGACGAGTGTTTATCTCTGGCTCCCCGTAAACGCGAACGCAAAAAGGGGCCCAATCTCTTCTTGTCTTAAAACCCCGCCCTTTCCTGATTTTCAAGAAAAAACGAATTTGCAAGCCAGTGTTAGTTGCCCTGGAATATGGTGGGTAAACCTTCCTGTTCAAAGGTCATGCCTCACGATGTACTGCACTGAGTTAAAACAAGTTTTCGTTTCTTTTGTAGAACGAAACCGACTCCATCACCTGTTCAACTTCAGCCAGCAATGCTGTTGAGATCAGACATTACTACATGGATTATCACCAGCCCATTCGAACTGACCTGGTAATTATCAACGTTTGATATCTCCTTACTTTATAACTAGCTTGTCCAACAGTCAGGTGATGAGAATAAGGAAAATCAACATCCAGGAAATCGGCTTGAATAAAGGTCTTAAGACTAACTTCAAGGAAAATGCAAGACAGTGGATGGATATCTCCTTTTATTGAATGTTTTAATTTTAACTTTTCCGTATAGAGAAATTCGACGGACATCATTCGACATGCAGCAGCTTATGAGAATGGAACAATGACGTGCAGGTATATATAATCACGCTATATGAACAAATCAGGCCTTATGCCGAAAACGTTACATTTGTTATTATATCCTCTATACCCAGATACAGTGGTTAGGTACCACCTCGTTCATTTGATTGTAGCGCAATACGCGTGGAGTTATCGACTTGTTACGCCAAGCCATCGAGCACCACGCTCCCCAAAGGCGCTGTACGTTGTTCAAAGCAGAGACAAGGTCTACTTTTCGCAACAATACAAGACATGCTCACATCATGCGATATTTAACAATTAGACCCGCAGCCCGCAAGGGCGAAGGGTCTAATTGTTTTAGTATCACCCAACTAGTTGGACAAAATAAAGCAATATTAAAGTTAGCAAATGCAAGTTGAAGAAAGATTTATTTGGGAATAAGACGAAAGAATTTCGCTACTCGATGACTATTGCCATTAGTCCTCTAGTAGCGTAGCCAATCAAAATGCAGGATTTGCATTAGTCCACTAGTTGGGTGATGTAGCCAATGTCTTGCAAAACGTGTCTCGCAACAGCGCGACAAACTTGCCAAACAAGTTGTTCGAAAGACTGCCTAGTGTAAGAGCGCGTAATTTCCCGCCTTTCAGCAACGATATGCAACTATACTAAAACGAACTAAAATAAGACTATCTGTACTAAGACTTAGGGTTAGCCAAAGTTACAGACACTCTCGTCGCCAGCGCTACCGTTTCCTCGTGCCAAGTACCCGCCGGCTGAAAGCGATAATTTTGTTAGGTAGCCTGTTCACTTCGCTTAGTCCTTAGTGAAACCGTATATTACTTTCGCGCGATTTAATTTAAATTTTTCTGTATCTGAGTTGAGTGATAAATTGCATAATTTAACACATTTGCAGGTTTGTTCGGAAAATCTTACCCACGGCATCAAATATGAGAGATCTTACAAAGAACTGGTTCTTTATCTTTGCTTGGACCAGCGTCTGTAAGTACCGGCCTTGTGAATTGTAGAAATTATTTACAACGTAAAGGTATGGAGAGTTTAAACTGTTTTTGAGAAATGTCAGTATCGATTCTTAGTGATGGAATAGTAACTGCTTTTAAACCGCGAGAACTTGCCGTACTGACCGAGCTATAGCGTCAATACGTCAATAAGTCAATACGGCAAGGTTGAGGCTGAGGTTTTCCGTTAAGATCGAGGTTAATAACTTGTTTATTACATGGCGTTTTGCTTTGTTTTTTGCAAGCTCGTAATCGGCCGTACTTATTAAGCAATCAGAGGGCGCGTTATATCGGCTACAATAACAAACCATATATTCTGTGAAATAATAAAAGCACGCCTTGTACTCTGATAACCGCAAAAGTATTAAAAATCGCTTTTCAATCGTCGTGCCCCAGAAAATAGGTAAGAGTATCTTTATTTACGAAGCGAGTAAGTTTTGGCTTACGGCTTTCGTGCAATCTTTTACACATGCATTGCTTTGTGGGCTGCTCCTGAGCCCTACTACGTTGAGCCCTGCAAAAGCTACCGATTGGGTCGCGTTTCTACACCCTTGTCAAATTGCAGCATTTCTAACTTGACTCGAATTTCATTGTTTAAAATTTAAATTTAAAATTTAGTAAAAAATGATTTGCCTTTTTATTTTTTCTATTGTTCTCTTCGTTGTGTTTCTTTAGCTCGCACAGGCATCATAAATTATCATTATGGAAACGCGTCTTTCACCGCCGAACGCGTCAACGTTACGCGGCCTGCCATTTTGAAAAACGGACGTAAATTGGCACCAGTACCCACACCCGATGGAAAACTGGAAGTAAGATTCCTTTCTCTCTCTTGGACATGTCTTTTTTTCTGGTCGATGTAAATGTTAACAGCCTGGTTGACGTACGAAAGTCATATATTGCTACAAGGCTACTTAGCTAAGTAAAAACATGGTTTTCAGAGTCTAATAATTATGATTTTCTGTTTCATATAGTTCCTCACTTCCCAATGTGGCAAAACGAAAAGTTGCTACTCTGAGCCCGATGACTGTTCATCCAGCGGTAACTGCGACTATCTTGTGACATTTGAACCTTGTGAAGACAAGAATGACGTCAGTTTTGAGTTGAGTGCAAAGAGTGACTGGGTCGCCATAGGATTCAACAATGAAGGCAAAATGGTAAATAACACAAGCTGTTAACATATAAGTCTATGACGGTCATTAGGAACCCATAACTTGATGGGCTCCTGCGGTCATGCAAACTGAATTTCAAGGAGGCACAGCGGCAAAATTTCGGTGAAAATAAACTCCTGGTGCGTTGTTCACCTTTTATCCGAGATATTCCTTATGTTCTTATGATAATCATAAGAACGTCCTGATTTTAGGCTTGGCTAAATCTATATATCATTATAATTATTGCTTCATGTTTCATTTAATTTTGCTTGGCAGGATGGTACAGACACTATTATCTGCTCTCGCATCAATGATGGCAATGTCGCTATAGAGCACTATAACTTGAATGGCTACAACAGTCCAGTTCAAACCAAACCGGTAAGAATTGTTCACCTTAAATGGTTCACAGTTATCTGAGTTTAGGTTAGTTGTCTTCATACGTTTTAACTAAATGATGTATACTATGAAGAATTTTGTGCGAAAGTTGTGTAAATGATTTTATGAACTTGTGCCTAGACTCCTGCTGGTCTCACGGTTATCTCCGGCGCTTTTGAAGATGGGGTTATTAAGTGTAGGTAAGTATCGCTGGCTCACTAGAAAATTCTTAATTTTTTTCGCAGGCAAAATAGACCAAATGCACGTGAAAAACTTTTTCTAACTTCTTTTTACAACTAGGGTGACACATTTTTTCCAGTCTTGTAGGCAGCTTTGACACTTGTTATGCTATCTGTCTATTTCCTTAATTGATTTTCAATTTCTTTAATTTTTCTTACCGACCATTTCCAATCATGTCCTTCTGTATGTTCCTTCAGATTCTCGCGGGATAAAACAGCAAGTTCCATGTTACGATTAGACCAGGAGGTATTCTTGATTTACGCTCGCGGCAACGTGAATGGTACGTTAATTGAAGTTTTGATAAGTCAGTCAGAAAATAATATTTACCTCAGTAAACAAACCTGTTTGATTACCTCAAGTATCATTACGTAAAACTCTTTTTCTTTGTTTATTTTATAGGTGGCATACTTACCAAACACACTCACAGGTCATGGAGCGCCGGTAAAGTTGACGTCTGTAAGCTGGCCGCAACTCTAGAGAGTGAGACAGCGGATACTGAGCTACTGAAGGCGCATGGTAAGAAGTGTTTGAGATGATCATTTCACATAAAGTACAATTAATCTTGTCGAACAATATAAAAGGAGATCAACCCCAGAGGTTTATACAATTTTGTCTATACTGATATTTACTCAGCATTTCAATTTAATTCTAGGCTCTCTTATGGTGCTGGCCTGGGTCGGGTTTGCTACCTTGGCTATATTTGCGGCCCGTTACATGAAGGATGCTTGGGGCAAACTGTTTGGAAAGAAGAAGTGGTTCCAGGTAAAATGGCGTTACAATTTGTTAGGTCACGCTAATGTTCACTGAAAAGTCCTCTCCCTCACTTCTGGCAGAGTCTAATTAGATTTTTAAAAGATTAGCTCTTGTATTCCTCCATCTAGACGTTTGTTCGAAAGTTATGTTTGAATGCCTCTTTGCAACAAGACTGTTTCGCGACCTCCATAATCTACAATTTTCTTCCAGTCGTAATTAAATTAGTAGGGATTTCACTAAGAGAAAAACGACATTTTAGTTCTCCCTAAATTCCCGTCTCCAAGAACCTCTCTTGTTGTTTCTGAGTTCGTATGTAACTGCAACCTTGATTCATTCAAAATTATTGAGTGTGCATTGTTTTGTTCTTAGATTCACAGAGCCTTGACTGTCTGTTGTTTAATTTGCACCTTGGTCGGTTTTGTGCTGGTCTTTATTCACGTTGAAGGCTGGTCCGAAGTAAGAAGAATGTATACTAATAGTACCACTTTATCATTGTATTGTAATTGAGCCACGAATCAAACTCATCCTCTGGAATTTGTAACAATGAAATTAGAGACCAAATAACAGAACAGAACCGCTAAGTGGTCAATCACAACGCTCCAAAGACCACCATCATAAAAACAGGTTGAGCGGATCCTCTATGAAAACATCGCTTCCCTTATGTAATGTCCTCTTCACATCACGTGGTACAAGTTCGTAATCGCTACAGCTAGGCTTTTCTTTGTAAAACATATAATTCAGAAAAAGTCAGGTTCTCCTACAGACAGGTTAGATCTTCGTCTTGCCAGAACGTATAAACAATGCTAAGATTGAAAAGCGTTCTCAGTAAAACCGGTATAAAACTACGAGTTTTTAGCTGCCTGTAACGAACACTGATTCCACTTTCCACTCACAGGCGGATGTGGTGCACTCAGTACTGGGGATCATTATAACGTTCCTTGTCTGTGTACAGCCCATCATGGCTCTCATGAGGCCCGGACCAACTGCTGAGAAGTGAGAACCTGATTTAATTGTTGTGTTGCATTTTCTCGATACAAGTTCATGTGAAATTGATGAATGCGTTTTTGTCATGTGATAAAGTAGCACTGACATGATTAAAGTTGGGAAAGGTCAAGGATAGGTGAGTAATTACCAGGCAGTTTCTGTGTTCTTACACCATTCTGCTAATTTGACTGTTTTTATTTTCTTACTCGTCAACAGTCGCTGGATTTTCAACTGGGCTCATCGATCAGTTGGCGTCACTGCTTTCGTCCTCGGAAGTAAGTTTCAATAAAACATCAGCGAGCTCTTGAACTTTTCTCAGTACTGGGCCGATTAGGATGGGTTTGTTCAAAGCCCGAGTAAGCTAACCCAGGAATAGCGAGACTGATTTGAGTTTTGTAACTTTTCGGTTAGGTTTTTTTGTATATATTGTTTGCCCTTCAGTTTTGAATTTTAATAATCTCTACACAAAACGTAAACAGTGAAAACAAAAAATATAAATATATTTGGTTAAATTTTAATCCTGGGTTAACGTTAACGGGATTTCAAACAATTACGCCCTGAACTACTTCTTGACATTTTTAAACACTGTTAGACGTAACCGTGTTTCATGAAAGCGAGAAAGCCTGTGTACCTTCGTTAACAGACATCTAAAGTTATTTTCCTATTCAGAGAGTGCCTGCAATCGTACAACCCGAATATCTACAAGTTCTCCTCTGTGATTGTCTATGTTTGTTTGTGTGCTCGACTTGAACATGTAGCATATCAATTTTTAAAACTGGCTTTATTTGAGTGTTAAATTGTAAATATTTTTTGTAGGTTCTGGGGTAAAATTAGTTTTCAGTACATAATGATGATTTTCTTTTTCCTCATATACAGCCTGCTTGGCAATATATTGAGAGTGTAACAAAAAAAGGTGTTGGTCTGTCTTTGGAATAAAATTCTGACATTATTATTTTTAATCACTTTTCAGTTGCCAACATCTTCCTTGGTCTTCGCCTGCCTCATTTGGACACAGAATTTGGAGTCAATTTCATGATTGCGTTTTGTGTTGGGCTAGTGCCAGTTGTTGCTCTCGAGATCTATGTAAAGTGCAAGAAAGAACACGAAGGTAAGATGTAACAGTGAATATAATGCATTATAGTAAGAAAAAAAAATAACCAAGCGGAAAATTTTAAAAAGATGGAACCCATCTCAGTGGCGAGAGGCGCGCCAACAATCCGCGCATGCGTAATCAATGGAAGACAGGGGAAAGCATGTGATTACCTATCACGTCACTTTTTGCTCATTTATTTTCTTTTATAAATTTCTTTTGTTTACAGGTGTCCTTTACATGACGTTTGGATTCATCGCTGTCCTGGTTACCTCTGCTTGCTTGGCTCTGCTTCTGCTTATCACCATGGCAACTTAAGAAGTAACCAAGCCAAGTCAGAATTGAGTGACTTTTTTCAGGCTTATGAAAAGTTAGCATTGGTTGTCAATTGCACATGTTTTATAGTTTATTCTGCATCTTAAGACTTGTACTCAACTTATAAGGCTGCTGGTAGTCACCATAAAGCCCTTTAGGGGAGTGTTCAAAAAAGTTTCATCACATCATCTAAAGGAGAAGAAAATCAGTTGTGATGTGAGTCGATCAGGAAGTACTTTTTACCGTTATCCAGAAGTGTTTTAAAAGTAAATAAGAGATGTTTACTTCATTTTTTAAATAGAAATAGACAGGCAAACTTGTCGTGTTTGCATTGGCGACACGAAATGGACAAGCCATTTTAACAAAATCATTCATGTCATCCATGATAAGTTTTAATTAATGTGCCTGTACGTAATAGATTGCCACTTGTGTCGTAGGCAAAGAAAACGTTTATTGAAACGAGAATAACCGGTGCTTTTTCACGTTTAGTAGTTTAAAGTGGCAGTGACGTTTTGTAAAAACAACAATAAAGACACGTACGTCTCATTACTGTCTCTCTATTCAAGCCACTTGGGTCAATTTACTGACTGCGATGGCATGTAACCCCTTCCCTCCTTAACAAAAAAATATTTTATTGGATTCACACACTTCGCTGTTTAGAAGAGAGGAAACAGCTCAGCGTTCTAGTCAAAACTTAAGAGATTTGCGCACGATATTTTTCTCCCGCGTCTACAAAGGCATATTTATTTGCAGTGCAAATGAAGAACAACGACGCCCTTTGGAAACTTTTAACTCTAACTTTGATTCCAGCTTCTGCTTTTCTCGGAGCTTTAAACTAAATATCAAATTGTATAATTAATTAAAAATTACTTAAATCATTTATGTCAACAAAAGTTTCCAAAACATTGAATTCAAATTCAAACTAAGTGGTTGGTACAATATAAAATAGAGCCGGAATTTATGAGAATCTTACGTTCGATTATATTTTATGATTCAACAGATTGCCGCTTATTTTATTTATACATTAATTAAGAAATGGTGAGCGTGCAGCGTGCAACTATCGAGTTATGGATGCACGCGGGAGGTTGCTAAGCACGAAA
>OMLO01000097.1_pt1 | contig 39888 bp, 19 predicted proteins | sample 1674811 | NCBI WGS metagenome assembly OMLO01 (sample SAMN06265003, study PRJEB25207) | coral metagenome | isolation source: Coral host | place: Mexico:La Bocana,Puerto Morelos, Mexico | collected 2008-11-13
CAAGTCATTACATTCTGTTCTCTTCTAGTCTGTGTGACCAACCTAAAAACGAACGCGCTGTGGCTTGTTCTGCTTTCACGTTTAATGCAGTAGTTTTTTTAACGAGGTGAACAAGTTGGTTCCAGCTTTGACGTTCGTGAATGAAACCCTCCCTAGTGTGTGACCATTCAAATGAAAGCTATTGAGCACTACTGTCATGTGGTACTGTTTATTACGCTACACAAGAAAGATGGTTCTAAGAGTTTAAGTCTGTGGATGAAGCCCTAGTGTGTGAACATTCAAATGAAAGCTATTGAGCAGTACTTTCGTGTTGTGCTGTTTATTATCTCGGGTGAAAACGGTATGACTATTCACGATCGGATGAAAGCTATTGGGAATTGCTTTCACGTGCAACTGTTTTACTTTGCCGTTAAACAACAAAGGTGGATTTAACTTAATCCTAGTGTCCACGAAAGTCCACGAAACATCAACTTGATTCAAAAGCAATCTTTGGTGCATCAAGTCGTTTGTTTTTCGGAATTTTGCTAAATGCAAAATGTTTTATGGCTTACTGTACTTGGGACTGAGGTTGCTTCAGGAACGAGGCTGTTTGGTATTGTTACAAAACTAATTTCTGAAATTTGCGATAAAAATTGCGTGCGAACATGTCTCAACATGGAATGTCGGACAGTATAATGTCGTTTCCGACTCCTATTTTACGAAAGAAACCCGCCCTACTGAACAGCTCAGTGAACAGACAGTCGGTATGTTTTGTAACGCTACACTAGTCCTTTATATGCAAATGTCGAAAATGAAACCGCAAAACCTATTGCAAATATAAAACTTTGAAAAAAAGCATGCTGATAAAGTTTCTTTGAACCGTAAATTCTCTGTCCAAAATGCCATAGTGAGCAGCGAGATAACAATCTTGCCATTTATTTTATTTTTAGCTGAACATTGTATAATTAATTATGAACAGCGAACAAATTGGGACGTGATGTTGCGTGGGTGGCACATAACGGGCCAACTGAAGCCGGGTCATTTTGCGTACGCTATTAAACGTGGACACTTGGGATGTCACGATTACATGAGTGCGAATAAAAAGCCGCTTATGAAGCATGAATACGTGTACCACGTAAGAGCACTGTTAATGGAAAAGATCTCATTTCTTCCTTTGTTACAAGCTTACGCTCTGTCTATTTCAAAGCAAACATTTGTGAGCTAACCTGGCAACTTTGTGATGAAGCCGGAGGGAGGCGTTTTTTGTAAAGGCCGACATATTTTCGCATTATTGTAATTTTTTAAAATGATGATCATATAGAAATGCTTTTTAAAACTATTACGAAGGGAAACAATATAATTTACACTATTATGGCCAGGTGGTGTTTGTGTACTTATCATAAATCAGATTTTAGGCGGATTCTAATTGTTTTCAAGCTATGTTTTTATGTTACTGAAAAAGAACTTTATTATATGCGATGAACTGCAACGTACTTCGGTTTGTAGTAAAATGTTTGCTCGTCTTTTCGTAAATTCCACGCGCCTGATAATATCCGCAAAATCGGAAAAAAAATTCGACAAAAATCATGATATTATTATTTAAAGAAGTTTAACAACTCTTGGCAAAACTTTCTGTGAAAGCAGTTAACATTGTCTCAAGAATTGTAATTATTTGTAAAGCAGCTTAACTATTGCATTGGAGCACGTCAATAAACGTCATCAAGTCGTTTATACGAGGCATGAAGAATAAGCAGGCTTACCTGTTCATAGTTTGATTGAAGACGACGTCAACTGACCAAGACGTGTGTAGCCAACTAAAAACTTCCACTGACAACGCGCTTTAAGATAATCAAGTTATGCTTTCTAAATATTAACCGGAAGCTGGCCAAAAACGATTTACGATTTGACAACCATACCCATCATGTATTGCACGCATTTGTATTCAAAATTTGTGACACATTTCAAAGCTGAAATTATGCAAGACTAAAGTATACTAAGTCTTATCCTGTGATTTGATCATGGTAACCCAAGTATAAACACGACAAAGCTATGCTTATGCAAAGGATTTGATCTTATCGAAGCATGCCCTAATACAGATGGTGGTGTTCGCGTCCTGGCTGTTACGTGAGGTTAACATCCGTTGCAGTGAGGTTTCTGGCAGCCCGATTCATTTCTGCTCGAGGAAAAGGTAAGGGGTAGCTGAAAAGAAGCTTAAGATTAGTAGACAGTGCCGACATACGATCTCACAGCAGCCATATTGGTGTCTAAAAACAGTGAAACGGCGGCCATGTTGGTGTACAAAGCTAACCTTGTCTTGGGTAAAGTCTGCATATGAGCCGTGTGGCTCACCAGGCCGGAGCTTATCCCGATTTCCGTATCATGAAGCGACTAGGAATGTTTCTTCTCCCCCCTGGATGGGATGCTGGTCCATCGCAAGGTTATCCCCAGCATTAAATTCGCCAGTACCCATTTATACAACTGGGTGGAGAGAGGCACTGTGAGAGTTAACGACCGTTTGTCGGTGTTGGATGGAAGCACATAAGTTAAAATGCGGAGCTTGCTGTTTTAGAATGCCTTTAGAAAAGGCTTTCTATCATTTATTCAGGGTTCACTCAATACTTGCTCCATGACAGAGGTGGAATAAATGCCCTGAATTACTCTCAGCTTTACACAAGATATTTTTATTGTAAAGCAATTACTGGACGAGCTTGAGCAAAATTTCATGATTTATCAGTGGGAAGCAATCAGTGCTGACTGTAGTTGGTGATTGTTTGATTATTAATTGCTAATTTTACGAGACACGTGAGGTTTTGATAATCACGTTTTCCTGTTATTCGATCAGTGAGATTGCTCTTTTCAAAAAATTCCAGCACAGCTTTTAAAATATCGATGACAGATATTTTTATTTGCTTTATGAAACCTACAGATATCGTGGTATGGAAATCGAAAAATAAAATATCGCTGTCTTTTCACTACGTTTTGACCATCTGAAAACGTGAGAAGTTAGGACCTAGTACTTGTCAGGTTGTGATGTCAAAACGTGAAAGTGGATCTATTTATTTTTCGAACCAAACAAGTAGAAACGAAAAAATAATTAGGCAATCAAGCGTTATTCCAATTTTTGTTCAAAATTGTAAACATTTACGAAAGAATGGTTGTATGCGCACAACTGATCAAACTGATAGGATTTGCTTGTCCCGCCTTTCGAGTTTTGTGAAGACCGTCGAGCGTTGGCCATACGTAAGTTTTCAGGGAGAGGAATTGGTACTAAGATGGACTATTCTGCCCATGAGTGGAATATATATATATATATATATATATATATGGATATATAACTTGAAACATTATATACCATTTGTGGGTAGAACATATATATATATATGAATAAATAGATACAGCGTAAGTGAATGAATGAATAAATGATCGAATGAAAAATAAATAAAAAATATGAGTCGAATGTTAAACATACTGCGCTTGTGGTATCAGATGAGCTATCACTGAGAATTTCTTAAGCCATTCTCTGTTTCAGACCCAACCACTTTCTTTACTTGTTTTCAAGCTCTGTCACGGATCAAGCTACCTTTTTCATGTTAACTGCAAGTTGTTAAGAACCGTGGATAACACTGTCTTCTCTTGGTTACGAAATAAACATGCAGACAACAGAAGACTGCTAAACATCATTTCATCACTGTAAACCGATAACTGCATATCTTTTCGCTGATTTAATGGTTATTTTGGATTAAATTCCTCAGGCTGACTACCCATGTTCAAATCGCGTCAAATCGTTTCCTAATTATTTTTGGAAACTTCGGATACTTCAAAAATCGTTTGTTTACTAGGACAGCCAAACAGCCTGTGTCACTAATTTCCCTGATTAATATTAACTGTCTCTACTAATTTGATTTTACTGTTAAAAATGTATTCAAGCCTGACATTTTATGCTAACAAAGGTCGTAAATAAAGGCGCCGTTACAAACAAAATATTCAATTAAGCCAGATAATCTTATAACAGAAAAGCAATAAAAATAACTGAGTCTGTTTGAGTGAGATATAAGTAGGATAACACGACATAAAATTCTGACGATCGCGGCGCCTTTTGCAACTTCTTGTAGCGGTTCGGAACTTGTTATTCTAAGTCATCTAGTAAAAGATCGGATACATTACTAAATGTATCTGTTGGTGACAATAAATTGTACTATTTATACCTGTGAATGTGTTTTTTTGTATCAGAAATAAAACATTTGCGCCGATGAAAAAAGTGTCATTTCTTTTTCATAACAGAATTTAGCTAGCTTGTTATGGAAAAAAGCAGGTCCTTTTTCAATTCGTATTGTTACTGCCTTTTCTGGCGTTTTGTTTACTTACGTCATTTTAGAAAAATAGAGAAAGCATTCATTTTCAATCTCACGTTTATTAAATAATAATTTATTACAGTTCTGTTCTACTCAGCTCCACAAAGATATTTCTGTTCCCAAGCGAATTTGAAAACAACTCATAAAGTGAGTTATCTTCCTCAACATGTAAAATAATTACCCGTGACAGTGTCAAAAACCCGGATATTCTACGAAAACGATACGTTTTCTTAATTCCTTTATGCCAATATGACAAGCTAGGAACCAATTTGTCAGGTTTTACATTTTTAATATCATGCCTTTTACTTTCACAACGAGTTAACCTGATTGTAAACGGTTTCTATATTTTTTGATACATTTATGAAACTTACGTACTACACCTAGCTAAATTAAAATAGTTACTATTCAGTACTTCGTGTAAATCGTCTTGAATGAGACCAAAGTGAATGGAAGGATTATAGATGAAATTGGATATTCAGCCATGACTTGATTCAATTTTGATTCATTTGATGCATTTATCTGTGCAGTAAACTTAAATCTTTTGTTTTTATTGTCAAACCGTATATTAATAATATTCCTAAGCATGACGCTGTTCCAATTAAATCTTTCGTAATTTTCCCATCACAAAATAATTCTTATGTCTTTGCTAGCTTTATGCCGAAAAGACAGTTTGTATTAAACAATTACAAATAATTTTTGAGTAATTACGGATGAGTATTGAATCAATTTAATTCATCTTACTCGTTTAAGTTATTACCGTTTGTTCCGATAATGTGTTTTTCCGGTATGGAAAACAAAACGATCGGATATTTTCATTTTACCAAGCGCTTTCTTGTTTACCCTTGTAATAGAACGAAGGCCTTAGAAAATCAATTTTGGAAATTCTCGTAATACTGTTTGGGGATTTATTTTCCGCTTTCTTTGGTTTGGCGACGATATTTAATAATTGCGCTTTAACTAGTCGGCTTAACCCATTAACCGATAAAAAAGATAGGTATTTTAAGCGAAAAAAAATGCCTTATTCCAGTCGTTCCTACGTGAAAAAATTCATCAAGTGATCTTTCCAATATATTATTAGAACGTTCAAAATAACACACTTCCCTCCAATATAACGTTTAAAAACCAGGCAGCTAATTTTCTATGATATCTATTAATAACAAATCTTATTTAATCTTCGCTAAACGTCTAGTTATTTACTTCCGTCGTGAAACAGAAGTGTTTATTCATGTATTACTTAATCATTTCAATGCAATTAGTTAAAAGGAGGCCTTTAAGGAAAAACCTTACAGTGGCGAAAAGCCAGAAGGCAGCCCAGTCGCCAAATTGAGTAATCTGCGACGTTATTCACTTTTAAAGCTAGTGGCCCCACGATTCACAGTAAGTTATCATTCTTCAACGCGGAACTGAATTTAAATTTTTGTTCAGTATTGAAATTATTTTCATTAGAAAAAAAATGGACAGGTTGCTGAAATTACACTACGTGTTATGTTGTAAAGAAATCCTGCAGTGTTAAAATCAGATATTTTCGCTTACTGACTTTGTAAGTCAGTGAATACAACGAATCTCACTAAAATCATCAAAAAAAGATGTAAAATCGAAATTATTTTGTCCTTATCGAGCATCTGGAATGGCTTTGCGAGAGCTCATCGCGCAAAAAAGGAATTCAAAAAAGAGAGAGTTTTGAAAAGGGAATACCACTATTGTGCAATGTTTTGAGATAGAAAATATTGTTACTGAAGCTAAATTCATTTACATGTTTCGAAATGTAACCAAGGCAAAAAACACGTTATGAGATAAAACTCTTTCAGAAATTAACTCCTTAACCAATTACCACAAAGCTACTTCACATTTTGTTCCCAGAAATTTTGTACTCGCAAGTTAAGACCAATGTTCCACTGTGGCACCAGGACTCTTATATAAAGAATGGCTTAGGATATTACACGTAAGAATAAAAACGATTGGATTCTATTAATATTTTTTTCTCCATGAAAAAGCAATGAGAGTGTTGTAATATATTTCGTGGCGTTCGTTTTGATTAAGCTCCATTTGTTTAGTCTTACAACGGTTGTGGCTAAAATTCTAGTCTATCTGAATAAAAAACATCTTGATTCAGAAGGTGATTTCTTATCTTAGAAAGCTTCAACCCTAGCTTTATCTAACCTTAACTGCTACAGTGAAATCTACCGGCAAAACGATGCGAATTTTGGCACCTTTACTATGTCCAACTTCGATTAAAACCAATCAGCAAATCTTATCTACAAAGATAGACCTACCGGAAAAAAATACAACCCTGTCGCTTCAATCTATCATTGTATTTACGGCCGTAAGTATCAAATTCCAGTATTCATTGTTCGTATTTATTACTACGCATTTCTTTCCTTGTAAGTTTCAAATTTTCCTGAAATTACCCCTCATGTAGCATGGAGCTGAAAGTTTTCTCCTTGTCTACCTTTTTATATCGATATTGTCTGGAAAAATAACATGTTGATTCTTCTTGAATTGAAAAGTTGCATGAAATATGTCTCAACTTCTTATCAAGGCCTATTGCTTTTATGCCATTAAATTCCCTTTCAGTATACTTTAAAAAGAACTGAATTAAGGTATCTATTATTTTCTATAAAATAAACAACCAGTTAAAATGTCAGCTATCAGCCTGCCTTGCTGGGAAATAACCGGCTTGTTGCCTCTATCAGGTTTCACCAAATGCACTTATTTCACCAGGTGACTTTAAGGCATTAAATAATTTTGCCAAGTGCGTGTTCAAGTCATGAGAAAATCACAGATGACTTAAAGTTGTTATTTAATGTTTTCAATTTGCAGCACGTTCAAATTGTCACGCGCCACTTAGTGAAGAAAAAAAAAAATGAAAGCAAATTGATTTCGATCAAAGCCGTCGTAAATCTCATCGTAATATTACGTTTTTTAAAACTTAAGGAACATTTTTCTTTTTAGCTTAGTGATAGAAAATTGAAATAAAGTCAAAAGAAGGATTTTAATTCAATATCAAAGGTCTCAGTTATAAAGCGTAGAGCTGGGAATAATTATTAAGAGATATCAGAAAATCTGAATTATTACAATTTTTGGGAAAGGAGATTTCTAAAAAACTATGGCAGTCAAACAGACGTGAGAAGAATATTTAAACCAGTACAAATATTTTGACTGACAAGAGATTGTGAGAAGGTTGGCAAATTACAGAGTCTGCACACAAGCTAAAAGAAACAAGTGCATGTTTTCTTTTCGTTCAGAAATCAGACTGGTTAACCGAGAAATATGAGAATACGCGACTTTAAAGTTTTGAGTTAGGTAATTATATGAACCATAGAAAGTTGGAATATCGTTTTATACTCTATACACAAACAAGTATTCAGGTTAGGAGAATTAACTAAATGATCACAAGAATCATAAGCATTAAGCTCTATGTTAGAAGCATTGTTCCACCATTTTGCAATAAACGCTGTCTCCAATAGCATTAGACAAACAATTTATTACAATTTATTTTTACTTGAAATTCCGAACGTTTATCAAAACGTTCTTTCTCTATTTTCGCTGCATGAACCCATGCTACCTTTGGCTAAGTTAAACTGATGAAAGCCTTAAAGCTGTATTTTCAGGTAAACTGTTTACTCTGCTGTAAATATCCAGTTATATGAAAAAGGTCTTTTCTGATTTTTATTATTAACTTTTTTGTTTAAAAGAAACGCGACAGTTTGCACGAAAAAAAAAGTGATTCGAAATTTATGAAATAACGCAGGGCTTTGTCATAAACGAAATAGTGAATATTACACATTTTATTAATCACGAGTTGTCGTTAAAATACAGAGAAAGAAATAATTTACGCTCTGTTGACTGGCTTGTAAGATTGCCTAGACTTACCATGTCAGGATCTGCATTGATTCGTCTCTTTAAGAAAACAATGATACGTTTTAACCTCAGCAAAATTAGATGTAGAATTTAGAAATCAGCTTTGTTAACCCAGCTGAAGACGGCCCGTCCAAAACACTTTTACTTACTCACTTCAAAGTCCGTATCACTTAAGAGCCAATGAATATTAAATTCAATTTCCGATAATGGAGTAACAGATAAAAAAATTTACTGTCACTTAACCGTTTTAGGTAATTTTCCAATGTATGGGTTTCAAGAAAACAAGATTTATATGCTCAGCAAACTCGAGAACAATGCCAGTAAATGTCTGTTAAACCTTGGCTGACGGACATTTTCGTCACGCTGTTTACGCAGAGATTTTCAAGCAAATTGCAGTTGTGTTTTTCTTTAAAAAATACAGAGTGGTCTTGTTTCATCTTTTAACCAAACAAGAGGCGTCAGCTCAGATGAAAAGAACAATGGCGTCACGCGCGTTCGTGAAAATCCCAAGCAAATAAAAGAACAAAGGAAATACTGGCTTATTTTATACACGAAATATTTAAAATCCATCGCCAGCCACTGGCTAATGTGAAAACAGTAGGCATAGGCAACCAGAAGTTAAGTTGGACTAGCAAAATGTTCTACTATCGTCGGTACTGAGACAATCAAGCTACAGTTGAGGTAAACTACAATACATTTAATGGGTTTGTTTTGCGCTTTTTTGTTTTTCCTAACCAAGTAATGAAATGAATATCGATTAGTAATGATGAACAGGAGTATCATACGAAAAATATGGAAAAGTAATAACTCTAATATTCTTTAATTGTGGTTGTAACCGTCTTACAAAGATTGTTGCGTTACTTATTCTAAAGACGATTCTTTGAGAAGTGGAGTCAAACGTAGAAATGGAATGAAATATATAAAAAAATAAAATTTAAAAGTCGATTTTTGAGCTTAGTTTACAGGTACGAATCGACGTGATTTAATTTTGAGTAGATGATTCTTTGAGGTTTGGAATCACACGAGTAACAATTGCCATGAAATAACAAAGTTGAATCGACGCGATTTGATGGACGCCACACTTTTGAGTATCAGTTAACATGCCTTGCGAAGCTTGCGAAGACATTTCAGTAGTGATAAAAAAGACATAGTACCATGCTCTCCACAGCATACAAAATAAAAAGAAGACTACATCTAAGGCAAAGACTTCGATTCATTTGTCACAGTGAGGATGCCTCGCTCGTACACCTCTACTTTTTTGAAGCAAAAACGTAGTAAGATTTGTAGGCCTCTGTAGAGTGAGGCCCGGGCGGAGTGAGGTGAGAAACAAGCAACAGGATTCAGTGAATAGCGTCTTCTAAATGTCAGTCTATCGATATTCTTTCAAATAATTAATCGGGACGAAAACTACTCTTAACACAACAAAGCTAAACGAAACTTGAACACAGTTGGTATAGTGTCTGTAGAGTGCAAACAATGAAATTACTGAGGCCAGTTTTCACTTTGAACCCCCAGGTGAAGTTACTGTTTAGAGTTTGATCCAAGACGACAAGAATTACTTGGAGCTGAACTGGAATTAAACAAAAAGGTGTGTGAACTATTATTTTGAGTGAACTAATAATTTTTTGTCGGTTCTGGGTTCAGTGTTTTGCTGTTAATGTCATTCGCAAGCGCAAAGATCGATAACTGGGGTAAAAACTTGGTTTTAAGTTTCAGTAAAAACTTCTGCACATGGCATACTTTTTTTTACCTTACTAACACAAAAGCACAGTATTTTGAACATATTTATCTTTCCATTTTGGTTCATTAGCCTATCACATGAACGGTTTTTGCCAAGGATAGCTTCATGACCACACGCCGACCTGGCAACTTTCGACGCGTTTCCTCGTTCCTGCTTGAGCAGTAAGAATTATAAACGTCACCTCGGCCAACTACGATTATCCTTTACGAAACGAAAATAGATTCGCCTTTAAACACAATAATAATAATTGTATAATGATATAAAAGTGTTAACAGTTTTAGTAGGGTCACTAGATAGTCGAGTGTTTCCAAATAGAGCCGAATGCAAACGCTTGAAGTTGTCACTACATGCTCCAATATAAATGTTTTCGTCGAGAGAAAACTTTTTCGATTGTGGAGTTTCCTATCTCAAAATCAGACACACAAAGTGTTGTCAGACCATTAGAAACTGATTTGGTACCAGCCTTAGCTTGTCTTGAGTGAACAAGCCGCTATTGCATGCAAACAAAACAAACTTTAACTTCTGTCGATTATTTTGCTTCGTCAAGCGTGAGTACGAAGCAAAACGTTTTTCCTTTGCTCATTTTTGTCTTTTTTGTGATAGTAGATAAGGAAGGCAAATCATCTTCAGTTAAGTAAAGTAACTATTCAAGTCGTGTTCGCGTTTTAAAATCTTTTTATGTGTTAAATCTACCTTTCAGTTCATTTACGCATCTTATAACAAATAATGGCTAAAAACCACTAGAATATATTTAACATCCCTTCAACTGATTAACTAAAATGTAATGGGGAGAATTCTTTCGTCCCTCGTCGTACAACGATTACTGGTACAGTATGGGTCTTGTTATGTTTTGATGTTTAAGGCCAGATTTAAGATAAGTGTGATAAAAAGCGCGCTAGATGATTTTGATCGACGTTTGGTCATTTTTAAGCAACCGAAGTTGTCATTTGAACATCATAAAATAAGTTAATTTGAATTTAGTTGAAATATTCCCCCTTTTCAAAAAATTGCTGTATATACATAGATTACTTCTAGTGAGCTATATACGAGTTGTTAGGAAAATTTCGAGAAGTACGTTTGTTGCACATACAAATCCAATTTTTGACAAGGTTGAAAATTCTAAAATTTAAAAGCATTACCAAACGTAACTGTGGCTTACATACCACAATTCTAGAACAAAGAACGAGTGATTTGTTGATTCTTCACAGCAAGTGAATAATAATGCTCTACAGTTGTTAAGATGCCTAAAATACTGAATTCGAATAAGGCAAAACTGTACTTTGTAAGAGCTCATTTTCACAAAAAGATAGCAAAGTCTGTTAAAAAAAAAAATAAGGTCTTTTCTTCCGTACTTAAATGATAATTTCGCTGATATATGCTTTCAGCTCTTTTGAGGTTCTTTAGGCTTGACTCGTTCTTCATTTCTTAATAAATCAACATTTGATTGTTGAGTTTTCTTTTTTTTTTTTATTTTCGTTTTCTTGGTCTTTGATAAATTGTTCAATAAAGAATGACAGCAAAGCTTCAAGCCACGAGTTAGGGGAAACAGCGAAATTCGATTTTTTAATGAGTTTTTTGTATGCGTACACGTGCGTCCTGTGATTGGTCTTAAGATATTTTTTCACTGATGAGAAAAATCGCGTGACCAATCAGATTGTTTCTAGCCTTTGACAAACCATTTTTGTTTAACTACCTTGTTTTGGGGAAGATCTCAGTACACATAATAAATAGAATTCCTCTTTTTTGTGATATTTTCTTCAGAAGTTTCTCATACGGTTAATACTTGGAAAATATAAGGTTTCTGAGGGACTTGTGTACCGTTTAATTAATTCAAAACAATATCTTTTGGTTTGTGTATTAATACTCTGTCAAACATACAGGTGAAGTGAGTAAGAAACAAATTATCAAACCACGGGATATTGTCTTGATGTAACGCTTAATTCTCCGAATTGGCATCACAAGAAATGTACACTGATAATGTAGGAGAACTGATCATTGGACACAATCACAGCGCTGTAATAACGGTGTCAAACACACCTCGGCCGCACAACTGATATATCACTACAGCTGTGTTAACACACAGTGAATTCAAATGCGGCTTATATGAGGTGTGACAAATCTCGATGTCGGCCTTTGCTATCAGCCTTCACAGGTGATACGCCCGTAGAGACTTCACGTCGAATGCTATTCAATGCGTTTCTGGTTGTATGTTAGCGTACCTGTACCCATACAATAAAGGAGTAAATCATAAAATAGATATTTATAGACAAACTATTTCAGCTGTGTATACAACGAAGGGAAAACGAGAAAATTCTACACAACAAAGAAAATTAAAGAGATTCTTCCTCGCGGATCACGCATGGTAGAGCAATATAGCTCAGAACTGTACAGCGCTTTTAACTCCGCTTGTGACCAGGAGTGGTAAAACGTAGAAACGTAGAAATGAGAGTGGTACACAAACTACATAATCTGGTTTTGCCTCAATCATAGCTTTTGATGAACATTTTAAATAGTCTTCGATCTCAAGAAAAGTAAGTTAAAAACTCTCAGTAGCAGTGAAAACTAGCACATGTAACTAGCGTTTGTTGCAATACAAAATGGTTTGGCTTGAGATATATTTCATGACGTGGATGCTTATTTTTCGGTACTCTCATTTCATTACAGATTTCGCTTGTGTATCACACTCGATAATGAATTGTTTTATAGCGACTGTAACTAAGACGCTATGACAGGGTAGGTCTCGTTATCTAGTTTCAAAACTGATTTGTAGTTTTGCTTTCTCTCAACAAAAGAGACTGTCTGCTTGAGTCTCGAACTGCTATTATTAGCGGGGGAGTTACCTGTGCTAGGGACTGATTTGTAAGGGGTTTCCTCATGGAGAGCAGAATTTCTCTTAATGACGCACTGACAGGTATTTTATTTAAAGCTGTATTAAAACCACATCAGTGTCACAAGTTCAAGTCGACAAAAGGTTCTAACGCAAATTTGTCTCCAAGCTGTGTAATACATTTTAATACTGTACCACAAATGCGAGTGCAAGGTTTTAATATTCTCCGTTTATTCTTGAGATGAAGTTGTATTCAACGAAAAAAAAGCTTGAATTGTCATTTCTTTAAAAGAAGTGAAGGATATATCAAAATATATGCTCAGAAAAATCAGGAGAGTTGTGAGTCTTGTTGAAGACTACATCAGTTATGAAAGGACCCTGATTGTAATACGACTGGACTAACTGTCCATATATCTTCGCTCCCAGATCCAAACCTAAAGTCAACTATCTTGTCTCTGGATCAAATCCTTAGCGTGGGTGTTATATTCAAATGAGCGATTTTAAGCTTTTTGCAGTGTTGTTTATTTGTTTTTCTGTATCCTAGGTAAAAGAAAATTAAAACGGTGTTAATTTCAGATGTGAAAAGTCTTGGCAGCAGTGGATTTAAGAATTCAAGAGTCTTAGTTATTATATTACGAGGTCAACGCCAATTTATCTGTGGAAAATGCTTTATTTACCCGGTAATGGCTGCATTTTTTCACAGTTCACTTCTAATATACTTTTGTAGCATCGTTCCATTTTCAGTTGGATTTCTTTGCAAAACTCACCGCGAAGATCTTGTTGTTTTTTACGTTTTCGCTACATCTGTGGAAAAATGCTAAATTAACTTGACCTTCGATATACCTCACTGTTAGAAACCGAGTATTTTATACCCCACAATTCAAGCCTGTTTATCAGGTTTAGTTTTACCAAAGCATCGCTGTATGAGATAAGGTAAATGGCTGAAATGCGATCAAGAGTAGCGTCAATGTCAGTAAAATTACACTTAAGTGTCGAGGTTTGGCGGGGACCAACCTTACTCCAGCAACGTCGGTGCAAGCTTTACAGAGGTGAAAGTTAATTTACCGTTGTAAACTACTGAGGTTTGGAAAGACGCGTGATTGTCAGTTGCTTTACCGTAAAAATGATTGAGGTTTGACGGGGACATGCCTTGTTAAAGATGTCAGTCGAGGTTCTGCGGGGACCAGCCTAGACCAGCTAGTCCACAACGTGCATGCTGAGGAGAGGTGCAAGTCTTAAAGTTAAGTTACTGTTGAAAGATTGAGGTGTGGATCTACTTAGTTCATGTGCTCGCTCAGAAAAGGTGTCTTTCTTAAATTTAAGTAGCTCGGTTAAATAATTGAGGTGATATGTTAGAGAATCAACTTAACTCGACAACGTGAATGGTTTGGAGTGTAAGCCAAGGGAGGAAGTTACTGTTAAATAATTCGGATGCGGCGAGTACCAAGACCATCCTATTGCACATTAAAGAGACTTTGTGACTGAAGCGCTGTGTAGCAGGGACCATCTTCGTCAACATTATTGCATGCGTTAAAGAGCAGTCCAACGTCGACAGAATTTATATTCCTGGGACTATAAAATGCTCAAAGCAAACAAAAAATTATGCTTACCTTTAAATTTTGCAATTGTGATAACTTGTAATAGAAATAATTTTGTTTCCGTTTTGTTTTGTATTTTATTTGTATTTTGTTTACATATTATGGATAAGCATTCATTAGGAAAGAGCGTTGCTATTTGGCCGTAACATAAAGACATTTAGAATGCATCATTATTTGCGGGAAATATTTGGATTTGAATGATAAAAGGAATTGTGACACCTAAAGTTGTTCCCAGCAATATTATTCAGTGATTCAACTGTAGCTGTCTTTTTTACAACGCTATCGGAGTTATGTGCAACTTAACTGAACTTTCAAAGTTCCCAGCGGTGCAGCTTTTTTCTTTTTTTGACAACATTGTTACACATCCGATCCATAAAATATCTGTTAGCTGATGAACGAATTTATACACAAATGTAATGTTAATTATAGATAAAAGTATAACCATTGGAATCTATACCATATCAATTATTCCTTATAATGAAATTCTCACGTTTGACAGGCATTTATCTATCTATTATGTCCAAAATTTAACACCCACAAAAGCAGAACACAGTCACCTGTCCAATATCTGGTAACAATTTTAAAAACAGGAGCACGCTGGTTGCAAACAATACCATAACCATTCGATTATGTTAAACAGAAGCAACACAATCAAACGAGAGAAAGGGTTAAAGCACGAAGACTCTTCAGACTGGTGGTGTATTGTGGCAATGTGTTCCCACGCAGATCTAAAATAGCTTTGATTTACCTTTTTGGGAAGTCATGAAATTGACACTCGAGCGGACACGGCTTTAAAATTAAGGGCTAGAGAATTAGAAGACAAAATGACAATCATATATTTATTGAAAGTAAAGAATCATAGGTGATTCATTCACCCACTGAGTGAGGATGTTTTTCTTTGAACTATGGCCGGGTTCAGCAAACTTGACAAAGATACACTGATACATACAAGCAGTACCAGTTTGTTTTTGTGAGAGAATCTGGTGACTATGACTAATCAAAATACTGAGTATATGAAACTTAAACCACTGAATCTCCCCGCATTATGAGAGAGTAACTGGTTAACGAGTATTGGCCAATTCCACTGAGTGAGGTGATGTTTTTCTTTGAACTATGGCCGGGTTCAGCAAACTTGACACTGATACACTGATACATACAAGCAGTACCAGTTTGTTTTTGTGAGAGAATCTGGTGACTATGACTAATCAAAATACTAAGTACATGAAACTTAAGCCACTGAATCTCCCAGCATTATGAGAGAGTATTGGCCAATTCCGCTAAACATATTTTTTAAGAGTAGCTAGAATGGGCTGTACATTGCAATCTTCATAACTTTAGAAGCAGTTAGTGTTTCGAGGGGCGGAGCCTACGCTTGTTTAGGACACTTGGACGATGCATAATTTTTTTACGATCCATCATTACTGGGTAGTAGGAAAGTTCTCCTTAGCATGTTTGACTCACTGTGCGCGATTAAACCTTGGGAGAACCTGAGCCTTGAGCTAATATGTTCCTTCATTCTTATTGACTTACAGTATAAGACATCTTTTTCTATACTTGAAATTCAAAAGGTCAAACTTCTGGGCATCTAGTAGCTCCAAGAAGCTCAATCCTACTCAAGGCAACGAGGAAATACTTAACCTTCCAAGGATAACGAAAAGTTTAGCTTTGATGTTCCACCTCCAGATTTGAACAGCGTTAAAGTTTCCCAAGCGAAATTCTGAAGAGCTATCTGCATAAAGTAAATCCAGCTGAGGGTGTCTTACACCCTCCTCCGTCATGCTACATGGCCGAAGTTGTAAATGAATGTGTACATAAGGAACCAGACAGGGCGGCTAAATAAACACCAATATCTTTTTCTAAACAAACAACTAATATTCAATGATCTGGCAAACTAACACAATATGGGAAGCGAATTTGAAGTTTTTCGAATCGAAATTACTACAGCCCTGTACGAATGAAAAAGCTCAATCTTACTCATTATTTCGAAATTCAGAACCATTCTACGTGAAGTACAAGTTATTAAGGGTAGGAAGAATTCAACGCATTGTATTTCATTGCAGTCAAAGGAGAATAACTATTGACTTTATGCGGCTTTAATTTAGAACACGAATGAACCACGCGGTCCCTGTATTGTGTATGTGGAACAATGTAAAAAGGCTTACAATGTAACTACCAAATCTCCTTCAAGATTACTGAACCCAAACGAAGCAGTCTGTCGTGTTATTGTTTCAAGCCATGAGTTTTCGGTTTTTTGTTACGGTCATTCAAGTTATTCTGAACGAAAGCTCAGGAAAAAAAACAGTCAGTTTCATTCGATAAAGTCCGGCCATCTCCGGGAACTTTATTGAGTGAAAAGTGGTGGAATTACGAAGAATTTTTATTGCTTTTGTTAAATGGGCGTTATTATTGAATTTTTAAAGTGTTGAAACAATTTTACACCTTTTGTTTCGTTACACCTCAGCGGAATAAACGTAATATTAAAATTTCGCTAGTGACATTTCTCGTGTCGCACGCATGGCATAAAATACGGCAATTATTTCATTAACACTTCATATTACAAGATATTGGCCGATCGTTCCTGAGTTTCTTAAAGAAATAGAAAACTATTTCGTGTTGAAATTTATGTCTTAAAGAAACCAATCAAATTACATGTGTTTGTCGGAAGATCATATTATAGAGATTAAATTATTTTTAAAGGAGTTCTTTCTGACTAAACAAACGATAATTTTCAATTTGCGGATCCAAACAACACGTTCCGGAATCAAAGTATTTTATATATCATATTTTTATACATCTAATTCAATTTAACTTGCTCATCATCTACCGTTTTTTGCAGCTTTCCTTGTTTTCCACGTAATGCCTAACTTGAGAATATTTCAATCATTTCAAATTGAAAGACGTAAAATTTTGTGACTTCGAAATTCTGGCGCGAAGCTCGGTCGTTCGCCGTTCATTTGTTTAACTCACTTCAACAATGTCTTACAAAGGTGCAAATGCCGCTTTCAAGTTTACAAAGCAGGAAAATTAAAACCCCTTCGGCAAAATGGCTTCCTTTAAATTCAGAGAAAAGGTTCTAATTTACAAGTTTTAATTACACAACCCCTTTCATATCTGCCGCTCGTTGCCTTCTTCTACAAAGCCTGTGGTAATATACGCCTGTCGGCTCATAGGTCTTTATCTATGTCTTAATTTCTATTTAATGATACAAGAAGCACAGTGGCTTTTTATAAACATAGCAGATAAAGAGCTGAAATCGTCTTAAATTATTAGCATATTCTTTTGAACGTTGTGTTTTAAAATGAGTTATTGTTTTTTTATAAACGTAATTTTCTTCCTCTATCTTATCGGACTAGATTCAACTGTAACTGATCAATAAAAATTTCCTGGTTCATTGTTCAATCGGCTTTCAAATTTGCAAAACACATTCAAAAGGAACGCTGGTTTCATCGATGCGGTTGATACGAAAAAAGCAAACGCTGTGGAAAAGTTCCCAACAACTCAACAACAAACGTCGGTTGAAAGTCCTGGCCTATGTGCTGTGCAATTATTGTCGTGCCAGTATAGTTTTGACGAATTTCAAAACCCCTGAAGGCTAATTTGAGGTAATTATCACATCAAAGCAAAATAGGAAATACATTCAGTTAAGACGCTTTAGTCTTTCCAGTTACAAAGACAGGTGACTTTGAACCTGTTTCAGTCTAAGCTCGATAATTTTTCCATACTTTTGTCTTAATGCTAATACTGAGAAAATGGTTATAAAGAGAGTCAATATCTCCTAGTTGATAACTTTCGTTATTCTCATAAGCTGTCTAGTTGGGATTGTATCGGGATCGTAGAGAGAAGATACGTTTTCATCACTCTTGCAAATGAAAATTTTAACCAAGTTAATGTCTCGAATGACTTCGAAAATGGACTTACACAAAAGCACAAAAGCCGTTCCATAAACGGGCATATTTAAAAGCCAAATAGCTATCAGATATCCGTATGCACTTAACTACGAATGCCAATAAATATAATTTCAAACTTCACTTCCGCGAAGATAAAATTTGTGAACAAGCAGGGTGAGTATTCTGTAGTCGGAGAACCACGCGTTGAGGTTACTGTGTTAGATTGATGGAAAAATGATTACGCGCGTTTTTGTTAAACACTCGTAAATTTTAGAATAGCAATGAATGAGTTGTCATCTTCATGGCACCTGCCCGTAAACTTTGTCTCTTCGCGACAGCTCTGACAATCAACTTACTTAAGTTATTAAGAAAGCAATTATTACAGAAATCCAGCTTCCGAAGTTAATGAAATTTCGCTTTAAGGTTGACATTACTGTTCTCGGCCAAGCAAAGTAACGCATTAACAAGCAAGCGAAGATTAGCCATTTTAAAGGCCCTTTTCATACCTATTGTCTCTATTAGTCTTTGCGATGAATTCTTAACAGCGCTGTTTTATGTCCATGCGCCAACGTTACTACATCAAACCAGCCAGCGGTTTATTAAGGCGGGAACGTATTAAAAGCCGCACACATCGGCTATTCAGTAATTTTGCCCCGGCTTGTAAGAAACGTGAACACTGCATAATTCTTGTGATCACATTGCGCGTGCATCTCTATTGCCACGGGGGTATTTGGCGAGAGTTCTTCGCAGCTGCTATTGAAAGAGGTAAGTTAAAAATGTGCGATTGATTAATCCCCTGCCATGTCGTGACTCTGCGCGCGTGAGGACGTTTTACAATCGCTTCATCATCATCTTGATCGTCATCTGCAAAGACTACAATTAATGACATTATTTTCATTTTAAGTTTTAGCGAAAGGCACGTCGATTGGTCGCTGATTCAATTCAAGGGGAGTTCAAGAAAGAGAAGGCGTAGATTCCACCCATAACAGCAAGGTACTTTTCAATGATCAATTTCAAACCTATTTGAGGGAAACACAAAGTACAACTTTTTGTAACTGTAGTACTAAGCATTCATAAATATTTAGCAAATGGTAGTTTTTCTCCAAAATTGCAGTTTGCCGGTGAGAAGGGGTTTGATAAGTCTCGACTCAAATTGTCTTGGTTCACAATTTCAGAAAAAACGACTGAATTAAAGTGGTTAATATTTACAAACTTTACAGAACCTATTTTAAATTTATTTTGCTTCCAACCAAATCGGAATATGAAATAGGTCATCCTTACACCTGTAGTCTGTTGATTTACTTTACGCAACAAAATTGAAAAAACCTTGCGACGAGTTGAGAAAATATCGATAACTTATAACGGCTACAAATTGCTAGAGAAAATAATTTGCAATAATTGCCAGATTAAGTTTTTTAAATTATCAATTATAAACGAAATCCTGCTTTCCTGAAAATTTTACCATGTACATTTCATAAAAAAACTGAAACAACACACATTTGAAATGTCATGTTTAACATTTTAGCTTTTGGACTATTTGAGTGTTCTTTCTAATATGGAAAAACTAATTTTCGTGACTTCTGTAGATTTTGGTCCCAAAAAGAAAGGATAAAACTTGCGTGCTTGAAGGACAATAATAACCAAACTAAAAGCCGCAGAAATGGCCAAAAGTCAATTGAGAATTAATCATTTTTAGATATTACTGTTAAGACTAGATGCAATGTAAACTTATCTATTCAAAATGTGACGATATTTCACGCCATTAAGTATCTCGGCCACCATCAATAAAGGCAACTTGCGATTTCGTTTAGCGATCGTGCGAAACTGACCGTATAAACGCCTCAATCGCTCAAATTTAACGCAGTTCGGCTTGACTGAGCTGTAAAGGCGACCTTTGTTCCAAATCATTACTTTCTGTGTTTGTATTCTTTCAGTTGTCCCATCGTGACAAAATTAAACAACAAATTCAGGCATGAAATTTGCTTGTTTTGCGTAAATATTAAGGAAAAAGCTCACAATATGACTAATCAACGCCTTAGATTACCACGATTCCAAGCGCATCGGAACACACACAGAATCAAGCGCGCTAAATTTCGCTTTCAAACGTCGAGTGGTCAAAATTTATAATTAATTTTCGTGAGTGTTATCCGTGGACGATCTCTAAACAAGATAACAGTTCTTGTAATAAAATGATTTGTGTTCCGCTATAAAGCGGCGATGTATGTGTACTTAATCTGCTCGACTCGAGAATTAGCCGCTTGGGCGGAAAGAAAACAACCAAATCCGCGATAAAACGAAAGGCAATAGGCAAACGACGGTTGTTTAAGCCGTTGACAATGCGACGTACTAATTTCAATTACTTTTTTTCGGATCACAATAAAGAGGTGCATTTTGCATAAAGTTAATTTTGCTCAACCATTCTGCAAATACATGCGATTCTCAAGGTCTCGCGCGACGAGGCATCAACCAAGTCTCAACATGGTGAATTAAGCTTTATCTTAACAAAGAAAGCTCTTCTCATATATTCATTGCTCAACTCGAAATGCTCCTTTGTAGGAAATTTTTAGAAAAGAGAAAACAAACTTTTGTATTTCTCGGGGGCAACAAGCAAAGCTGTTTAAATAAAAATTATTTTTAATAATCCCCCTCGCGAGTATTAATTGCTAGCTCTCGTTTCAAGTTGATATTTACCGTGAAAGGGGTTTTGGAAGTTTGCGTGTTTCAACCTTCGTTCATTTCATCGTATTTATAACGCTGTCTGAAGATTCGATCTATATCTGCATGGTTAAGTGTTATTCTAGGCGTTTCGTCGCATCTCATCCCACTATTTGTACACAGTTTGCCCCCAAAACAGTTCTTTTAATTTAATATTGAAGCAGATAATTTGCATTACTGTATATAGATGTCTGGTTCTGATCGTGATTACTAGCTACTGCATGTTATATGGGCTGACCGAGCGATAACAAAACCTTGCTTTCTTGAACTCGTGTTTACCATTTTTATGAAAGAGCTTCCAACCTTTTATACCCAAGACGCGTCTCAAAACGGGGATTTCTCCGTACGCAATAAAGTTTTAATTTAAAACTCAATTGCAACCTTTTGTGAAAAGAAAAATACATTATAAATTATTTTTGGACGGCTTTCAAAGCAACCACTCCACTTATAATATACACATTGTATACCTCAGTCGAAAGATAGTTGAAATATCTTACTTTCGGGTGCTTTCTTCAGAAGGTAAGGCGTCTCTTAGGCGCCTGAAAAAGACTTTTCTATCTTTTGTGCGTCTGTTTCATAATGTTTTAAAACCGCATGCACATGAAACCTATTAAGTGCAGCTTTTTGTACCTCCGAAAGCCAGTGCGAAAATCGATTTTTCTTTGAGGTTTGAAGTTTTTCGGACGATTTTTCGGACAGTTTTTGCAATTCAATGATCTTCGGAACGTTTTGAACGTTGTCAAGTTAAAGAAATTGAATTTTGGCAACCTCTCTTAGGAGACGATTTTCAAGCGAACCCATTTAATGTCAGGTTGTTTTACAGTAGCACTCGACTCCACGCCACATCAGTTTACTCAGGTATTGTTGTAAATTGTGTTGGTTTCTAATGCAGTGACCAAACAAAAAGTGCTGTATTTTCCTACGCGTAATTATCATGTTTTTATTTCAGCCAGAACAAAAAAGAAACCATGCCAGGGTCTACTCATTTCATTCAGACATGTAGTTAAGCCTCCGAACACTAAAGATGGTAATCACATTTAATAATTCACCTCCTACAAGAAGATTTATGGCCTTAAATTTCCGGATATTTCAATTTACCGGTTGCCTTAAGCGTTTACTTAAACCGACCAAAAACGAAAAAGATATCGCTTATGGATTTAGAGATATTGACAGTAGAAAATGCGTAGGGTGTAGTATTGTTTTATTTTGACAGATTTGCTTTAAGGTAAAAATGCATTGCATCATTAAAAGTTCGCAATTTTGTTCAAATTGGTTTCATTTCTTGCTTAAAAAGCTCCTAGTATTTATCAGTTCGCCGTGAGAACAGATTCGCTTCAATTTCTCCTATTCGAAATGAAAGGATGCTACCGAATATTGACCAATTTCGATAACTTTATTAACCACGAGAATTTTGTGCGATTCAAGGAAGTAATTGAGGAATTTAATTGAATTATAAACTTCATAAACTACCAAGGGTGGCTGGTTCCAACTTGTAGTTGCTCGTTTATTGACGGTAAATGGTCAAGACGTGATCACTTATGTTTCCATGCAATAACTTTTAGTTAATATGACAGTAGCTCGTGAAGACTGAGACAGGTGATTAAAAAGAGGAAAAATTGTCAGCTGGGATAACATATATTGTCTTGATGCAGCAAGAAATTTGTCAAAAATAACAACAAAGAAAATTTATGGTAGTCTCTAAACAGGAACTGTAATGTTTAACAAAACACAAACAAAGAATATATTTTTTTGAGCTTTTCGCTGAGAAATTCAATACCATTTCCAAGAGTAAACCCTAGTTAATAACATTCCAACTTTTGTGTTTTGTTTCGTAATGGAAATCGAACAAAGGAAACGCCTTACAAACTTGACAAAATGAAGGAAATCTCTTGAGCACGTGTGCAGCTTTTAGCGCAAGCTAAATGCAACGGGTATGACTCATTTAGCAATGCACTTCTTGATTACTAGAATGATACCACCCGTCTTGAAAATTTAACCAGAATCGACAAGGCGTTTGTTTACAGCCAAAGATATTCCAAAGTGAGAAATGCGTTATAAACAAGATCTGAAAATTATTTTCTAATTAGCGTGCATGGCCACACTTGCAGTAACAGAGTTATCGCCCGGAGAGATAGTAAAGTTGCTAAAGAACAATTCACCTTCCTGGTTAACAAGGCGAAGCATCCGGACTCGAACAGGCCCTTAAGTCTAGTACTTCTGTCTACTTAGAGGTCTCTGTGACAAATGCCGATCATTATGAATCTCCAAAAGAAAAGAAAACCTCGTGGAAACCAGTCGTGGACGACAAACAATTGAAGTTCATTTTGGCATTATTAGTCTATGAATTTGTCGAGCTATCAATACTAATAATACGATAGCTGGGTCCTGGAGTTTTAATAAACTAATCCCCGCCTAACAAGGCTTGCCAAGTCTCACGCATTTTCTTTCTATTTATCAAAGACGACGAAGCATTTTCGTATTGATGCAGGAACAATTTTGATTCGAGTCACAACAGAGAAAATTGGACACTTCTACTAGAGACCATGAGAGAACGCAAATGAGAGAAACCTAACTCTCGTTAATTATTTCTTTAAGAGGCACATCTAAATACAAATGCCTTATCTTATTTTCACAGTGCATTGTATGTTGTCTGTTCACTTTTTCTGTTGATTTCGAGCGATTTTAGCGAGTAATCTCTTCCTAGTTTCTTCTAAGAGAGAGCATTCTAGTATTTTTACCTCCTAAAACCAATCGAAAATATTCCCATACGAAGTCTTACAACTTTGTTGTGACCGCTATTACGCAAGATAATCATTGTATACAGTTTGACTTTGCGTCGCCTGTGAATTGTTCCAATTATAGGTGGAAGTTGTAAACAACCGTTTTGAGCTCTCGGGAGTCTAGTTATCGTCTATAGCAGCACTTATTACGACTGGACTGGCCGCAATAGCACCCGACCGGGTAAACCTGGAAGTAAGAACAATGTACAAGTATATTTTAGCAATTCGGTAGTTATCTGAACGTGCAGTTTTCCAGAACGGAAGCAGTAGTAGCAGTGTTTTGACAAAGAGTGGCGCAGCCATTGTGTTGTTCAATAGCTGCCGTGGGGGCAGTTGTCACAGGATAACTGGAGGACAGGCGCTGTTTTCCATTGAAATGTACAAAGTCTAAATTCGAGACTTTGTATGAATGAACAGACTCTATTTTCAGGGGGTTAGACTTGCACGATAGGCCAAAACTCTGAGAGGGCTAGCAAAGAAACGGCGAAACCCATGGGATTTGAATGAAATTCTGTTAGACGTTTTAGTTCGATTTTTTATATTACTTTGAAAAAATAATTTCCCAGCCTTGCAGTTGTACCAGAAGGCTCCATTATTCATTGAAGCTATTACAGTGAAAGGAAGCCCGCCTAAAGCGACGAGCTTCAAGACTACACACGAAAAAGTAAACTGAAAACAAAATACACAAGTGTAAGGCTTTAATCATCCTTTCACTCTATGATCACCCGTAAAACTCGTTCATGGGCTTCTAAACCTCAGTATCTAACACAGACGCCTTTGATGAAATAACAGATGCAATACAAGCCTGGATGTGTATTAGAAGTAGTTCCGAAGAGTAACTGAACGGTATCAGTGTTAACAAGACGTACGCGTTTCTTGATAATTACAAAGGAAAAGCAGGTACGCTATAGGGTTTTTCCTTCATCGTGTCATAATATTTCACCTCCATTTCGACACCTCTACATAATAACTATTGAATTCCCGAGAGCGAAAGGAAGTGGCTTAAAACTGATGAACTAGAAGACTTAGGTTTAACGACGAAACCGTTGAAAGCTTTGCTTGTGGTGATTGTCATGGTAATGGGGTGTCATACATGCCTCGTCTCAGGGCACTTAACTAGAGCACAGGAAAATTATTCAGTGTTTTCATAACGGGTGGGCGCCTTTGCGCAGAGGCACTTTGAAGATGCAAATAATTGTCAAACCGCACCTGCTTCCATTTCCAGAAACAAGCAAAGAGACTTACGATCCATTACAAACTTTATTTCCTTGAAACAAAGCTTTGAGCAATTGTAAGATGACTACTTATATAGCGGTGAATTGAATTGACGTTACCTTGACCGAACCTAAAACTCTTCGTTTCGTGAATGTTTAACATGGTCTCAACAGCGCGAGCAATTAGCGGACCAATACACAAATTTTTAACATATGCCGTTTTATTAAAACAACAAAAGAGTTAATGGCGCCAAAACGGCTTCCGAGTGGCTAGGAGTGCGTCCAAATTATATTTTTAGCGATGTTAGGACAATAATTTGTTTTGTTTAAAAAGCAGATGTTTTCACTTCAAATGTCATCATTTCATTTTAATATAACAGCCTAGCTTCTCTCCTATGAAATTGTACAACTTAAGAAGGACAACCAAAGAATTGACAAGAAGGCAAACCTACAAATCCTATTAAAGTAAACTTTTACTCCAAATACTGACAAACAGCTTAGTTTTGTTACGTTAATCTGAAAAAATGTGTCTCGAATTGCACTTAAATGTTCCTGTTCCGTTCGATACCAGATGTAAGGGAAGTTTCTTCATGACTAGTCAGGTCTAGCGGACACGGCGGAATACAGTAAATTTGAGTAACAATATATCACAAAGCTTTTCAATTTCGTAACTTTTAAGTTGACAGATGTCACATTGAAATTAAAAAAAAAGCTTTTAAAAGCGTCGTTGGTTGGTAATCCTATCCGAATCTACTGGTACGCACTAATGGATAAAGCCCCTCCCTCGAAATATTTGGCCGCTGAATCGGTAACTACATTACACATAACAAAGAACTGAAGGATTTCATTTGAGTTCAGATCAATCTCCGCTTTCACTACGACAAGATTTTTCCCGTTCCGTAGATTCAACTCTAGTGTTCCATTCGCCTGAAGGTTTAATACTTCAATAATCAGGTATGTTAGAGATTTTAGTACTCAAATCATTATGAATTTGCCTTATTCGCAAATTGATTGCTATCTAAAATCGCATTTTCGATTGCTTTGTCAAGGAATTTTATCATCTTTCGGTCCTTTTCTATATGCCAAAACGACCTTCGCAAAAAATATACAGATCAAGCTCTCTCTTTGGTCGCTTAGATTTGTTTCACCGGCATAAAAAATGATGAAGGTTTCGTCAGTTTTCTTAGTACTAAATTGAAACTCAGCATACATTGAAGTTTGATTGTTACATGTTTAAGGTTGTAAAAACCTCATCAAATTGTAACTCTCAGTTGTCGATAAAATTAGACTTATTTGTTGTTTATTCTTCTTTGCAAACTACAAAACTTAATTTAAATTGCGCGGTTGGTCGTTTTACGGCAAAAACAACATAACTTCCTTTTCAATAATTTTCAGTCAAGACACACACCTATTTGCACTAAATAGAAACATATTGCAAATATCATATTTTGAAGTTATTGTCAAGAAACTATAATAATGAACTTCAAGTTGGCTGGCTAAAGTAAATTTATCATGCAGTTTTATTTTTGAATCGTAAAAATAATAATTTTTTTTTCGGCTGATTTCATATTTTTTGGAATTACTAGAAGTAAACAAGTCAGTTATTCCATGCACGCAGAGTATATATTGTAACATTAAGGGTAGCGTTTTCTTGCATGTTTACAGTAGTAGTTTTTTCCATATTCGACCCTGGAACATAAACCTTTGTTTATCTGAGACACGCGCAGGAACCGGACTTGTGTTGTTCCGTAAACTGAGTTGCTTTAGCATTTTGTCCTCGCTAATTTTAGTGTTAATTTGAATTTGAACTGTTAGCGGGCTGGTAACAGTTCAATCGTCAATAAAAGTTATTGTTCTTTACCGCTGACGGAGCTTAACCCAAAACATAGACGTACTTGAAGGAAGAAAAGGAATGCAAAAAAAAAATAACATCAATAAATTCAAAAAGGCCCCTTTTTGGGGGTGAAACTTTCACCAATTAGCAACTAGACAAACCCGGACATCCTTTCAACGGTTTATTTCATAATTTGAACAAAGATAAGCGATGAATCCATTGGCACAAAAGCGAAAACAAGAAAGGTTTCAGGTGTGCACAAAGGAAACTGTATATTTTTAGAACAAGAAAAAAACTGAGTCTCGACAAAATATAAAGTCGGCTCGAAGTCTTGTAAAACTACTACATTACATAAAGAGCTCTTTTCTAAGATATGGCGGACAACATCTGTTTTCATTGTTTTGCATACATGTGATTGCCCCCGGCAGGGATTGTGTTTCGTACAACCTGCTTTTTCACTGCCCCGTCATGTTCGTTGTCTTCCTCAAGCTGTTTCGTGATCTTCACATGATGGCTAATCAAGATCTAGAAATACATTTTCACATAGTTAATGCAAAGTTGATGTAACTCAAAACAGGTTATGATATAATATGCATTCTTTTACTCTCGAATTAGATAATGATCAACGGACATTCCTTCTTAGTGTAAAAAAAGGAAATTAAGTACTCTATAATGATGAAAATACCCATGAGACAGCTCCAGCTAAAAGCCGTAACTTGAGATCTCGAAAGAAACCCTGAACTAGCAAACTGGGAAAACTAGAAAGAGCAATGGGAAGACTCGCCCACAGCACCGGTTTTCTCAAATCTCGTGTTACTATAGCACCCTATTGTTTTTATTGCTGAAAGGTTGCTTTATTATGATCTTTGATAATCTCTAAGTTTTCTTGTCACTTTTTATTCAGGATTATGAGTGAGACAAAGGAGTCTGACAGTCAAGAGGAAACTAGCACTTCCCCCGCACTACACCACAGAATTCCAAAATGCGCTCGCTGTCGTACGCATGGTACCGTATCATGGCTGAAGGGCCACAAACACTACTGCCGCTGGAGAGATTGCACATGCGCAAAATGCCAGCTGATCACTGAAAGGCAACGCGTGACAGCCGCGCGCGTTGCGTTACTGAGACAGCAACGCAAAGGAGCTGAACTAAGAGCTAAATACCAAAGAGAATTGGAAAACGCCCGTTTGACGTACTCCATGGTGTTTCAAACAGGTAGGTAGGCATGTAAAGTAGTAATTGATTTTTCCTACCTGATCGTAACATATGCATGTCCAGTTACGATTTGGTTCTAACAATAACGTTGTTGTACTTCCCTAGGATTTCCAAGTAATCATCGTCATCACTTTTATCATAAGCACCCTCATGCAGAAATGAGCCACATTGAACCAAGGATAACAGAAATAACGCCATTATCAGGTAAATATTTCCAAACATCAAAGCCAACCTTAAAAATCAACAGAACTTTTCCGCTCTTTTGAGGAGGCAGCGTGGCCAACGTTTGGGCGACAATCCTCTGGCCGCCGACTTCAGTAGGTCGCATTCTAGCCACTAAAACACTAGAAAGAATTGATCCGTGTTCAACTTCTCTGCCACGCTTGTATCCCGGGGGCCCCCCGGGGCTTGTATATAGCCAACAGGGAAGCCTCCTTCTCCTTGCGAGTATCCCTTAGCAACGATGAAAAAAAAAAGACTCCTTGTCACGGGTTTGCTTTTGTTAGCTCTTCACAATGCTTTTTGGGAATCATTTGCAGAATCCCTGAAGAGGTGCAACTCAGTCTCTGAAGACGACGAAGAGGAAAGCACAAGTCCCAAGAGAATCGCTCTCTCTCCTGACCTTCACGTAAAGGCGGAGCCACGCGAGCACGCCGAGAAAGACCATCATGGAAGCTCGCCTGAGGTGAGAAAATCTCCAGAGCACTCCGTCGACAACATTCTCAATGCAAATAACAAATATCTACTAGAAAACCTTCATGATAGGTCTCAAGAGTTCAGGTTTCCAAGGCTATCGAAGGAAATAAGTGCTTTGTCCCTTAGACACCCGCCCATGGAACTACTCGGCAAACTGTTTCCTCATCACAGCAAGGGCACTTTGGAACTCATCCTTCAGAGTTGTAATGGCAGCGTTGTGGAAAGCATCGAACTTCTTTTGTCCTCCCAAGAGCAGAGAGGCAACAAGATGGCGTTGGGTGGCTGCGGTTTTCCTCCTACAAATCACTCTTCTCCTTTCCTTCACGGTCCAATGACTCGAAACGTCATAACAAGACCACTGCCGAGTACTCATGCATGCTCACCATCGGGGATTTACCCACCATCGCCACTTCCGCCGCCACTTCTTGTGAAGCCTAAACCGGAATTGGCACTTAAGTTTTCCCCTCTACCGCATGCTCCCTATGGAGCAGAACCGAGACTAGGTGAAAGACCTTGTGGACTTGGCATGAGCCGGTTTTGTAGCAGGTGCGGTTACAAGATAAACATGTTTGACAAGTTTTGTGCGCACTGTGGAAAAGTCCTCAGTGAAACACCCACTGGTCTTTAAATGACAAGACTTGGGCCGGAATAGATTGAGTTTTCAACTGTTCGCAGTAAAGTTAAAATTAAAATTTTTAATGACAATAGAATATCTGGTTTTTGCATCATTACACAATGGTCCGCAACTTAGTTTTAAGGTAGAATTATATCGACGGCTTTCAAAAATCTCTTTTTACATCTGTAGAAAAAGGTTAGATTAAAACCCTTTCGCATTTTGCCTCCATGGTATCAACTTCGAACAAAGAAAGTGATGCAATCGAAAAAAAAAATCAAGTACATAGAAACTGAAATTGCATCTAATTTCTCCGTTAGGCAGAAGTAGGTTTCCAAGGTGACGGACAATGGGAATAGTGAGAGTATCAAACAGTGAAATGCACTACTAAATTCTCATATCTAATTCCATAGAAATAGAAAGTTATAAATAAAAATAATTCATATTTTTAGCTCCAGACAGTACGCGTTAAAGAGAATGAGCTCGTTCCTTTTCGTTCAATTACGGATAGCATCATCGGTCTTATATACGAGCAGCCTATGAAGTTAACATCATATTAGAGCGGCTTTCATTGGCGTGTCGAAAAGTAATTGGTTTTGCCACAGCTACGCTACACATTAGTTTAAAAAACTCCCGCCACTTTTTGACCCAATCAGACGTAAGACCAAACCCAATTCCGACTCACTCGAATCCGTTTTCCCGCGCTTTGCGGCTGCTACATGTAATAACTCTTAATTTTGATTGGTTCACTGGGTTGTCTGAGTCCTTTTTGATTGGCTAGAGTGATTAATTCGATTTTGATTTTACGACACTCAGTTGAAAACCGTTTTATGATTGGGCTGTAGTGAGTGTTATTACTTCATTTTAGATGTAAACCCTTGAGGTACTGAAGAAGGTATATGGGAATAAACTACTCATATTGTTGTGATTCGGAATAACAGGCTTAACATACACGAAAATCAATAGACAGCTTAAAAAACAATTAGTAAAACTAGAGGTTTATTTGAGGCTATTATAGTATCGTACGTAAAATTTAGTTTGTAAAATCTTATTATGAAAAATTCATCATCTTCTCTAATTTCTCAGTCCTCTACACATTTAACTGCACAAGTCAAGTAAGTAAGTTGTAAGAGTAAACAAACCGAATACCGGAGGCAAAATGACTTGATATCAATTCCAATTTAGCAAGCTACACGGCTTTGAAGCGAGTAAAGACAATTTCGTTTTGTTGAATGATTTGGAAACTAACAAGATGTAAAGCGAAAGCACGTGTTTTAGCGAGCTTTTCCATGGCCTTAAACATTCAGATAATTCTACCCAGCAGAGCCAGCTTCTTAAAACTCAGACCATCTCATAATCATTGCCTAGGTATTTATTTTAAAGAGATCTGTTTCTAAGCGTGCATGTCCTCTAATGAAGAACGTGTTCAATGTTTAAAACATGTCAATTAAGAAGTTGACGAAGTGAATTTGTCTTAGTAATGTCTGTAAATACTGAGGAATTGCGAGTAACCGAAACTAAGAAATCTACAGAATATTTATGTAATAATAATAACGAACCGATAACATACTTCATCAGAAATAATCATTAAGTTTTATCAATAAACTGATTATTATCGGATAAGTGCTTTTGATCGTAACTCTCTTTATAAGTTGGTTAGAATCTTTATCCTTCATTGTGGGTGTGGTTGGGGACAAAAATGGTGCACGGGTTTCTCTTCACTGTGGGAGGAAATCATCCAATTGCTTTCTATACCCGGTTGTTAGCCGCAGAGGTAGTTAGGTTTTAGCCGTTAAACAAAGGCAAAAACAGTCGGATAAAAAAAAAATGCAAAAATCGTTTAGAAACAGGATGATTAAAAGTTTGAAAAACATACCATGGGATGACTAATGACAAGTCAAACCAAATTGTTCTAGTTACCAAGTTTGGACTTAATTGTTTCAATGCTTTGTAAGTTAAAAACGTTCAAAATTGGAGAAGACCCCTTCCCCGCGTCTGAATAGGGTCAAAGAGGTGTGGTCTTCGAACGATAGCTGACACACAAAGAGGTAGAAGAAAGGTGTTTTTTATTAGTAACAAAACTAAAATCACCGAAATACTATCACGATTTCTGATTTCTTAATTCTTCAAGCGTCGATTAGAATAGCACGTAACGAGTATAAATCTATCACTGCGATTAATAATAATAATAATAATAATAATAATAATAATAATAATAATAATAAATGACGAGGGTAACATGATTTACTGGTAGCCCAGTAGTTTGCAATATGGCCCTCCCTAGTTTTACATAAAAGATTTAATTACTTACATATTATATAATTATGAATAGTGGTTGAAAATTCAAATTGACTTTATACAAATTAGATCTAAAAACTGCTACTAATTTCAAAGTGTTCTAATGTAGCATTTTGCTTTAGTAGCTATTATTAGTATGGGTAATCAAATGGAAATAATTTCACGCGCGTTTTGTCAAAATTCTAATAATTTCCCGAGCCTTTAGGCGAGGGATATTATTAGAATTTTGACAAAACGCAAGTGAAATTATTTCCTAATTTCACGAGTATGCCATTTGGTTACCTTTTAATATCATGGGTGACAAATTACGCTCACAATCCTGGGTTACGTAAGCGTTGCCATAGCAATTTTATAATTTCACATGTGAAATTATAAATTACGGCTGAAATTTCGCGCCAAAATTAAGGAGTAATTTGTCACCCATGATATTATTTATATAATGCTTAAAATAAATTCATCACAGTTATAAAAAGCACAGGAAATATCATGCTGTGGTCATAAAATTGGCCTAAAGTAGGCAACTTAAGTGCCGTTTCGATTACTCAATAAGATTCTGTTACACAAAGCCGCTAATTTCTTTAGCTTAAATTACTTCTGAGGAGATAACGGTTAAACAAAATGTCGTTTATTTACCCTCAGCTAGCGCTTCGGTGATTGCCGAAGTTTGAATTGCTGTCTTCTTCTTGTTGTGTAGTTACGTGCGCTATTAATATTTTATTAAGGTATATTTACGTTCTAAACAAGAAATTTCAAGGATTAGTCTCGTGGTTGAGTTCGTTTTAGCTGTAGGTCATGACCGCCTGCTTCAGCTGCTAAACCTCTTTCGAGCAAAATCATTAGACTTCTTTTGTTACTTGCAGAGTTCGTGGGTTAAGATTAAAAGACTGGATATAAATTTCAAGGGCAAACTTGATTACATTCTCGCTTGTCTGAACATAAAATGCTTCCAGTTCAATGAAACGTATTTAAGGCTTAATTTTTTGGATCTCCTTTCCGGACTATTTAATGCATTTTCGCTGCGCGTTTTAATAACATGTAAGTAACAAATCGACAGGACACTACCATATAGCGTCTCACTCAGACAAAGGAACACGACGGAAGCAAAACATCACATAATGGTCAGGTATATATTTTTCTCTTAAAACATGAACTCTTAAAATTTCATAACCAATTTCCGTTTCAAATGGAAACAGCCAAAACCATTTTTGGAGGTTTGATGGCACAAGCGAGTGGGTTGGTGTGAAGGGAATCCAACCAACGAGGCAAGTTGCACGTACCATCGTCAGGTGCCATAGATCATCAGTCTGAAAGCAGCCGGGCCATCCGGCGAATTTGACTTATTTTAATATAACTCGCGCATAATAGTGAAATGAATCTAATGCTTATGTCACGTTATTTTGAGTTGTGGCCTTGTAGAAAATTACCTTTAGATTGAAAGAAACCTAAAAATAAACGTTTTCTAAGAATGCTAACACGAAAGAGATAACAAATCTTAAAGGAACAAGGATGGTTAAGGATGGACAAGATTAACACGGATTACAAAAGAAGAACTTGAAAAATTTAGGAGAAAGTTTTTAAGATGTGCAAATCGTGACGTAGCTGCCGTCAGTTTCACATTCAAACTCCTCAAGTATTTCTTTATCTTTTTATTTTTCTTCATGACTGGGATCCTGAATAAGTCTTAAAAAAATGTAAACTACGGAATTCGTTACCTTGAGCACGTACGCGACTCGAAATATCATAAAGTAGTTGTGTTGATTGTTGTCCGTTTTAAGCCAGGATGGAATATTTTCGCGCCACGTTTAGTCACGTCGAGACGTTCTACAAGATATTCTACACCGCCCGCCAAGATATTTCCGTGAACCAGAAATTGGAACAGAGGTTTTAAGATATAATTAAATACCTCAAGATTGAGACACGTTCTCGGGTTCCTACCATCGTACCTTACTGGAGGCGATTTGTTATTGAGATATTTCGCAGTTTGCACAGGTATGTTTCAAATACTACAATTAGTACACTGTAATTATTACTTATTATGGGTTCTGGACCTTACTAGAAAACAAAAACTGGAATACGTCATAAGGTGTATCTGACCTCGAAATAAAGTTGAAAACCGGAAACTCTCAGACATCCTGTGCTGGTTTAGCATATTTGAAAACAGTTGTATCTCCAGTTTAAGTCCCTAATTTCGCACATTTCACCATTAAATAAGACAAGATATTTCCTGGTTATTCATATCTAAGATAACATCTTCTCCCACCTTTATTTTATCTTACCCTCTACAAGTAACATCAAACAACTTATTTTCCCGCGCTCGTTCTCATCACGTGACTACAGGGTTGGCCTTGCATAAGTATATATATAGATGCGGTACTTAAGACCTCAAAAATTTGACGCGCGGAGCTGACCACCAGTGATTTGTTGAAGAGCGAGCTACTTTTGAGACCAAAGATGAGCATTTTAGTAACAGCATTACGGTCAGGCAATTTGGAAGTCGTAAAGGAGAAATTTTCTCGACCGGTAAGTTTCAATTCGAATTACTTTGAACTTTTAAAACGGTTTGGAAACGACAAAGCTCTGTCCTGACTGAGCTTAGGGCAGATTTATCGGGTTAGCCTCAAGACGAAATACCTTATATCTTAACGTTTGCTCCCGCGTGAAAGTAGATTTTCCTTCATATCATCTAACAGAATGTAGCACTACAGGTAAAACGTTATGAAAAGACAATCAGTTACACAAGCGACTATTAATCTAACTAACGCGATGTTTTATGTATAGGCGTTGTTAAGGAATCCCTAAGCACCAAGTTATCAGAATGTGAAATATTTTAAGCAAGGCTTTGATATAATTTTGCGCCTTTTGCCTCCTTCAGGGAAGCCAGGTCAACACTCCCATTCAGCATGGTCGCAGCCCACTTCACATCGCAGTCCAAGCACAGAAACTGGATGTCATGAAATACCTTGTAGGGAAAGGAGCGGACGTCAACGTAAGTTATTTACTTGAGTTCATTTACGAAACTTCAGAGATACAGAGTCAAGTCAATAGCAACCACTTCAGACGTTGTTGTGTATGACACGTTTTTTCGTTCAACTGGGTGATAAACGAACTTGAGTCGATATTGAAAGTTGAATAGGTGTCCCGCTGGCAAAATAAAGCGATGGGGCTGTATCCAAAGACAACATCGATGAGAAGAAAAAAATAATCAGCGTTCTCCTTCATTAGTTTGACAGTTCGTCGCCTATTAGACAAAATTTGCATTTTATTTCTCATGCAAGACCTTTCGACCTTTCAATGGAAGCCTTCACGCCTATCTGCTGTCAAAGTAAATTTTAATTCTCTATTCAGTTCAAATAAACCGCTATCAGGCTTATTTATTCAAAGACAAGAAGAAAGGCAAGAAAATTAACTTAGTCTGTATCTGTGATAGGTTAAGTGATTGTCAATACGAAATCCTTGTTTATCATGCGCGATAACTAATTGAGCGTTGTATCCCTAATATAACGTGATATCCATTTAAAATACCTCAATGTTAGTGATGCATTTAGACCAGCAGGTGAATATCTAATGGTAAATGATAGATAAATTGCGATGTAATTGCGATATTTACTTCAACCTTAGCCTTTCCGTAAACCTTTGAAATTTAGCATTACGACAACATTCCTAATTTACCCCGTCCGTGTACATGTACGATGTCACGTACACGCGAAACTTTCATTGACTTAGTAATTAACGTATCAACCCTTCTAATGCGGAATAAGACAAAATTCCTGACTGTTTGCATAGTTTTCCCCTGATGTAATTTTCTGAGAATTTAGTGGAAAGTCAAGACAATATTCATCTCTTTATTCTCAGAATGAAATTGTGGCAAAAGGATTGTCTTCGGTGTTGTATCAACGAAATAAATTAGTTGCAAATATGTTCTTTTGAGCGAGTCCTAACTTTTTAGTGAGTTTATGAAAGAGTTCTGTCCTTTTAAAAGAGCATTACATTAAAGTGGTAATTTTACATCTGTGATCATGACATTTCCCTTTATCCCTTAATGAAAATACGATGGAATAAATTTACCAAATGACTGTCAGCTTGAACTAACACATATAAAAATACAATGTTGGCAAAGAATAGGGTTGCTGAGGCGCCACTCGCTCTAGTCCCTCGAATCAAGTTCTCCACCGTTTTACAAGGGGGGAGGCGAGGGGATGGAATTACCTGTTGCTTTTTGTTGTAATAAGGCATCTTAAACTGTTTTGCGTCTGATAGATTTAGCTCTGCAGGATGATATATCTTTTGTCAGTCGTGACATCATGACGTTATCTTGTATTTCACTATTTTCTCGACAACACAGAAAAATAACGTCAGCCGATGTAAAACTAATGAAACATGACAATAAAATGTAGAAAGGTAGTTATTTGCAATGCTGCTTAAGAAAATTATAAAAACGGACATTTGCGTCAAAAAGACGACATTTGGCTAGGCCTGCGAGTCAAAATAGTGTCGCTATGGTAGTGTTAAATGACAAAGAGAAAAAGTTGACACATCGAAATTTCAGCAAGGAATGAATGAACTGCTACTTTAAGTTTGAGCGTAAAACCGGGAAGAATCCAAACTTCTTAAAACAAAACTGTGGGCGGTCTGGCTTAACAATCAAGTTTTTTATCCTGATAAATTGTATACGAGCTTCAAGCCTTACCATAATCGTTTGTTAGTTTTCATGCGTGCGTTTTGCTCTTCCCACTCCTCCCTAATGCAACGTAACACACTTGAGCACTTTTGTAGAGTATAAAGTCCACTGATGTTATTTTTCAGCTTGCCGACGAAGACGAATGTACTCCGCTGTACTACGCAGTCTTGAACGAGAACAAAAATCTTGTCGAGTATCTGCTTCAAATGGTGAGTAAACCAATGTGGTCCTAGAAAGTCTAAAATCAATTCTGTAGTTGTGCCCTAATAGGACGTAACGTTTCGTCCACGAGATGTTTGGGTTCATTTGGTGTAATTTCACTCCCTTTTTTTTTCGTTCGGTCGTGATCTGTTACGGTAGGCAGATTGAGGTTTGGTTCTTAACCTTACCGTCAAAATTACTGTCATTCAGACCATTTACATAGCACTCTAGTGAAATTTTGTTAAGAATGAAATGTTATCCGTGCTTCCGAATTTTCAAGGTCTTTAGAAAGTTTTAAGGAGGGACAACAGAACTATTAGAATGCTCGTTTAAACCGATACCGTTGTTCATGATCTGCATCGAAAATCCGCAAAGTTCATATAGTTTGTCCAATTTTATTTGCATTAACCTTAGCACAACACTTACACGTAAAAAGGATCAGCCATTATGCGCCTGTGCTCAGACAACTATCAAAAATACTTACATCTTATTAGTATCCATGGACGATGGACGTACCTGAATCGAAGTTCGAATATAGGCCCGATCAATGTATTCACGATGCGAACAGACCAAGCGAAGTGAGGTCCAGTTAAAACAGACCAAAGGCCGACTTTCGTCCAGTAAGGATGGTTAATTAACTATTCGGAGATTTATTAAAATCTCTCAATGACAGACTGGAAAAACACCAAAAAACCCACTTTTGGCTCGCTCCATTAACTAACTCTTCTGCGTACGTCTGATTGGAAAATGCAGGTTACCCCCTTTGAGTTCTGATTGGCTAATTGCTAATTTTGATTACGGTGAATAGAAAATATCAGACTGGCAATAGAGTAATCTGATTGGTTGACTTGAGCCATTAGCCATTTGAACTAAAATAAACAAACATGTTATCACCACTTACTTCGAGATTCTCAGTGTCATCCAAAGGGTCTCTTAAATCAAGGAGCTGCTCCACGTTTGCAACTCATTTTTTCTTCTGAATTTGGCAGGGAGCAGATCCTGATGGCGAAGACCCAGAGGGAAATAAGCTGATGGACACTGTTAAAGACGACGCAATTAAAAGCATGCTGAAGAATGCATAGAATTTAGGTAAGTCCAACAAATTAAAGAATGTATAAGCTTTAAGTAAGAATAGCCAGTTAAAACTAACAATATTTAAGAATCTTTGTAAGAACATAATTTGCATTTGTATTCTTTGAGAGTGAATACGTTTTTTTCTGAGATTTAACAGATATTTGTAAAACAGCGAACACAACTTGTGGTACATATTGACATTATTGGTCGAACAATCTGACAGATCAGCAGACCTGAGCATATTGTCAATTGGCTGGTTATCAGTACTTGCCCAACAAGTTCAATTTATACGCTTACTTGGTTTTCTTGATCACCATAACCAATTTCACATCAAGTCTACATCAGTTTTCAGCCAGAAATAGTTAGCAAACGATACCCAGTTTCATACCTTGTAACACAGAGGGAAAAAGTACTGAATTCATATTGGCCGAGACATTGAGCATTGTTATTAACTTTCCCTTCTATAGAGAGTAAGATTACTTGAAATGGTTGGCCCGCACCTTTACTGGGCAAACATATTAAATCAGAATATATTCATAATTTGAGTGTTTCAATAAGAGCAGACCTTTTGTCCTTAGCCGTAATACTTCAACCTTTATGTGATTTTATTGTTGTCCAATAAACACGGCTCGGGCACGGCTGCATTTATGGGGTGAGTTTGTGGGTAGATCAGAGAGATAGGCATCAAACAAATAAAGCCAAAAAATCGTTTGCGGCTGTATATTCAATCCTCGTTTATTAGGTTTCCAGTCCTTGCATAATATGACTACAGTTTTTACTGCTTTGAATAGAAGATATATCAGAACTATTTCCAATAAAGTATAATTTTTACTTTCTTTACAGGATAACGCACAGCCAAACTTGATGGAGCTAACAAACCTTGGATTGTAAAACGTGAATAGTGGAGGACATTTTTGCAATTGATCCATGTAAAACTATATTTAACAATTAAATTATGAGTTCGAGATTTCTATCACACATAGAAATCGAAATCTACTAGTTGTTCACAACTTTTCCTAAATCCTCTTCATAACCGGATACTAAGAAAGCGCATAGAAGCATACTGCTAGGCTTATTAACTCGGCAATAAGAGAAGGGTATTCATGACCAGATTCATAGTAACGTTTGATATAAAACCTTTTGAGAAAGAGGGAAGGAAACGCAGCACACGAATAAAATTCTCAAAGGCATTAAATGTTAGCCAATTAACAATAGGACTCAAGAGTCCTCATGGGCTCGAGGGGGATAAGTAAGTAAGTGATTAACAATAGCGTGGGTTTCGGAGCAAGTTTTTAAAAAAAGTCGACTAAATTTGACTCTTTTCAGTTTGAGATTATGATAAGTTCAATCTTGCACTTTTTGTTATGTAACTTATTATTAGATATAGTTACTCTTGGTTTTCAATCCATTCAGTAGTATGTACGATTCAGAATATAACAAAATCGTGTGGCCTAGTACCTTCACGAATCAGTTCAGTTAACTAGCAAGGTTAAATTTGGTCTCGAGAGTAGAAGCCTTAGTTATTTTGGGACAAATAAATTTTGTAATTTTTCTTTCAACAAGGACCAGGAAAAAAATTATGTAATAACTTATTTGTGAATAGACGTAATCAAACCTTAAAAATAAAAGCTAGAGTAAATGTGTTATTTTTCATTTGGTTTTCTCCACACACCTTGTCCAAGAGTGTAACTGAGAGTTCAATTTGCAGCCCGAGTTTACATGGAGTTCCTCTCCAGCACGAAAGCCTATCTATGCTCGTTTCCACACTGTAATGGAAACTGGGCAGACGATTTCCGAGAGAGGAAAACAACTAAGCTAATATGAAATGTTTCATTTCAGGCCCTGCACTTGTTGGAGCGTTGTTAGTGTGTAGAACTTCAGATGAAAAAATGCAGGCGTGTTCAAGGATTTTTTTTTGTCGTCATTTGTCTCTTTCTTTGTAATGTCCCAAGACCAGGTGCAGTGCGCTCGCAGCCGGATCCGGCGAACGGTCCGGATTTGAGCCCTGGCCAGGGAGATTGCGTTGTGTTCTTGGGCAAGACACTTCACTCTCACTAGGCCTCTCTCCACCCAGGTGTATAAATGGGTACTAGCGAACTTAATGCCGAGGTTAACCCTGCGATGGACTAGCATCGCATCCAGGGGGAGTTCAAATACTCCTTGTCACTTCATGGTAACCTGTGGGTTGATGGGCCGCTTAGCTCGAATATAGACTTAATCTATCTACTCAATAGATAAGAAATGAATTTATTCAGACTAATAGATTATTCCCAAGCTATAAGAAGTTCTTTATTTTTACCCAGCGCCAGCGAATAACAAAATTCA
>OMLO01000099.1_pt1 | contig 39850 bp, 26 predicted proteins | sample 1674811 | NCBI WGS metagenome assembly OMLO01 (sample SAMN06265003, study PRJEB25207) | coral metagenome | isolation source: Coral host | place: Mexico:La Bocana,Puerto Morelos, Mexico | collected 2008-11-13
ATAAGGGACAGAAGAAAGAAATTTATTTTTGCAACAAAGCCAAAATATTTTCATCTTTTCTGCTTATACTGATGCATTTACTCATCATGTAAAATAGTCGTAGCCTCAAAGAGGCCTTTGATTTTAGTACTGTAAGGTGGATTTAGCGATGACAATGCAATGTTCCAACAGTGGCGTGATGAAAATTTTAGTATTACTTAGAACTGTCGTGGTTGTAGGAATCAAATAGGGGCAATGAACGTTCGAGATGCTGCAAGAGATGTGTTGCCATGACATAGTGCCTGTCTAGTTTATTTACAAATAATAATCTTGTCTTATCTCTGCAGGTTCTATTCAAGAGATTCAGGACTTCTCAAATTTAAAATACATGCCGGATTCTTGGGACGTCCAATTCCGCCCACAGGAAAGCGACTTGTTGCCTTCACATTTCACCCACTTTACCCATTTGCTATCTCAGTGCAGAAAACTAATGCTGAGTATGTGGTGAATTTCCACATCAGGCATCTTACAAGTGGTGTTGAGCATACTTAAGTTGGAACTTGCCACACATGTTCATTTGCTCTTCCCCAGCATCTACTTCTGTGTATAACCTTTCAAAAATGTAACTTATGTTTTTTGTGCTTTGAATTGATGGAGTTAAGTAGGACATGCAATTTGTGCGGTCTATCCTTTGTAGGAAGTTTAAAAGTACTGCAGCTATGAATGAACATTTTATTTTAGATTGCACACAATCTGATTGCAATTCCGTGTTAGTTCTTAGACTTTGGTCAAAGTTAGAGTGTAAAACCACTATTGTCTCTCTGTTAAGTTGGTAAAAGAAAAAGTCAAACTGAAAATGAGCAATATCTTATTCTAATGGACAAGAAATAAAATTTAAGCATATTTTGAAAGTATTCTTGTCATTGAAGGTACAGTCAAACCATGTAAAGATGCCAACATGTATAATGAACCTGCTAGTCATTTCAAGAATGCAACGATGAGTTGATTATTTGAATTCTGAACCCACCAGTTGTTTCAAGATTGCAATAATAAATTGATTTTTTAAACCTGTTAGCCAGTTTCTTGCAATGACTATCAAGTTTAATATTTGATTTATAATCAACCCATTATTGCATTCTTGAAATGACTAGTGGGTTCAATATTCAAATAATCAATTCATTGATGTAATCTTGAGGGGTACAGTTCACTTGGTTTGACCGTAGGTGTTGCTTTAGTTTAGTATATATGTGCATGTAATTTACAAGTTCTTAAGCACTCTTCATTTTTAAAATATCTGAATAAAACAGTTACCTAGTTTGCTGTACTATTCTGGAAAATCACTGTTCCATTTGCCTTCTAACCAGAATGGTTAAGAGAATGAAGTCTAGGCAATGTGTTTTGCTTCTAGTTGAATCCGATCCACTTTAATTCATTTGCTTTTAGATCTGATGAATATATTGACTGTTCTCAAGAATCCAACATATTTACAAAGGAATGTGGCTATTTCTAAATATCATTTTACTGGTTCCCTTTACATCTCCAACTCTTCCCAGGCACAACCACTGATTGATGTACAGTTTGGGGTCAACAGTAGCTTTGTTTATGACATCAGAGCTCTACCAGCCTGCAACCAGGGTCTTTCTCCCAGTGACTAAGGAGGCAGAGACCCTGGAAACGAGGTTGACCTAACGTTACAATGTGCAAACGTTACAAAGTTTCCTTGTCCCATGGAAAATCATGGAGGTGGGGTGGGGCTCTCATAAGGCAAAGACTGACAGGTTGGGATGGATAACATCAAATGATTGTGAAATGTATGATGGATCACATCAGAGTTGTTTGCAACACAATTTATGAGAAATGCACACAACTTTTTACCACTTATCCTTCTTCAGGACTTTTTAAAATGCCACCAAATTTTTTCACAATCATTTCAAAAAAATTGGCCACAAATCAAACAACTTTCTCACAAAGCATATCTTTAAATTTAACACTGAATGTAATGGGCCATTTTCATGTCACCTTGTACCTCTTTCAAAACAAGTCTTGCATTTAACCTTTCATGTGAAGACAGTGTGATTTGCATGAAAATAATCATGTAAGTGGAACACATTTCCATATGAAAAGTTTAAGCAAAAGATAACTTGAAAATGGCATATTCCAAAGCAAAAAGAAATAGGTCAAGACCAGAAGGAAATAACTACCTCTGCACTGCTACCTTTGAATTACAGTATACAAACCACTGGCACTTGCTTGACATGTGCCATGGTTTTACAAGCATGGCTTATACTTTGTGAGGAAATTACAGAAGACTTACAATTCTTGTATTTGGTGCAAAGACCAGAAAATGCAAAGTTAACATTGAGTTTGGGACAACATAACAAGACTTACCAGTAAGACTAAGGCAGGTTTTAGCAAGCAATAATTCTTGGCATCTCCCATTTCAAATATGGCCAAACAAAAGGTGAAACTTGACAGCACCTTGCTGCAACTGTCAATGTTCCTTATGCCTATGTGCTAATCAAAACCACCCACTTTTAACAGTTATCTTCCAAATCAAAATAAATTCTGGAATGATTGGAAATCGCACAACAAATTAAACATTCTGCAATGTTCTTCATCTTTATTGGATGTTTCAAAATTTATACAGAACTCATTTTGCAATGCTCACTGACTCCCGGTGACTTGAGGAAGCACGCTTTTTCTTCAGCATTTCATGACGTTTCTCCTTTGCCTCTTTAGCTCTCTTGGCAAGAAGCCTTGTGTACTCAGCATACTCCTGCTTAGCTTTCTGTGCTCTCATTTTCTTCAAGGCCAAGATTTTGCGCTTGCGCTGCAGCACTAGAGGAGTGACCAGACGCTGGATCTTGGGGGCCTTTGTCTTGGTCTTCTTGCCCTCCTTCTCTGGGAGTGTTCTCCTGATGACATACTGACGGACATCATCTTCCTTGGACAGGTTAAACATCTTCCTGATCTTGCCAACTCTCTTAGGCCCCAGACGGCGTGGCACAGTGGTGTCTGTCAATCCAGGAATGTCATTGTCACCTTTCTTGATGATGACCAGATTCAGCACACTGAGTTGAGCATCTACGATACAGCCACGTACAGACTTGCGCTTGCGCTCACCAGTTCTACGTGGCCTGTAGCAGGAGTGACCCTTGGAGAGCAGAAGACGTACACGGCCATTTGTCATGACTCCCTGCTTCATGGGAAATCCCTGTTTGTCATTTCCGCCAGAGATTCTCACCACATAACCCTTCAATGATACAAATTTAATATGTTAGCCTATGGTGGTTAAGAAGATGGCACAAAAAGGGGGAACATCAGACCTAAAATACAGGGCGAAAAGAAACATGTATCTTGAACTTGTGCCCTAAAAAACGTTAATGAATTTAACTTACCTTCCACTCCTCACCAAGACATTCAGCACTGCATTCAGCAGAAATACGCTTATCAAAGAAGTTACGGCTGCAGAATAAATATTAGAATATGTTATTTCATTTAAAATATTATTATTATTATCATATGTTATGTTTGAGAAACTGAACTTCTGAATATAGTTGAACCTGTACATAGAATCCACCCTCAGGAATTGAGGAAATGGCCACTTAATACAGGATCATCATGGTGTAAAGAGTGGAGCATATTCAAAACGAACATTTTTTTGCGCTCTTGATATGGTACTGTACTTTGGCACATTGTGGACATCTGGAAAGTGTTGATAATAATAAGTGGCAGATTATCAGCTTACAGTAGCATTGTGCATGTTATTTCTTTACAGTGATGATGAATCACATTTCAAACATAAAATACAGCAGAAAATGTCATGTGGCTTAGTTTCTGTTCAAGGGTGGCCACTTAATACAGGTAAAAATAACAAAGAAAGACAAACAGAACTGCTGTAGGGTGGCAGTAGCTGCTTTGATAATAATTGTTTTACTATGTAATTGTTTTATTATATATTGAACCAAAAAATAAGAGATTTCATGTTTTTGCTTCTTCACTGAAAGCAAGCACCACAAAGTGTGCAAACTTGACATGATTACCCTTAAAATCCATGCACTGCGGTCATACATGACATGATTACCTGTGACCTTGAGTGTCCTTGACACTATAATTATATAGTGATAATAGTAGCAATTAATGATTCCAACTGGGACAATATGCCAAACAACACTTACAGCTTTTTTTCATCATCAACTTCAATGAGCTTCTGGCACCCACTTGCTGGGTAGGAAATATTGAGCTACAAAGCAAGAAATAAAAACACTGTGACGCATACTATGGTTGACTATTCCGAGACAAGAATACAAAACGTATAAATCAGCAGATCTCAACTACACAAGCTATGTAGTTGAGACCAGCACTACATGAATATCAATCATGCAATGACAAATTATACCAACCTACAATAGCAGAAATGACAAAGCTATCCAACAATATCGACAGACAATTACTTAAGAATTTTATTTAGCACCCTACGAGGTCGTAAAAATAGTCATTTTTCAGTGCAAAAATTAACTCAATTTTAAAGCAAAAGTTCTGGGCCAAGCCCTTTTAGCTTGAATAGCTATACATGAGACTCTATTAGATAGGTAAAAGCACCCACGTCAAGAACAACTGAGGTGGCTGTTCTATTTTGAGAACTGAAGGATGCTTGGAGACAAGGCACTTATTAGGAAGAGACCTATTTCTTTTGGACATAAAGACCCAAAGTGTGTAAAGGAAAGGAGAGATCCTGTGTTTGTAGAAATTGTAACCTTAGATACAAATAACAGCCAGGACACAGCAAAGGTCAACTTCATATTTACATTATTAACGACTTGACTAAGAATTGTAGAAAAAGACTAGGAATTGTAGTCTCAGTTTTCAACTCTTGGCCAAATATAAATTAACGTATCTCTCAAAGCAAGGCACAATTTTTATAAGTTGCCGTATAAGAACCCGAGGTCAGTGTTTCACCCAAGGTTCGACATAAGCCTAACAGGGGCATATCATTACACCAAACTAGAGATACTCTGCACAGCGATCTCTAGTCAACTTCGGGCCGACTTATAATTCCTGTCCACATGTAACATTCATAACAAACCAGTGAACTTGAGAAGTACCAAACTGTTCTAGAATTCATTCTAATTCCTTTTTTTGCAATACGGGGACATGAAATTTTGCTTAAGTCACAGTTCGTTATAGGAAGAGAGCTTAAAGGAACTTCACCCAGCGATCTAAAGACTACGGCCAAAACCTCGGGCCAAAACGAAGACTGCCAGGTACCATAAATTCAATCCATACCCAAATTCAATCTAGAAAATCTAGTGTCAAACAACCCCATCCCTTCTTAAACAAGTTATAAATAGAGAGACGTATAATCATTGCTTTCATCGATGTACGCATTTCTCTATAATTATGCACCCAATATTATTTATTTTTACCTTCATCGTTCGTCTTCTCTATAGCGAGAAGCGCAAAAGAAGCGACGGAAAAGAGAGTGAACGTGAGGCTCTAGCTGCATTATGGGGACTCACCTCAAGGGACTGGAAACAACATATGCGCTGTGTAATAGAAGATGGCGGACATAAACAATCGGAACTTTTTTCTTGAAGTCTTGTAAAATATGTTACACGAGCTTCTTTTGGCGTTATCTGGATATTCTGGTGGTGTATTTGTGCACAAAGAATTTGCAGGACTTCAGGTTTGTGTTCGCGTTTACAACCTTTTGGCGCCAATCTTCAAATAAGGTGTCTTGCTACAGTTTTGATGGACTAAAACTATGTGAGCCCGACTTTAAAATATTTTGAAAATTGTTCCAAGATGGTTTTCCTCTCACGAGTAACTGTTTCTTAATCCTTTACCATTATATGTGATACTTGAACAATTCAAACCTTGAATAATATAGCCAAAATGAACGACCGATTGTCCAGGAGAGACTGGGCACCAGGAGGTTTAATGACGTTTTTCTTAGAATCTACCCACATGACCCCACCACAAAATTTCAGGGATAAGAATGGCTATATTTAAACATTTATGCAAAGTCAAAGACTCACATTTCACCCTTGCTTGCCATAGAGTCTCCAGTAGCTCAGTGGTTATAGCATCTGACTACATGTAGATCACGGAGGGTTCAAATCCCATCTGGAACTCGGATTTTTTCCAACTTGATGTTTCAACCTTAAAATTTCTACTTTGAAAATTTCCTAGTAATACTTACTTATGCAAAGTAAACTAAAAAATTGCTGGCCTTCAATGTCAGTCATCTCCTGCCCTCAGCTTAATCCCTGGGTGAAAAAATAGGGTTATAAGTCCATCTGGTGATGTTACATCCTAATTTGTGATAACTTTTCATATTTTCAAACAGACATCTTGCATTTTAACATTAATGTGGTCTATCTCGGCATGATTCAGCACAGGGATGTCCTCCATTAAGATATGGCGTTGCTCTCAATTCTTAAGGCCTAGTTCATACTACGTAACAAAATAAGCATAACAACATAAGAAGGACATTATGTCATTATGCAGTGTGAACATCCTGACATTTAAAGACTTAATAGCAACATAGCAACATGAACATAACGATGTTAGGAAAAACCTGTTCTATGTGTTGTTATGTCTATATATGTCACTATAATGTTATGTCATGATGTTAAAATAAGTGTAAGCATCATCAATTTAACAACAGAGCAAGGAACCAATCAGAGTGGTGGAAGAATTGTCGAACCCAGTCTACCGTAAGCACTACTTTCAAAGTGGTAGCAGCAGAGCATGAAACAAGGAATATTTACAGTTCAAACAGATTATGAAGGACTTACAGAAGCAGTTCAATGATATCTTAATTATGTGACAAAGTACAACGGAATTTAGTTCAAACGAAGAAAGGAAAAGTTCCACTTTCCACCTAGTGTTATGTCATTATGTCGATGTTTACATTACTGACATAAAGCAATTATGTCATTTTGTTGTTATGTTGCCAGTGTTAACTAGGCCTTATTGCTCCAGTGATTTGGAAAATGCTCGATCACGACTGCTGTTTATTAAATTTCTTTAATAAATCTATAAACACCGTGAGAACTAAAATAAAAGATACAAATAAATAACAACTTAGCTTGCAAAACTAACAAGATAAAAATACATTTCACATGCTTAGAAAGTTACAAAAGTGAAAGGAGAAAACTTAAGATAAGCTTACAATAACGGTACAATAATGGTAAAACAACACAAAAGAACTCACTGAAAACCAATTACGGCAAAGTAAATTACACCTCAACTTCTAGAAATTAACAATGGAACTGTGCAACAGATAATCATCTTGACTTTCTAAAAAGCAAATCATTTTGCTTGCATATGGATACGTCTCTGTGAGGTTTTTCTTTAAGTTAAATGCAAGGGATCAGGTTGGGAAAAGCAGGCAAAAGAGAGCATTTACTGCATAGCCAGGCCTGCAGCAGAACAGTTGAATGTGATACTGAAAGATTTATAATTAACTCCGTGGTGTTCCAGATAAGTGAGGTGTCACAGGAAAAAAACCTGACAAGATCAGCTAGGTGAACTGACAAATTAATAGAAAATATAGTAATAAATATTTGGTGGGAGCAGTGGAAAGTGACCAGTTGGAATTCCTTATTTATACCCTGCCTTGAAAATTTATCTGGAATACTCTAAGTCATACCACTTTACACCTTTCCCAGCAATATCCACAAGAAATCTGACAGCCCTTGTCTCTTTTTAACCAATAAGAAAAAATAATGATGAAAAGTCCCCATTACTTGCCAATATTAAATTGCTTAAGTTTTACAGCTAAATTCCCTTTCCCTTATGGCTCATATTTATAAGTAAGTACAGTGCATAAGATCTTGCCAAGCGTTTATAAAATTCTGATTCTGTAGATAAGTAATAATTATTAATGATTGACTTTAAAGGTTGCTGCTGACTTGCCATTTATCCATGGAAGTGAAGTTGATCTCCTAAATAGAATTTGTAAGCTTGGATCCTACTTCAAAAAGTTTCAGATATTTTGCAGAAAGTATTCAGAAGTTTCTCCTGTTGTAAGAGATGATGGTGAGTAAAACTGTGGAAATTTTATATTGATGTAATTAATATTAAATATTATCTAGATAACTCAGCAGCTTTTTATACCTCTATAAGAAATATAAATAATGTGTAGAGCAAGAGAGTTGGAGTGAATTGATATAGAATTGAATTCAATGAATTTATTATGATGTTACATTTACATGTAAATAAATTTCATGAAGCTCGTCTTTGAGCATCATATTTAAAGAATGTATTATCACTCTATTTTTATAGCTATTATCATTGTAACATTCATTTTAACAATCTTATACATGTAATTCATAATCATTATGTATTTTAACCTTCTGTACAGATGTTCTGAATTTTTGGACATTTTACTGCTTCTAGGAATAATACAACAGGAGCCTTTTGGGTTGTACATCCAGGCATTCTGTATTGGTTTGGATCAAGTTCTTGATTCCTACAGGAAACTTCTGATTGATTTAGAAAAACAGGTAATAAATTGCCTGCTATAAGTTTATATTTTTGAGACTTTGACAGTTTATCAAATAGCCTAACTTGGCAGTCTGCAATATACAAAAAAAAAACAATTGAGATCACAGGTATTTGTCTGTAGAGAGCCATAGAGTTTTGTTAGAAATGCATACTGTATCTTTTGGTGGATAATCTGTTTGCCTAACCAAAGCTGAACACAGGTCAGAGTCACTACATACTAATATACTCTTTTCTCCAAATAATTAGCAAAAAATAGGTTGTCATTCTACGTTGTTCCAATTATTGTAGCCATAATAATTGATATTTATTATATTACATTTATTACATTTATTATATTACATTTAGTGATCAGTGCATTGCTAATCTGGTTAAAGCCTTCAGAGATCAATTTTGCTATTTAAATCTGTGAAGATTTTAATTTATCTTTGTACTTAAAGTACATAGCAATAATTACCTTTTTTTCACCTTGATACTAGATTCTTGAAGATCCCAAGTTACCCCTGACTTACATTGAACACAGCTTGGAACAGGTCTGTTGAACAACTTATTCTAATGAAACTTTGTTTAATTCAAATTGTGTTACAGTGATGTTAATGAATATTGTTTGCCAATGATCACTGATCATAATGGTACAATGGGTATGTTAATAAGTTTTGTTCCTTTTCAGTATCAAGTTTTGTTTCCTGCACTTTGGGCAGTCATTGAGCAGATTCAAGCTAGTAAGGTAGATCAATATTATTTTGATTTTTATTCCAAGCCTGCTATACATGTTTGTTGAGAAGTGCAAATTTAAATTGTGTGATTGTTGTATCTCTGATTTTTGTGGGATTGTGATATGAGTTAAGCCAATAGAATGATCAAGTGACATAAGAAGACATGTAACGTTCTTCTGGAACTGAATAATCTGCTAATCCTAAAACTAAATAGTTACCCCTGACTGTTGACCTTGACATGTTTCATTCTCAGGCATTAGGATGTCAAATCCTGGACATTTTGCAGCAAAGTTGTAATTGTGGTATCCCTGATGTGAGAGATGCTTTAGAAAGGTAATTCAATACTGGTAATATTCTGAATTTTATTATTAGTGAGTAGCTGGCTGATTTTGTCATCTTTTTATAAAGGACAAGGCAATTAACGCAGTAGAGTAGCCAGCTGAGGTCCTGAAGAATACGTTCATGATCAATATAAATTATATTCATTAATTAAAACAACATACTTGTTGGCCTTACAGAAATATTAATAATATACCCATTATTTCAGTTGGCATTCTTTTTACCAGGTGGTGTTTAGGTTAGGTAAATCTGGATTAACGTTTGCACAACCTTGCTGTTATGACAGTTGTCTAGAGAATATAGGGGCGTACATAAAAACAATAAAAAGTTCCTTAAATATTTGTTGTGATAAGCCAGATTTTGTCCCATCTTTCTTTAGCATCTGGACAAGTACACCAATTATAGGCTTCTTTTATGCTATGTTCACACTGAAGCCCAAGCACAATTGCCTGGACACTTGCACAAAATAGTGTACCAGGTACTCCAGATACCTAAGTGCCCAAGCACAAGGTCTCAACCTTAAACCCGGGTATGGGCACTGTACCCAAATTTTGGCATATGTTGTAGTTAAAAATTAAATTCAGGTAAAAATAACCTACCTGGTAGTTTGATTCTCAATTTCCTTTGTCTTCTAACCCTAATAAGGGTTAACAGACAAAGGAATTTAATTTTTACCTGAGTTAGTATTTAACTTTTGACTACAACACATACGCACTTGGAAAAAAAATCGTGTTCTAGTACTCTGCAAAAATCACACTGAGGCATCATGCCTAGGCACCATGTGTGACCTCTGATGTTTATTTTCAAAAATATGATACTATAAATGTACCAAAGTAACTTGATCAGCTTTTTAGTTTCATATTCTTTTGTTTAGAATCCTTTTTGTGTGTCATGGTGTAATGTATAAGCAACTCAGTGCTTGGGTCCTCTATGGAATTCACATTGATAAACACAGTGAGTTCTTTATCAAGGAGATCACTGCAGCTGACGATCAGACAGTGAATAAAACAGATGACGGTTTGGCAAGTAGTGGCAGTGACCTGGGAATACCTGGGATAACAGGAAGGCAACTAGCAGAAATATTGGTAAGGATGTTGATGAAAACTGTGATCAAAATATGATGAAACTAGCATCATAACCCTTTCCCTACCAAGGACATATATATGTTGTAGTTAAAAATTAAATTCAGGTAAAAATGATTTTTACCTATTTGGATTCTCAATTTTCTTTGTCTTCTAACCCTAATTATTCATAATCAATGAACAATTAGAGTTAAGAGACAAAGGAATTATATTTTTACCTGAATTTAATTTTTAACTACAACATATACATATGATGTATGTCTCAAATACAGAGATTGCTTTAATTGATTTTCACCAGTTTTTGAAAAAAAGATTCATTATGGTTGCTGGTTGGAGAGTGAGTTTGGCCCTGGTAGAGAAGGATTAATTTAGATATATTTATGGCCAACATGTAACAAATGATTGCATTTTTGGCAGCCAAAAAGTGCAATTATGGCAACAACTAATGAACCTTGAAAACAAGTGTCAAAAAGTGGATTGGAATCTACCAATCACAAACCTGCAGATGTGACCTTGAGAGGTTTCATAAGATACTGACTACAACAAAACACAAAACTGTTGATTGTGCAGAGTTTGCATCTTATTGAAAGGCTCAGTACTTTTTGAGAATTGAAGTTTCTCTCATTATTTGCAGGAAGGTGAGGCAAAGAAGCAAACACCTGCTCAATGGCAGTTTAGAATAAATGCAGAAATGCTTCCATCTTATATCCCTACAAGAGTGGCTGATAAGGTAACAAATTTAGTTAATTGGGAACTAGGGTTCCATTGATGTACAAAATTACAATTTAGTTATTCTATCACATGATTAACAAACAAAACTTTTGCTGTTGGACATTTCTTAGTATTTTGTTAATTTCAATCACAAGGTCAATTCGTAATTTTCCTATAAGAATTTGTTTCATTGGCATATAGACTAGGGGGCAGGGGGGGGGGGGGATGGCAGCTAACCTATTTTCAGAAATTGTGAAATTTTGGAAGTAAAACTGTCATGATTCAAACAACTTCATTTGGGGGAAAATGTTCCAAAATAATGCTGTTGGTGTGATTTCTAAAACCAGTAGAAATATAGTTCTAGTTACACACTTTTAATGAATCCTAATTCCTTGTGTGATTAGATGCTTACCTGGAGTCCTGTAGACTGCCAAGTGGTTTCTTTGGAGAGTTGTTATTTTGTACATCTTGTGCATGAGAAGATCGTCTCAAATGGTCTAGCTTCTGCTACACAATTTGAGTGAGGACACTCACACATTCAGGCTTTACATATGATTTTTTCAATCAAGTAGGCCACAGTACCCTAAGTCCAAAGGGACTGTAGCTGCCATGTTTGTTTGGATAAGCTGTTTAAGTTTTTTAATTTTGTTTCATTTTAGGTTTTGTTTATTGGTGAATCTGTTGGAATGTTTAAAGGATCCAAGAAAACAAAAAATTCAGTTTACAGAAGTATGTTAATTCTAATTCAAATATTTCGTTTACCGGTACTTGTAATTTTATGGTATTCACGTATTAAATCAGTCAGCTAATACCTTATGCTTATTCTGCAGGTTCTGTTATTCAGGATAAAGAACTTGAGTTCACCAAGTCTTTATATTCACTTCAACAGCAGCCCAAGTTTAACTTAATGTTGTTTGAAAATGAAATCGATAAGATCAGGTTGTGTGTTGCTGAGGTAAGTATCCCATGATTTATCTTAGTTTAATAGCCATGATCCAGGTTGGGCTTATTATTAGGCAGTGGCCATGGGGGAGGGGGGAGTGGCACTTAAATCAGAATTTTATGGTATATAAATCATGTTTAAATTATCAGATCATATCTAACAATACCACAGTTATATACTCTGCTCATAAGATGGCTGGAAGTATTATATACCGGTTAAGCTTGTCAGGCATACCTTGTTCTTTTTTGGTCAATATGCTGAAAATCCCACTGTTCTATCTGCATCTGCTGTTTTAAGATGTCTGGTTTATAAAACAGAATTCTGAATCAAATTACTTGCTTCATTTACTGGATTTCTTTGATATTTGAGTACTAAAGCAGATTAGTGACAGCTAAATATACCACTATTATAAATGGTAAACAGTAAGTTTTAATGTACTATATACTTATATTCAGGTTTTCACTGTTACCTCTCCTTTATTTAGCATCTGTGGAAGCTTGTTGTTGAGGAGGCAAACCTTCTGAAACATTTGCAGGTGATAAATGATGAATGGATAACTTGCAACTGAACAGTTTATGTAGTAAATGCAATTCTGGTATCACAGTCTTTCGTTTCACAGTCAGTAACTAATGAATGCTAAATTGAATAAGAAGGTGTTAGACCTCCTCAGACAGACAGATAGATAAATATACAGACAGACAAACATACAGTCAGACATATAAACATACACACAGTCAGATAGACAGATTGAAGTACAGACAGGCAGACAGACACACAGCTTGCAGATGGATAAATACACAGACAGGCTTGCACCCAGGCAGATGTCTTGCAGACAGGCAGACAGACAGCTCGTGGACAGACAAACATGCATACAGACATATAGACAGTCATCGAACAAGTTTACTTATCAAATGCTATTCAACTTATCTTTCAGATTTTGAAAGATTTTTTCTTACTGGGAAGAGGAGAGCTGTTCTCGGCATTTATAGAACATGCCAGAAGTTTACTTAAACTACCTCCAACAGATAACACCTCACATGGTAAGATAGATCTTTTAGCTACTTTAGCTGTGTCATGTTTTAAGACATACTAATGTTCGCAGACTGATATATTTGGATGTCTGTCCTTTTTTAGATGCCAATGCAGCATTTCTCCAAGTTCTTAACAAGGTATGTTTATTGTTACACAAGATTTATGAGATTACACTGAACTCCACATGTTAATTTAGAGGGTTGTTGCTTTTGAGGGCTTAGACCATACTAGGTCAAAATATTGCCTCATTAGCATATGGTAACTGCAGAGCCCATGTTTAAAACATGTTATTCATGTGAAAAGTAAATTTCGAGAAAAAACCTGGTACTTCCCATTTAGAAATTTCCATCTCTTGTGCTACCCAGGAATGCGAGAATGTTGCAACACCTTATTATCCAGTGCTGGCTTACAGGAGGTCAAAAACAATCAAACAAAATTGCAAGCCTTTAGCTCTGAAAGTGGTTGCTGTTCCTCACAAGAGGTGGTTGCTTACAAGGGGTTTTAAATATAGAGATTTAAATTTGAACCTTTTGGTTTGGAAAACTGGTCGCTGAGGAGAGCTGGCTGCTGATGATAGTTGGTCACAACTACAGATTCAACTGTACTGTACTCCCCCAGAAACACAAGTGGAAGTTTGCACTTGGGAGAGCAACAATATGCTGTTGGAACATGGGTTGCCAACTTGGGGGATGGGTGAAGGTTTCTTAGGGAAGGAAGTGAAAATCCTGTTTCAAATCTTTCTCTGTTTTCCCTTTTGTCAGTTTCTTCCTGACGACGATGAAGCTGCGTCCATGTTCACTGTCGTGATTGACAAAGAAATTACCCAACTTGAGAAAAAGAAGAAAACATCAGCAACAGGTAGAGTATGTTTTTGTTGGAAGGACATCTATTCACAATGTACGACATCTAAGTTGGAAAAGGACCTCAGAGCACTTCAAATATGTACACTGCTAATGATTGAGGACATGTTTACTTTTGAGTTAGTTTTGCCTGTTTTGCTACAAAGACAATTCAAGGGGCTTGGTAAATTCTCTGGCACCAGATCTTGCGGTTAACATTCATACCACTGAATTTCATTCGTCTAGAATTACTCTAACAATTCAGTTAATTTGCCACTCAGCACTTTCCCGATGGAGAGCTTTTGTGCCTTGACATGAACTTGACTTGACCGTGGTTAAATTCAGTGACTTTTAAATTTACAGGACAAGTCATTCTGAATTACACCCTGAGCTAAACTAGATACTGTGGCACTAACAAAAGAAGATTGAAGCATGTGAAGTGTATTAATTGGAGTGGAAGTGTTGAGTAAAATACCTCAAAAGCTTCAAAAGCTTCAAACTGAGGACATTTTAGTAAGGAGGGGAGGGGGGCCTACTAAAATGAGGGTGCTGAACTGAACCATTGCGGTATCATTTTTTCTTCTTTTTATAGAGAAGTCAGTTGTAGTGGTATGTGGATGGGACTGTGTTAAACTTCAGTACGATGTCCAGTGGCCATTACACATTCTATTCCACCCTTCTGTACTAGAAAAGTGAGTTTCCTCCCTGGATATAATGATTTTCTTTTAAAATGAAGCACGTTAAGGAACAACCAACTGCTTTACCGGTTTATGATTAAACTCTAAGCGGGTTGTTTGAAGAGGCTGAATATTCAAGATTATACTAAGCCTCTTGCATGAATTTTGTTAGTTTGGTGCGCAGCGCGAAAAACGGCAAGCGAAAAAAAAATAGGGGGAAGTTTTCTCTGTCCGCGCAGTTTCCCTAGTTTTTCGGTCGCTGTTTTTGCGCCGCACCCCAACTGACTGAACGCCTAGAAGAGACTAGTTTATAGTGGTAGGAAAATTTTACGTTCATTATCAATAAGTATGTTACAAATATTGAAAAATAACATTAGCAGCGATTTGTTTTGATCTGCTCATTTTATTTTGTCTGTAGGTATAACAACCTTTTTAGATTTTTGTTGAAAGTTAAACGTACTCAGCTGATTCTTCAACAAGTCTGGGCTGCTTACATGGGCACTAAACACTTATCTACAGCTCAGCTATCAAATATGACAAAGATCTGGCTTGCAAGGATGCAAATGGCTTTCCTGGTAGATAATTTGCAGTATTACCTCCAGGTAGGTAATCTAAAAGACATCTTTGACTGCGTTTTAGCTATACTAGGCTGCCTTTCGTTTTCGTGAGAGTTTTTTGTGTGTAATTTTGAATATTTCCAGAAGTCCTGGAGTCGTTTAAGATTCAAACTTAACAGGTTAAACGGGCAACAATTTATCTACCATTTAGAATGCTAAAAATGGACTGTGGATTCATCGTCATGCAATTTGTTTCTCGCAAAAATTGTTTTAAAGTTTTGGCGACCTGAGTTGTAGTTTCTTGACACAGCATCTGGGACTTAGTTACCAACAAAAAATGGTGGTTGGTAATTGCGGAAAAAATGCTGCAAATCAGGATCAATGTTAGTACGTGTGAAGGATAAGGAACTTTCATACACATTACTAATTCAGGCTTTGTTTGAGAGAGAAGAGCTTACTAAAAGTAGGTGTATTTCAGGAATCGTGGAAACTTCATTGCGTGTTTTACCAAGCGTACTCTTTTGGTTGTGAGTTCATGAAAACTCCAACCTCTTTGTAGCAAAATGATGTTTAGTCTTGATTTCCAACAGGTGGATGTACTAGAGGCACAGTACAGTCAGTTGGTGGAGAAGATAAACAGCACAAGAGACTTTGAATCGATCCGTTTGGCGCATGATCACTTTATTACAACCATGATGGCTCAGTCATTCTTACTCATGAAACCGGTAAAACCTGTTTACTAGTCTGTCCTTTACAAGGTGTAAACAATAACTGTATACAAACGATTCTCGGAAAACACCTCTCGGATCACTACATGGAAACAACGTTATAGGCTTTTAAAAGAATGGAAGCAAGGACACAGATAAATTGTTTTTGTGATCGTATCTTTCAGCTATGTATAATGAAACACAGATGTTCCTGAAAAAACTTTTCTAGCCTCATAACTGGTTTCCTCTTATTTAATGGATGTGTTGATAACCACAGACTGTTATTACGACGTTATGTTTAAGACATGATAGATCATAGCAGTTGTGTACCAAGCAACCTAGGCAGTTAGGCTGTACGGCAAAGACACATATTGGTTAACGTGTAATTTTGCAGCCACATCTCTCTCCAGTAATAAATTAATATCATTGTCCACCTTTTAACTTTTTACCTTTTAGGTTTCACACTGCCTCGATGAAATCTTGAACTTGTGCCAGTCATTTAGCTCGCTTCTTCTTCAGACAGGCAGTGCCGGCCTGACACAAAGAGAACTGACACAGATTGACAATATTACTAAGGTAATGTGCTCCAAGACAAGGGTTCATTTCATCATATATGAATGTGTTTCCGTAATAAAATGTGACTTGTTAGAAATATTCATACTGGAAAATGGTTGAAATTCTTTCCTCATTAGAAGCGTCTCTCCTTTCCCTACAGACTTACGAAAGACAGACAATCCTGTTGTTTCAAATCTTGTCGAGTGTACGGAGTCATCAAGCAAGCCCTCACCTAGCTCAGCTGCTGCTAAGAATTGACTTCAATAAACACTTTTCGTCATCTTCATCGTCATTATCAACAACAGTTAGGTGAGAACCAGAAGAAAATGAAAATCTTGGAAGCCCAATAATACAAAATGAAATGATCAGTGACCCGGGCAGATTCCAGGTTTTTATAAAAAACGCTTGTGATCCAAAGCCTGCCGAGAAAGCTGTCCGGCTGCGGAGATCATCTCCGCAATAAGTAAAGTTTACTTGGGTACCGGGCTGATGAGCCTTCCTTTGGACTGAAATCTCTGCGGAAAGACTGATCCACGAAGAGATCCTAGATGTTTATTTCATCAGCAATTAACTCCTAGCAGTATACGTTCTTTTTTTAAAAAATGTATTGATCAAACATGTTCTTTACGTTGGATATGTGTTACTGGCAGCTTGCAATAGCAAAATGAAACATTTGGCAAGTAAAAGCTGATGGTTGCAATGTTATAAAAAGATTGTTGCTGCCAACAGATACACCGGCGAACAGCCTCACTTTAGGGGAGCGACGCACACGCAAGACTCCTCCCGTCGGATCGCCTTGCGCGCGCGCGTAACTCAGAGGTGAGCCCGCTGGCAGGCTGTCAACAGCTGGACGTAGACGTCTTTCGCGGAACTAATTTTCTGGCGCGGCGGCGGCGTTAGACAACCGCTGGAAATCCGTCTGCGTTTCCAGACTATCAACAAAATATTTCAATGCGTCTTACGAATGGCTGAGCCGGAAACGTCTGAGTTCACCTAGTTATTTAACACTTCAGTGCCTTTTGAGCCTTCATGATGCAGTGCAAAATGAATAAAAGCTATTTTTCTTTGTTTAGTTCTTCAGAAACCTCTGGTTAAGCTTGACAGTTGCACAAATGGACAGGAGAAGACATTTCTTACAAACACGAAACCAGGGGAAGAATGCAGACACTCCAACAACGTTCAGCCAGACATCGCATAAGTCATATCAAGAAGTCGTGAATTTAGATTTGTCTCAAGTGCTGCTCGTGATGTTTTATAGGGTGGGGGATTAGAAAGTTTTTTTTAGGAGTTGTTATTCCTGCAGATTAGGAATAAGCCCAGATTACAGAGCGCATTTAACTGGAGATTATGAGAACGCTCTGATTAAATTGTTTAATAACTACTGACTTTTGTATTCACAAACTACGGGAAACTAAAGAAAAACAATGAATCATGGATTTCTTTGCTTTATGTGCTTCGACATTAGCTGTGCGAGATGCTGGACGAGGATAGAAATCAATAGCGGCAGGAGAGTCATTTCTCAACTCTTTCGGTGTTCCGAACTTCCCAAAACGATAAGAAATATGGGATGTGTTGTATTGCTAACGAGTTATAGACATTCAAAACAAAAACGGTTAGAAAAGGCTAGGTAATTTTTATATTTTGTACTGAGAAACGCCAGATAAATGTTTGTAAGTGTACTTATTAACCCCAAAGAAATTCAAAATTCAATGCAGACCGCGACACACTTCGTCAGTGTAGGCCTTTTTATTGCTGGTTTTCACCTATCATGTGATCAAATCTAAAAATCGTAACCATTCGATAAATAAGGTCACGAATAAGGGATATGATAGATGATAAATATGTAAACAACTTCGCCAAGAATTAAGTCTCTGCTGTTTTTCATTCGCGAGTTATTTGGAGGAGTGTTTTACCCAGATTTTAATTTATAGAGCTTTGTATGGAGACGCCATGTTTGTGCCCCTCGGAGTGACACAAATATGGCCGCCGTAAAGCGAAAGAAACATCTGTCGTTGAGTTGTGCCATTGAAACGCAACCTTATTACTCTAGAGATCCGACACGTTGAAATAATTATTTCGTCTAGTGCAAGAATTGTTCAGTTACCCAAAACCAAAGCGATTAAGCATTTTTTGACCCACGCGACAGCCTTCTCGGAGAGCCATTTTAGTCACGCAACGCAAAAGCTTGGAAATTCAAACATGCCCTATTGCAAAAGAACCCTGTCGAGCTAAAACATTGTAAAACGCCAAGTTCCTATAGGGCCTATAATCTGATGAAACTAAAACCTCAGAAGGAAAGGCAATTTTAAATTTTTGAACATGGTTACGTCACATGAAATCTTACTATGAACTGAAGGCTAGGGATTAATTCACGTGGTTCCTCAGAATTGCATTGCGCATCACACTGCACACGATTTCGCGTCATTAGCTCGCGCTCACGAGTTTGACTTGCGAGAAACAAAGCATCGTGTTTTTTTCCGGGAAACAAGTACTGGGACCTAACAATTAATTTTATTTAGTTTGAATGCAGTTATCACCTCTCCATACAGTTAATATAGAACAATTTGCACTGCAGAGTAGAAAATTAGTACTGAAAGAGGACCATAGCCAGCAGTTGTAAAAATGTGCCCTCAAGAACTCTGCATTGAATCCCTGTCCACTAAATAACACAGGTGCCTTTTTCATGAAACGTTTATCACATTGCCGCTGGACATTGATGCAATACATCCGTTGTTTGTGGGTTAAGTTTCTTTCTGTTTTTTTTGTGCTCTTACAAAGTGTCACCTACTGAAGGAAGATCATTTAAGAAATTATTGGTTTTATTGAAGGTCCAGCTGCTCCTAAACGAATACCAGGACGCCCCTTTTTTATTTCAAAATTTAATTTCTCTTGATAGAAGAAACCAACAAGTAAAGTTTAAAAAGAAACCTTCTACGAGTTGTATTTCGTTTGTTCGAAATTGTATTGCGCATCTCTACAGCGCACGATTTCGCTTCATAAGGCTGGTTTTCACTAGCGACATAGTCGGAGTCGTGAGAGCGCTTATGACCAAGTCATTTCTTCCGATTCCGTTTACGACTTTGTTGCTTATGATCCAGTGAAAACTAAATAGTCAGAGTCGGATCCGAAGAACCAACAAATCACAAGGTCCGGAATCGAGCGTTCTGATTGGTTTATTCTCCCTCTTCTGCTTCCGACTCCGACAATCTAGTTTTCACTGGATCATAAGCGACGGAGTCATAAGTAGAATCGATGTTCTGCTTCCGACTCCGTTGGTTTCTACGCTTCTAATTATGACTCCGACTACGACTCCGTCGCTAGTGAAAACCAGCCTTTAGCGACAAAAAAACCTTTACTGGAGGATATGACCTAAAAAATACTTGAAAAACATTTTAAGCCAAACGATGTTTGGCAGGGAACATTCTGGAAAGTTAAAATTTATACTTCCGAGGAATCACTTCAAAACATGTTGCTTTGGGGAACATATTGTCTTCTACCTGGCGCTATGTCATTTGTCAAAGTACGGGAAAAAAGAACTAACACATAACAGAGACATTTTTTTCTACCAAAGTTTTAATTGAAGTTGTAATTTTTCTAACCTGTAGAAATAAAATTTGTTTTACTAATTGACGAAACACTTTCACTAGGTTCTTTGTGAAAAATGAACAATAGTGACTTGTAAAATTCTTGCAGATGATTTGATCTCTTGTCATGACATGAATGTAATTTTAAAATACGTAAAATGTTCATTTATAACGATATTCTTCTTTTTGCCGTATACATATATTAAAATTCACTGAAATGTAATTTCGAACAAAATTAATTTAAAGCTTCAAAGATGGCGTTTGGAGTGTTTCAACTAATATCTGGCCCAGCGATGATTCTATTAGCCCCGTCTCTCCCAGAACAGACACCATCAGTCAAAATTGAGAAGTTACTAGAATTTACGTCTGCGAAGGCACGTTAAGTGTGTGACAATTTAAGTGAAAGTTATACTGTACTTATACAAGTGCGAGAGCCGTACTGGAAGGATTACTTACTCTAGTTCTTCACATTATGAATCAAGTACAGCTAGGCATGTACAGAAAAACCTGAGAGCTGTTATTATCCCAGAATGCTACCCCAGTAGCCTCATAAACAGACCCCTTTTGGGCACGTCACGCAATCTCTCCTCTCCAACAGACGTTCCAGAGGAAAGGTTGCGTGACAAAGCTAGGGCTTGGCAAGCTTGGTTAATCAAAGACTGATTATACGACTTCAATAATCCAAAATGACCACATTCTGATTAACGGATTTCAGTCAATGGTCGTCTCGGCTGTCTTCTGACGTTAAAAGCCTTTACATGAAGCCCTAGCCTGATCTGAATCTCGGATGGACTGAGGTCGCTGGCTCTCACTTCCTCCTAAGATCGAGCGACCTCGGACCATCTGAGAATTTGACAAATGAAGCGTTAGTGTGTCACTATTAAATGGAAGCTCTCGACAGTAGCTTCTATCGTGAAATTTGCCGACTTGCTTCTGACTGGGGCAACAGTGTAATAAGGATGACGATAATGTTAGCTCAGTGGCAGAATAGAGATTTTCTGCCGGTAACTGCCTCGCAGTTGTCGCAATTCCCAGCAACTTTTGCTGATGAAAAGCTAGCTGTGGCTAGGCCTCCTATAACACTGCACAATTTTTGCTGGCATCTTCTGCTAGGAGATTTACTGTCGACCTAATGAAATGAAATGAGAAAGCAAAAGTCCGGTCAGCTGATTAATAGGAATGAATTGGTAACATTGATAAACATAAGTGGGAGAAATCCTGCATTTCGTATGCGCTCAAAATCCAAACCAAAATTATCACAACTGTTGCTTTGAACAAGGAAGCAATGTATGGTACTTTGCTACTGTAGCGCTTTAGTAGATATTTAGGACTCGAATCTCTTAAATGAATGCCCACTTAAAACATACAAGAAAGTACTAATACCTGTTTAGTGTTAAGTGACTTTTCACAAGATCACCAGAAGCGAGAGCTGAAAGTAATGACAACTCCCCAGCAAGGACTGTGCTACACACAATTTGTGCGAGTTTTGTTGAATTCTTGCCTGGCTCCGATTTGTTGGCTCCACCAACACCAAGCATCTAAAACATTAAATGATAAAACTGTATGAGTACAGCCTGTACAGGACATAACAGAACCTTTTATTTTTGTTGCATCTGGTGCATCAGTTCAGGTACGTGTTGCAATCCACTAGTCCACACCACACAAATGTGGGTCGCTTAACCCGTACGTTAAAATAGCCTCTAGCCTGTTTGCCCAAACAGAACTTGATCAGCCCCCAACCCTAAGTTTATTAGCCTGAAAAACAGCGCAGCTTCAAGTCCGTGTGTTACTGCAAGTAAAACGTTACCTTAAGACAGGCTGACTGAGGACCAAGAACAGTACCCCCTCCTACCGTTCCAACCTCCAAAGACGGCATTGTACAGCTGACAGAAAAACAAATTGAGAACATTCACACAGCCATGTAAAAACAACTACAACGTATAGTATATATTGAAATACTGATAGACTAAGTCCGGTGGGGGAGGGGGGGGGGTGATCTCAGACCCCTCCCAAAGTTCACTACATTATCTCAAACCTGACCCTGAGTCCCTCAACCTAAATTTAACAAATGCAGGATTGTTAAATTCACATTTGGGAATCTACACTTGCCTACATTCAAATCTTCCTCATGTCAGGAAAGAATGTACCCCATCCATCCTTACACAGTCCTTTCGTTGTGGGGGAGGAGCTGGTGACAAGCCAAAAAAGTGATTTATGGAATGAACAAAGAACACTTGTTTACATCTGGTTGGTTTCCTCCTATTCCAAACCTTTACCTGATGTACAAGTCTTCTTTAGTAGGTCCACAAGGCTCTAGTAAGGTGATACAGTTGCCACTAGAAACACACTGAGCAGGGTCCTGGCCTGTGGCTATGAATATCGCTGTCACTATGTTAGCAGCATGAGCATTAAATCCTCCGATGGCTCCAGCCATAGCGGAACCAACAAGATTTTTGCTGGCATTGAGTTCTGTAAGTGCAAACACTGTTGTCTTCAATACCTGACAATGAAAAAATAAAACATCAAGTTACAATCAAGGCGGAGGAAAGAATTAGCAGCTTAAAGGCTTCCCTCAGTTTTTTGATCATATTCTTTGTATACTTTGTCAGCTACTTGAACACTGACTTTTTCAAATATTGTTTGTCTAAAAATCTGTGTTCTCTGTTTTTTTAGTTGGAAGTGTGACAAACACCAGAAAATAATAGTAGTTGTGCTACCACTCTCAACAGGCAACAAAATAATCCCCTGGCAATGTTTAACAGGTACAAGGCATCCAAGATTATCTACAGCTCCCTGAACAGAGAATGAAACCTTAGTGTATAAGAATGATTTCACCACAACATGAGGTGCAATTTTAAGCCCTGGTCATGTGTTTGACTTTTCATGTTTGCTGGGCAGCATGCATGATATTTATGGCATGAGCTTGACATGATTCATATTCACCTTCTGTACAACATGTCCTGGAACAATAGCCTCACAAACAACAGACTTCCCTCTGCCTTCAATCCAGTTTATAGCTGCTGCCTTTTTATCTGTACAAACATTTCCACTTAAACTTAGCACCTCCATGGTTGGGAAGTGACCATGCAAGCAAGACAGGGCTTTCTCTGTTCCCTGTAAGGAATAACAATAACATCAATCTTTACTCATTCTTCCTAGTACTTTCCTATTATACAATGACTACAAACTCATAGTAGTTTAAATAAAGGGGGGAGGGGGAAATTAAAGGGGAATTAGAAGGTGAAATGAAGAGAGGATGAAAAGTCATAATTCACAGCCAAAATATGAAGTCTCCTTTATTGATTGCTTGAAATTCTTTGAATGCTTACTCTAAGTAAGTTAAGATCTCTTAATCCTTCTCTCCTGTGATGTCTGATTAAAAATCTTAATTTTAGTATACCTGGCCAATAAAAATATATTGATGCTGATCACAGAATTATCTGCAGTGCAAGGCCAGTTAAAACAACTAACCTTTGACACCATGTTCATTCCCATAGCATCACCAGTGGTTGCTACAAATCTGATGAATAACAAGCGACCAGCAACCACTCCTTTCACAGACTGTAATCTTGCAAATCTACAACAACAAAAAAAATGTGGTCCAAAGAAATACTACATAATAATCAAATAGACTGTTGCCTAGAGAATAGTAACTACTTGGCAATCATATAACACATATATATGTCACTTTCAATTTCTGGACTAACCTGCTTGTACTGTCAAACACTTGTTTGATTTCCATGAAATTTTTCTCCTCATCTAACCACATCTTAACATCACTGTGAAAGTAAAATTCAAACTTCAGAATGACTTAATTGTAACCTTACTATAACATTTGAAAATTTGTCCATGAAGAAGGTGCTAAACATGCAGTGAAGATTTACCTGGCAAGTAATGCTGAGGGAAATCTTACAACAGGCCCTCGTGTCATGCCATCACCAAACACAGAGCTTCTTACACCTCCACTCAGCTGCAAGAACACATGGATGATACAAAAAAGTTATATCCTCAGGAACAGGACTGGAATACATGATGCAAGCCTGTATAGCCTACTGTAGGCTGGATTTTTATCTATTCTCACAATACATCCTTAATTCTTTCAAGTCCCAAATCCTCCCTTTCGCTGTTTATTTAAAAAGTAGTATCTGACATGACAATATTTCCTGTGCCGAAAGAAACTTAGAATGAGGAACGTTTCTACAAAAACATTATTAATAAAGGAATTAAAGGATAAAAATGTACCAGCAGTGCTCGGCATCCTCGATTAGTACTTGCTACAAGACATCCCTCTGTGGTTGCCATGGGAACATGATAATTTTCACCATTAAGTAAAAGAGGTCCAGCAACACCCACAGGAACAGGCATGTAACCGATGACATTTTCACAACAAGCTCCGACAACCTAAAATGTAAAGCAGCATGAATGAAAGCTGGTCAAAATATATATTTTTTATTTTATAACTGCTGCCGTAAGCAATCAACAACATATTTTGTAATCTGGTGACAGTACTTACATAAGAGAAATCATAGTGATCACAAGGGAGATCAATCAAATCTGCAGCAGCTGGAAGTTTCTTTGATACCACACTGCGTCTGAGAAATACCACAAAATATGTGTTTTAACAGTGAAAGTAACAGGATGGCATCTCCATCCCCCACACTCTTCTTGCTACTAAATGGAGTCTTCTTTTTCTTATTAATATGTTTAAGAATTGTTTCATCCAGAGTAATGAAGTTGCCAAGGGTACCTGTTTATGTACAATCTAGAAGACATGACACATCAGTAATAATAAGAATCATTACCTGATCCTTACTGCCCTCGCTGGATCTTTTAAAACCTTTTCAAGCTGATGCCCAGGAATGGCTTTAGATTCAACTAACATCTGTATTTCCTTATCATTCAAGCTGAACACTCCATCCTGCAAAGTAATGCATCAAGGCCTCAATAAATTTTAAAACCGTTTTAAACCAGTCAAGACATCTACTGTATTTATTATATGTCTTCTATTCAGTATTATAAAAGAATGGTAAGATAAAACATACCGATTGCTTTAACATCAGCTTGCACTCCTCTAAGCTCCGTTCTTTGTGTTCCATTCTTGGTGGACTGCTCTCTAGTCTTATAAGCCCTTGAGGATGTTGATTATCCTCACTCATTTGGCAATCATTTGCACAGTCACCTTCGCTTACTGTTCTTCTTCTTTCTAACACCTTCGTTTTCACATTGACACCAGTGGAGTCTTTTTCAAATGCTTCATCAACTGACTCTAAACTTGGCAGACAAATGAAATCAGACCTTGGTCTAGTAACCTTTTTTGAAACTGTACTTTTATCACGCTTATTTTTTAGGTATAGAGCAGAAGGTCCTTGTTTATTTGTCTCTTGGCTTGAGCGGGCTTGTTCAGATCCTTCAACTTGGTCAGTGAGCCCCACAGTAAAGAGTGCTTTGTGTTCTGAGGATGTCCATGTTTGCTTGTGCTCAACATGATCATAAATTCTGTCCTCATTGTCCATCAACAAGTATCTAATTGCTAGGCCAAGAGCAAAAACTACCACTACAATCTGAAAGAAAATGTCAGAAGACATTCATACAACTGATCAAATTAATTGTGACAGATATAAACAAAGAAAGAGCAAAGAAAGAACCAGAAAACTACACTGTAGTCACTGTTGTTAGTGCCAATACATTATGACTGGATCATTTGTTGAATTTATCAGCATTGAACTTTTTAGTTTATTCTTTACTTAATAGAATACATGTAGCTTACCTGTTCAGTATTCCCCTCTAAAAACCTGAAAAAAAGAAAAAATATAATTAGATTGCCATACAAACAGGGTGACAGAGGTCAGAAATCAAAAAGGAATGAAATGGAACTTTATAAAGTAGAATTAAGGTAATTTGGTTAAATCAACTAAGTTGAAAATGTAAATTGGCCACCGTAACGTGTTATAAAGCTGACGCTTCGCTCTGACGAAGGGCTAACGCTCGAAACATCAGCTTTATAACACGTTACGGTGGCCAATTTACATTTTCAACTTAGTTGATTTAACCAAATTACCTTGTTACCCCCACCGACGCAGCACCACAGTTTCTTTAGAAACTTTCACCCTTTATTCATTTATAAAGTAGATGTTGTTGACATACAATCCTTCACCTTTTAATCCCACTTTCCTCAAGTGAGGCATCATGACCATTTTCATAGCTGTCACCTTTGACCATCAACCATCGGTGCACATGAATCAACATCAGACCTGTGGACTAGTATCGAAAGTCATAAAATTACTCTTTATGACCTAAATTGTAAACTACAGTATCAGTCTGTACAATTCCCAACATCAATCAAAATGAAAGGAGCTATGATGCATCTTGAAAACAGTAGCCACAGTAACAGTGCCAGTTTATCTTTAATTTATTGTAAACAAACTCCATACCACTTGCATAACTGGTTCGAATATTTCTACTGATGAATTAAAATTGTCAGAATTTGCATTGCTGTTCCTTAGTTCTGGCTTACTCTTATAGTTCTTGGCTTTACAGTACTCTCCCATTGATCCAATTTTGACCTTCACTGGAGATACAGTCTGAACTATTTGTGGCCACTGAAACTATTATTAAAGTCAACAAATGTACATGTAAATGAATATACATGTATGAAAGATCATATATTTGAACTGCGGAGAAAAATATGAATTTATGATTGATCATTGCAGTTATACACACAACTTAAGCCATTGTGAAATTACCGGTAAGTCGTGTTCATCCTGTTCAGACCTGAATTTTTTTAGGCTTTAATTTCACAACTGCTTAAGTTGTGCGTATAACTGCGATGATCAATCAAATTCAAATGTAATATAACCAATGGAGTTCCCAAGCTTAACATCTCAAAGCCAATTCAAAGTTGTGTTCCTGAACAAAATATTTTTGTCTCAGTTATGTAAGAAAAGCAGGTAATCTTGCATCCAGACAGACCACGCATAACTACTAGAAATAGAAACAAGTGATCATGAACAATCGAAAAAGCAATTTGTCTCATATACAGGTGCTTTGCTATGATGTAATTTGTTTTTGCCTGGACAAAAAATATCACTCCAGTCTGCATTGGGACTGCATTCCATTTTTTGTTGAATGCAATTAGAATTAAAATCCAGTGAAAAGAAAACCAGAAAACATCAAAAACAAGGGAAGAAGCCACAAAAGAGAACAAAAATGGCTCAAAGCCCCTGAAAAACCTAGAGGTGGCCAATTTGCAGTCTTCATAAAAAGAAAGTCTTGAATTTTCCCAGCTGCACATGAAATTAGGATGCGTTCTTTAGGAATGAAAGAACACAACTAGGTGAATGATACTTGTATAAAACGTAACGGTAAAAAAAAAAAACAGTTAAGAGAATTACTATTTAAACCACTGGTCTAAAGAGAATGAACAAGAAATGTGATTGATACCATGATAAGCTTGACACGCTGTAATACAGGGTTGGGTTCAAGTTCATCTACTGGGACATCTGTAGTCTTTAATTGCCACCTTGGTCTACTCTGACCCCGTCCTTTGCACAGCTGTAAAATGCAAAAAGATTGCAGTTAGACATTACAACAGGAGTTCTTAAAAAACATAACATACCTTCAAAAATCAACATGGAAAAGCTAGAAACATGTAGAACAAGTGTCATGCAAGTCACAGAATGACACTGACCTGTATTTAAGGAATTCTAGATAAAATGAAAACAACAGATACCTCAAGAAACAATGATAAACAGGCTGGAAAGAAGGTCATGAAGATCACATAATGTGTAACCAGAGACAAACAACCAAACTGACAAATGGTCTCCATCTCCATGACGCCTGCAGAAGAAACAACAAATATGTAACAACCACCAAAAGTATTCATCAGGGCTCAAAAAGGAACCATCTGATTATCCAGGACATGTAGGTTTTCCTGCCAGTACCATTTTATTCTCATTTGCCCAATGAGCATGGGCTCAGGCAACTCAATGTCTTTCAATTATAAATAAAAAGTAAACCAAGACTAGCCCAAGGCAAGCAAAATGCGAGGGCTGCTTGTCCAAATCTATAAATATTCAAGTTTTTTCTAGCCTGTTATATTTGAATGTACAAACCTGAAAGGGTTCCAATCCCGATAACCAAAGTTCCCACAAGAGTATTAAGAGTGACAGTTGGACCCAAGGAAGCAATACTCTCGGCTATCCTGCTAGGCACTGCATCCTAACAACACATCATAACATGATTAGCAAGTCTTACAAGAAAATACTTTAGTACTAATAATGAAATTGCAAGTCAGTAGAATTACATCTAAAGCTTGTTGAAAGTTTATTTTATACCAACCAAATCAAACTCTTTCAGGCAGGCATAAAATGTGGTTCATTCAATATTTAAAGATATAGTATTTGGAATAACAACTGACAAAAAGGTACAAGTTTTAACTAACACTTAATAGAACACCAAATCATAAGCTGTGCTGCAAACTTACGTATGATGGAGACTGAAGAGTGTGTCTCACTAATGAGCTAGCAGTATTGAAGTCACTCAGAAGAAAGAAATATGGCAAAGCTTCCCTGAAACACAAAGAAGAAAAACAAGCTTAATATGATATAATCTGTCTGAACCTAATGGTGAAGTATTCTGTTTGTGTGTCTGGTTAGAGGTCTCATTATAAACTAAAATGGGCACAAGACAGGATTTTGTCAAAAAAACTAAACATATTTGGGTAAATATGTCTTAAACTTGGCTGTGATGGATAATAATACAGATACAATGTATATCTATGACTGCAAAGCTATGCATCAAACAAATTATACCTCTATTTATGTGTATGGTTAAGGGTCTCAGTATGAAGACTGGTAGCAGATAGAGTATTTCACAGAACAAGCTGTCTGCTTTTTTTGCATGTTTAAACAATGAATTTAGGGCTTATTGTGACTGTGTCTGATAGTTCAACTTGTTTTACATCAGACCCAATTAAAACACCACATGCCTAATTACATAATGACTGTATATTAGGCATAATTAATAAGTAATTATGTACATTTATTCATTTGGGCTGCTAATGTATTCAAAAGAATTCCACGTTTTCCCTAGAGAATTTGAATCAGCATAGCCTTCCACTCACAGTCAATGGTTGAGTGCTCTACCACTGAACCAAAAAAGACTGATTGGGCCCACAGGGGTAGGGAATACCAAGGACTGTAAAACTGATCCTCAAAAGTTAAGAAGTTGTTAGGTTTTGCACAGGGATTAAACTAATTATTTAACCATTAAGCCATTTCCTGGTTTGATACATGAAATTCCACCATGTCTTGAATCAAGAGCCTCACAAATTTGGTAACTATATTCCAACATTCAATTCCAGTCATATTCCTAACCTTACAATCCAAAAATCCCTGCCGTATAAATTGGCAACAATAGAGCTGAAAACTACACAGGAAAAGACGGCAAACACAGACACAAATCCTGAAAATAAGAAGAAAATACATATTTTAGATCAGAATAAAACATTTTGAGTGTTGTTAATAATGGAATCCCAAGAACATCAATAAGTTTATAACATACTTAAGACTAGAATGTACTAGTTTGTCAATCATAGACAAAAACATACACATATTTTGAGCTTTGTACCTGTTTACAGGACAAAGAGCAGCTTGTTAGACAAGGGATGTGTGCACTATATTGACTTTTAGTTTATAAGCCAGTGAAGGAAGTTGTTTCCTTTACAGCTGCTAATGTGATCAGAAAATAATTACTCACCTAATATATATGAAGATCCTTGATGAATGAGCTTTTTACATTGAAGATAAATACATACAAGTGCAAAGAAGTAACTTGTAGGACCAACATGTAAGCCAGCAGGTAAAGAAATCTGAAAATGAAGACATTATAATATATAAATAGTAACATCTACTGTATTTTTCTTGGTATCTTGATATTTTGTGCTGTTATGTATTTTTACTTTGTTTGAAATTGTGACTTCTCAACCTACACAAATGTCATGATGATAATATATACAATACACAGTTATGTTTACACACTAAGTATTATGAAGGTGAAAAATAAGCCCCAGCAGCACAAAACACTTGACCTGATGCAGACCTTACCTAAAACAGATTGCTGTGTAAGTTGTAATAGAAAAATACTGTATGCAATATCATAATTTGCGTACACACCTACTCAGATGGTCAAGTAGTCAGGTTGTACATGTATTAGGTAAACAGAATCAAAACAAAGTAAACCAAAGTAATGCCACAACACAAGTTTGTAATTCAACATAAATTTTAAATGCATATAATGAGCAATGTTTTGTGGCATCAGGACACTAATCAGGACCCATTAATGTTAAAATTCAATTTCCTTTGTCTTTCCTGTAATAGTTATTAGTGAGTCTGATTAGATCACTTTTACAAAGACTTAGGAAAATTAAAACAGATGACATTTGAATGCTACTAGCCGTGATAAGAACTGATTAATCCTTAGTGCCTGTCAACTGCTCTAATCCCAAAAAAGCATTTTTTTAACAAGTTGATGATAAACCGAGTATAGATAACTCCACCTTAGAGTTGTGTATATAAATTTCACTTTCCGTGTCAGCTTGTTGTAGTATGCCAATATGCTTTTGATTGTGGTCTTAGAAGTCTTTGCCTTGTATGGTTAAATGCAGTTCCGATAAAAATATTTGGGCGGAAGAAAGGCTGTTTACCCTAATTAACTGAAATAATCCGTTTCTGTGGTTTAGACACAATACACAACGTTGTGGGGGTGCGTTAAATGTTCACAGCTTGCACGAAGTATTTCCGTCGACAAGTCTGTTAATTCGCCGCAAATAGCATAAGTTATTAGAATTCATTCTCGCTATTCTAAATATTTCCGAAGGAATTAGGTGAATTTAGGAAAATTTCCTGCTTCAAAGAAACAAAACTTGCTTGTTTAAGATGATGATCTTTATGAAAAAACTATAAATTACATCAAGTCTTTAAAATACCATAATACATGACATCCACCTTGTTTCCTTCATCCTGGCCAGCGAACTAAATTTCAGTTAAAAACGCGTTTCACAGATCCGTCCAGGATCTTAGGTACTGGTATTTTATAGCATGATAAAACAGCTCACTCAGGACTTCAGTAGAGGTAAATCGAAATTAAACTTCTAATTTCGAACGTCACTTACCTTTTCGCCGGAACTTTCACTCTGTGCACTTGTGGAGTGTGTTGCATCGTAGATATTCAAACTTAACAAACAAACAGTTCCAGTAATACAAACTAACAACACTTCAACCGGACGGAGAGAACATTGCCTTCCATGGTAGTAGAAAAGACTGTAAATACCACCGTGCGACATGGCAAAGTTTGACACGTATAAAATCGAAAGCAGAAGATATATTCTGCTCCCTGCTTTCTTGCATGATAATTTATGTGACAGGCGACGTGTGCCTGGCTGCTAAGCTGAAATGACGCAAGAACTGAGGGGGTAGCCCCTCCTGTTATTTATAGCGCGGATGATCGAAAGAGCTAGGAGTCCCGGGAATAACCCTGTGCTGGTGCAAGACTTTGTGATAAATTGCTTATTCTATTTTACTTAATAGAATTCTACTAGTATACTAATGCTGTATCGATTGGCTGAGCCATTGCACACTAACAGCCATTAGTTTGAAAGCACAATCAAATTTCCGAGAAGACGAGTTCATTTAGAGTTTTTACAGTCCGCGCAAGTTCTCTGAAGCGTGAAATTTATACTAAGACCAGAAATAATTGGAATTGTTATCTGAAGCAAATTTCAGTTTAAATTCTACTAAAACAATTAGATTTCTCGATTTCTATGAGGTAATAGTTGATTCGGCCTTAGGTCCCATCAAATATCACCTCAAGGAAATCTCGTGCTCTAGCTAATTGGTATAATGTCTGGTCTTCAATAGCGACACAAACATAAGCATTAAAGAAGCTTATACTGTAGTGAAAAGGACCGCGACATAAACATAAACCATGATAAGCATAAGAATAGCAATGCATTCTTCTGTGTCCCCAGTGAGCGTTGAAAGACGAAAAGACGTGAAAGGAGCCGCCAACAAAAGTCACGTGACAAAGAATACATTGCTTGACAAGCATTCTGGGATCTATGCCCACAGTGCTTAGCAAGCCTCCAGAGCGCGTGCACCAGGTGTCTTTGAGAGAAACGGAAAAAGCAAATTTTGGTGAGTAAATCTTTGCTTATTTTCCTTTTTAACGAATCTTGCTGAAAAAGTATAGCATGAAAAGGTCAATTGAATACTTGCGCGGGTTTTAGACGTATAAAAACACCTCGCTTCCGAAGTAAAGTGTTGTAAATTGCATCCGAAAATTCTCACGCATGCATGCACAAAACTAGTGTGCACGCCGAATAAAAATCGGTCGTGGTCACTTTCTCTTTTTTTGACACTTTTCTTGAGCTTTTCGTAAACTTGAAATGGCAATCAGCTCGATATGTAAGCGCCTGAAGAGCAAGACAAAACTTTCGTCTTTAGAACTAGCTACAGTATCATTACAAGCATATAACCTTGTAAGCTTTATTGTTTAGTCGTGTCCTTCAAATAGCGAAATTTTTGGCCAATCTTCTCTTACAAACAACCGATATACCAAGAAATACCGATAAGTTACCTTTCTTAGCTGCTTTCATTGCTTTAAAACGTACCAGCTATGTGGAAGAAGTTTAATTATCATGATCAGAAGATAGTTTGTTCTCGAGATTACTATGTCGGCAGCACAAGGGTGGTCGTGCACACACGCCATGCAACTTCATCAACATCCTCAAGACTAAATTGCGAGATTCTATTATGTGGAAGAAAATAATGCAAAGTTTTGTGTAGTCACTGTCTCTTTCGCAGCTGTTATTTGGCTCTTTGTAAACCACCAAGTCTTTTAGTTCTGTTATGATATCTCTACTTGTCATATACAAATTTAAGTAGGTGGACAATTTCTAAAGTTTGGTAAGGTGATGGACTTTTATTTCCAGCATGATTAAAATTCATTTGACATTTCTGACACGGTGGTCATGGTTGAGCCATTTATTGATCATGATTGGTGTAGTTGAAAAATATCCACTGTTAAGAAGACTTAGTTTGGGGCAATTGTTTTAAATGTATAGTTAAGCCCTCACTATATTCAGTTGTCATATAGCCAAGTGGTCAAAGAAGTTGAAAGGCAGCTAATTTTTTAAACATAATCTTGTTTTGAGCAAGATATTCATTGAGACCCTGACAGAGCATACATTCATGACATGATGATTATTACAACTTTCTTGGATATCTGGGTTATTGACCAAGCATGAGGTCAAGGTTGCTGGATATTGGCCAAGTTCTTTTTCTGCATGTTCATTATTTGAGACGAAGTCAAGGTCCATAAACACGCAAAAAAAGAATGAGGCCAATATCCAGCAATCTTCACTGAACAAGCTTGTTCAATAAAGGATTTATTATATGGGATAAAACACCAAAACATGATAAATTTTCCTTGCGGGACAAAGCCTGTATCCTGAGTGGGCAAGATAGCTCTGGGTAGCTAATCACAGTGCAAGATTCAGTTCATCTTGCCTGGTCATGGAGCTAGTCATATAATAAAACTACTTATTGGAATAACATTTGATGGTCAATAGTACTGTGTGTTCTTTTTTAACCTGGTGTAACCTTTTTTTATTTTTATTGTGTTTGGTCTATTGGAAAACCTTTCTCTTATGTGTGCACTTATTGCAGGAAAACTGTTATTGCCTTGAGTGTTCTCTTTTTATTCATCATGGAACAACATGGAGGTGAACAAGGTAATTCTACCTAATATCTACTATATGTAGTGTCACTTTAGTTTTAAAATTCTGTGATAAAGTTAAATGAAATCATTAAATGTGTTCAGTTACAGACACTTGCTTTTTTCCCTAAAACTTTCACCATAGTTAGGTTTGTCAGATATACAGAAACAATTTTTGTTGGGGGGGGTGTCTGTCCTAATTTTGAATTTCATCACTGACTATGGCTGTAATATCTGTACATCTAGAGGTAAAGCAAATAGATCCTTAAAGTACATTTTTTTTCCTGGGCTTGGGCTTGGTGCATAATGTGACATAACATTGTTACATGGATACCTTGTGCAGAAGAAACAACTAGCACATTATCAGTTGCACAGTTGTCTTGATTTAATGATTATGTGGCCATGTGTCCCAGGTAGCATTTTCAAAGAACAATTCCAGACTTAATGAAAAGAAATAGCTTGTGATCTGGCTCTCTTTGATCATCATTGTTTTTTATTTTTGTCTAATACAGGAATGGGTATGAAGAGACCAGCAGAGGAGGACTTCAATAGCAATGTTCATATTAAGAGGGCAAAGGATGAGGATGATAGTTCTGGCCAACAAGCAACGCTTCGATTTCTCCTTGAAAGCAAGGTCAGAGCCTTCACAGTATTCTAAGACTACTGCAATAACAAAACAAGTAGATTAAACAGTAGTACTGTACCTACCTCAAAATATATATTGGTGGAGTTTTTCCCTCTATTTCTGTTACGTTTGATTTACTGTCAAACCAGTTTGGTTTTTGCTTTAGTTTATTTCAGATTGTGATAGTGATTAGTAGACCAGAAGAATTTAATACAGTTGCAAATTAAACTGGTTTAAAACTGTAACCATTTTGTTACTGCATTATATATTTGTCTGTTTTAAGTTACATGCTAACTGGATCTTACCATTTATATTTTTATTAATATTCATTTGTTGTTGGTGTTACAGGATGCTGGTGGCATTATTGGCAAGGTAATGCTAATTTCAGTAATAGGAAGATTACATAGTATCATCAAAGCAGTTTATATTCAGATTGTGTTTGTACTCTAGTTTGAACTGGCTGTGGATGTTTGTCAATGTATATGTCATAGTTAAAAATTAAATTCAGGTAAAAATAGTTTTGACCTAGTTGGATTCTCAAATTTCTTTGTCTTCTAACCCTAATTATTCATAATCAATGGATAAGTAGGGTTAAGAGACAAAGGAATTTAATTTTTACCTGAATTTAATTTTTAATTACAACGTATACATTGTCAAGATAATGTAGATGTCCTTTCTAAGTAATATGAACGTGAAGGCAGCTGAATCTGTGTTTGTACATTATAGTGCCGTCATGTGGATTAGCTGGTCAGTAGACTGTTGTATGGCATTGCGTGCCATATATGTTTACATGCTCCATTGTTGATCATACCATTTTTGTTTGTCAGAAAGTAAACTTTTATGGTAATTCTTTTTTATTCAGGGAGGTCAAAATGTGAAAAGACTACGGAGTGAGGTATGAAGTAATAGCCTCTTTGTTAAACTCTCATGATATGCAGAAGTAGTTTGTGCTGAAAGACATTTCCCTTGTGAAGTTTAATTACAGAATGATGAATTAGGATTAGTTAGAGCTTAGGATAAGTTAGATTTTCCATTTTTTCAGTTTCATTATCATTACCGTGTGAAGTACATAAAAAATCAAGACACGCAGCAATTTTGTCACATCTGTTCACAACAACATTTGATAAACATATATCAAACTAATTAGTTTCTGCAAAGGAGTGAACATTTGTATGGATATTTTAGAATGATGACATTTACCAGTGGATACCAAATCTTAAGAGATGATATCATCTGTTAGTTCACTACATTCTAGCATGTCTTTGAATGCACCTGTTGTTGAATTGCAACCTTTAAGGTTACAACACTGTCATTTCCCAGGCTTTGAAATGCGTGCTGTTAACTCCTTCCTTTACCTTGTAGTTTATCCAGCTAATCAAGTACCTTTGTAGTTGTCAGATGCTCTGTTCTGCCTCTTGGAATAATAGTTTATCCCTGCTAAGTTGTTGTTTTTTCTCTTGTTATTCCCGCCTTGCTCCCAACCCTTGCCACCCGTTCCCAATTGCCCAACTGTCTGTCCGTCCATCCATCCACCTGCCTGCCCCGTGTTGGTCCCTGTCGTGATCTCACCCAAGTACAAAGCAGTGGTGAATGTCCCGGATACCAATTCCCCTGAGCGGTATGTCCCATGGTTCAAGTTAATGTGTGTCCTGCCCGTCCCTAACGTTACACTGCATGTCATTACAGTGTGATGCTGTAATAATTTAAGGGATTGATTCTCGTCATAAAGTGACATAATTTCAAAGTAAATTTCAACTTGTGCTACCAGCTAGTATTTTCTGTTGTTTTGTGTCGTAGATGTATAAATTTTGGTACATTTTGTGTCCTTGTAATACTGTACATAAAATTAATCATTTTAAACACTGTGTAAGAAATACTTAGCATGAACTGACTATTGGGGAACTGTTCAGTTTGGCTTGAAATGTTTTATTAAAAACAAAGGTCTGACAAACTAGAAGTTAGTTATGTAGTCTTCCCCCAGAGATGTTGCTACTTTTACAAAAAAAACTTTTAATACACCTTATGATCTGCAAATTAGTCATATCTAGACTTATTGTCGAAAATTTGACCTAGGTAATATGCATGAAATTGTATTAAGTCTTTGTTGCCATACATATATTCTCATTTAGTTATTTAATTATTTTCAGTGTTTTGACAATCACTGCTGTCCTGGAAGATGCAATAAGAATTTTCGAAGAGTGTTTACCAAAGATTGGCGAGGTAAAGACCTGTATATAATGTTTGCTTTAAGAAGAAGATTTCATGCAACTGTTTTTTTTTTCCTGCATTCATATGCTTCTGCAAGTCATTGAGTGATATATAGTACATTGTTAGTTCAATCAAATGCTTCGGGATGGGTTGATACAGTTTGCTTTATTTTCCAATTTTAGCGTCAAGCTCAAAATCCAAATGGCAAAGAAATCCAGATGCTTGTCCAACGAAGTCAGGTTGGGAGTGTGATTGGACGCGGCGGATATAAGATCAAGGAAACAAGAGAGGTATTAATTCAGAGTGTAACTCTCATGAATATTGAGCCAAGTAGCCATTATCCCGAGATTTTTTTGGCCAATGACCGATTCAACAATTTGAATAGAATGTAGAAACAAAGATAACTAAAACACATTGAGTTTTTGGTGTCTGGTATATTCTTTTTAATTTGTAATTGCTGTACCTTTTATTATTAACACACAATCCCTGAAATTCAAAACCTGCAGTAATAAAAATTAGTGATTGTGTTTTTGGCTTCCATCAAAAATAATGAGAAAAAAAGAGAAACAAACAAAGTGAATTGAAATGTTCCAATCACCCAATTCCCATGGACATGACCTTTTGAACTAGTTGAAGTAAACTTCTGTTTCCCCAGAGGTCCATGGAGATGACAGATGGCAATCTGCAAATTACTGCACAGTACTGAATACTTCATTTTATGACAAAACACACTGAAATGAAAGATTAAAATCAATACAAATATACATTTACTGAGTATGGCCATGTTAAATTATAAGGATAATTTAAGCACGGCAAAAAAATCACAAGAATGTTAATGCAAATATTTTTTTGTGACTCTGGTTTCTTACTTATAGTACACTGTTTGTTAGAATTTGCTGATTCTTATTACTTGTATCACTTTGTTTTTTTTTAGCAAACTGGAGCACAAATTAAGGTGAGAACTTCTTCTGTTCAAAGGCACACTAACTAAAAAAATAGTTTTTTATCATTTAGTGAATTTCCATTGTGTTATAACAAGAAACAACTTTCTTTATTTTTAGGTTTTTGCTGATTGTTTACCAGGATCAACAGAGAGGATTGTTTCCATTCGTGGTGGGTTTCCTTTTTTGCAGTGTTATTTTAGATTGAAAATAGTTTTCCCTTGCCTATGCACCATTTTTTTTAATGGTGTACTTTGTCTGATGGTACTCTGTGGGATTATTTTCTACAGGTTCTGATGATGTGATTGTGGCTTGTGTTAGAGAAGTGATTGACCAATTGAATCAAGTAAGCATATCTAGCAAGGAATATGGTGGTATAAATTTTAATTCCCACACAGCAAGGACAGCACTATTGAATTCCTTTCTGTTCTGAGGAAAGATCCTTTTTGTCAATTTGGAGGGGTTGTTACCATCAGCATGGCACAGGAATTGGGTTTAGGTTTGCTGTGGTACAATTTCGCTAGTGTTGAGATTATAGATTGTATACCCGGTACTGTGGTTTTGACTTGCTTGACCATGCTACACAAGGCTTTTTTTGCCCCATGTAAATTGTATTGCTGTATTTGACCTGTAACACTACTTTCTGTCAAGAGTATTGCAGTGATTTTAGAGTGTATTTATTGCCTGGCTTTAAAAGTTGGTTTCAAAAAGGAATGGTAGATTATCTTCTTTATAGCTTCCTCTTGTAGAAAATGCATGTACATGTAATTTGGAGACCCTCTAGTGTTTTTATTGTAGTTTGTAAGTTATATTTTTTTGTTGCTCTGATTCCCATGTAGACACCATTAAAAGGGCCAGTGTCATTGTATGATCCAACAAGACTTAATGAATGGGATTATGGCGGAGGTTATGGAGCTGGTGGTGGTGGTGGTGGTGGACGAGGACGAGGTGGAGGAAGAGGTGGAGGGAGAGATGGAGGTGGCAGAGGCCGTGGTGGACGTGGAGGTCGTGGTGGAAGAGGGGGTGGAGGCAATTTTGGTGGAGGTGATAACATGGGATTTGGAGGAAACTACTCACAGGATTTTGTAAGTTTTATTCTTTGCTACACTTACACAAATTGAAGTTTCAAAAGAATCAAAAGTATAGTGGGCACTGAGTTGTCATTCCAAGAGATTACCATGAATCGTATAAATGCCCCGAGGTTGCTCAAGAGACAAGAAGGTCCTTGCAGGATTTAGTCATTGTTTTCATTTTTCATTTCAGGGTGGCAGTGCAAACATGGGAGGAGATATGGGAGGTAAAAATTGTTTCTGTGCACATTGCTTTAGTTTGCTTTTTTGTTTAGTAGATAGTATGGCCTAATTCTGGTAGTTTTGGTGCAAAGAAACCACTCTAACACAAGATCCATATTCAAATCAGATAAAAGATGGTCACTACAACTTTTGAGTGCATTTTTTAGTTGTTTTTCTGTGGACGGTAAACAGATTTTGATTTGTTTTCTGTTGATGAAAGATAGATCTACTTGTTCATCTCTTGTACCACTGCTGTGCATGTATCTCAAATTCTGTAAAGCAATCTTGCTGGAACTTAGTGAAGTTATAATGTAACTATCTTTGTGTTATTATGTTTGACTGTAGGTCAGTGGAATCAGGGGGGAGCTGGGGTGGCACCAGGAGGAGAACAAACTTCAACTCAAGTTACCATCCCCAAAGATGTAAGTAATGTCATTGGACATGGCTGGATTTAACAACAACAGCAACCATTTTATTTTGCCAACAATCAATAGAAAATATAATAGCATAAAATAAATTAACTGACATAGGCAAAAAAACTACTCAGAATAGAAATAAACTAAATGAGCTGAGTAGTTAGAAAAAATTTAAATTGCTACATGTATGACTTGGTTGTACATGATTAACGAGAAAAAACAAAAGAGAAATAAGTAACAAGTAATTGAAGTCACTGTAATTAAGTATGTAATGATATTAGTTTTGACAATGAGTAAGTAAAAAGGTAGCAGGGAAAAAGGGAAAAAATGAGAAAAAAAGGAATAATGACAATAATAATAATA
>OMLO01000100.1_pt1 | contig 39836 bp, 41 predicted proteins | sample 1674811 | NCBI WGS metagenome assembly OMLO01 (sample SAMN06265003, study PRJEB25207) | coral metagenome | isolation source: Coral host | place: Mexico:La Bocana,Puerto Morelos, Mexico | collected 2008-11-13
GCTCGATCCTGACGAGCATTGGTGTTGTCCTCACACCTTGGAACCTGGATACCCAAACTGTCAAGAATGTGGCAATCGGGTCCTGGTCGAAATCCAAGGCCTCGCTTGGCTTCACAATCCAAGGCACGACCTCCAAGAATCAACCCATAAGGCTATTTCATCGCATTTGGGTCTGATTTCATTACATTTGGGTCTTTGCACTTTAGGCACTTGCCGCTAAAAAGCAGATTCCATGAAAGCACAATATTCAGTCAATGACCGCCAAAAAGAAATTTTAGAGTCAATGACATTGTGTGTTTTTGGCTGAAGTTTTGCTGGTACTTCATGTTTGGAACTGTCAATGACCATTAAAAAGAATGATTAAAGTCAATGCCATTGAGTGTTTTTGGCCAAAGTTTTGCTGATACATTGAAACATCATTTTTGGAAGTGTCAATGACCACTAAAAAGAATGATTAAAGCCAATGACATTGAGTGTTTTTGGCCGAAGTTTTGCTGATACATCATTTTTGCTGATACTATACTTGGCTCAAATAGATAATATTTGTTCTATGTCAGCTACTAGATAGTTGGTAAAACAAAGATCATCCACGTGATGCACGTCGTTTTTCTCATTTCACCTCCAAACAACAACCGCGTGATTTTCCAGGGGGGGGGGGCAGGGCAGGGCAATAAACGTTCAATTTTTTGTGTATTTAATGTTTTGCCGATGGATCATTCTTGAAAAATCACCAACTGAAGTAGTTTCAAAGCAAATCTTGATTGTTTAGAGTCAATGAAATGAAATCAAACATGAAAACACTCATTTAGCCTTTTAGTCAATGACGCCAAGGTTACAGGTTAGCAACTATGGCTAAACACCAACTGAAGCAGCTTCAAAGCAAAAAATCATGATTATACACATTCAGAGTCAATGACAGCAAATAAAACAAAAAATAGTCAATGACACTATGGTTACAGGTTGGCTCAAAATGAAACAGCTTACACTAGATCGCGTTTCAAGGACAGCGCTGATCAAATTTAGATCAAGTCAATAACACCAAAACTCATTAAATAATTTGGTCTATGACAAACAAAATTGAAGATTGGAATATTATATACTTTAAAGTCAAAGTCACAATGTCATTTTGTGTTGCAGAGTTTTGGGAGTACCGCTTTGAGATGTGCTTCATGTTTGCAGCGGGTGCGCCCCATTTGTTCCATTACAGATCCAGTGGAACAGATGGGCTGCCTTTGCTGCAAAGTTGAGCCTGAGCAATGGTGCCCGATTTGTGCAGGGAGCTCAGAACATACAGCGAGTGATTTTAAGTTCCCAGCAAGTTGAGGTTGAGGCGTTAACATTGCACCATTGACATCTTTCAATGTTCCATTTCTTCAGCGTTCGCAGCAGGTGCGCCCCAATGCAACTGCTGGAGTGCCTCTGGCAATGGCAATGGCGCTCATTGTGGTCTATTTGTGCAGGGAGCTCAGAACATACAGCGAGTGTTTTTTAATTCCCAGCAAGTTGAGGTTGAGGCGTTAACATTGCACCATTGACATCTTTCAATGTTCCATTTCTTCAGCATTCGCAGCAGGTGCACCCCAGCAGTTACATTGGGATTTAAAATCACAATGCAACTGTTGGAGTGCCTCTGGCAATCGCAATGTCGCTCATTGTGGCCTGTTTGTGCTGGGAGCTCAGAGCATACAGCGAGTGATCGTCACGACCATCAAACTCAAATTTTAACTTTGGAATCATGGCAACGACCATCTCTGTTGAAAGCATGTTTAACCAAGTCATATTCGTCGATTAAACGGTTTTTGAATTTGGAAGTTCTGTGACTGTGACTGCTAAAAGCATTCTTCATCAAGTCATAAAAGTCATACTTAATTAGAAGTTTTTGAATGTGGAAAAAAACATTCACATCAAGCCAATGCCTACCACTGATTCACTGTTGGGAGCTGCAACATACAAGGTTGAGGCCTGATATTCTGAAGATGGCGCCGGACTTGGAACATCACCAGCATGTGTCAGAGATCAGAAAGCATTTAGCATTTGGTGAGTGTTTTTGATTAAAAGTTACGTGTGTTTGCTCAAAACCTTTTGATGCATTGATTTTCAAAACATGCTCACGCATTGTTTTTCACTTAGTCAGACTGTTTGTTGTTTTCGGCCGTTCCTTTTTCCTGAGGTGATTTCTCAACGATGGCACCTGACTTGGAGGATGCGATTTGTATTTTTTGTATTTATTTTTGATCAAAGAAATTTTGTGCGCATTTTTGTGTTGTCACTTTTCTAGGAGCATCTTCACAAAACAACGCGACACATAGCCGCCCCAAACCCATTCAAAGGGATCCTTGGATGGCTTTGGGGTAGCTATGTGTGGCTGTTGCCTTTTGCGATCTCCTCATCAATGATGATGGCGCCGGCCTTGGAACACATTAAGTGTCATTGATTGATAGTTCCGTCTCCTGTGACAATGATTTTGTTTGGTTGGATTGAATTGCGTCCGGTGAAGATGTACGCTGCCGCCGATCCTTCCAACATCATGAACAACGAAGAAAAATCAGCTTCAAAAAGCCGACAGCATTGAACATGATTTTTTCAACATCAAAAACAAACTGAAGCAGTTTCGAAAAACACAGCAGCCAACACACACACACACATTACGCGGAAGGCATGTTTTGCTAGTTAAACATCAGGGAGGACTCATGCACCCTCAGCACAGAGGTGGAAGACATATCCGTGTGGTATTTCAGATAATGTTTTCGAACATAAAGGAATCAAAGAGTCAGAGGAGAAACATTTAAAACATTATGACTTATGACAATATGACATTTCAATGACATGGAATTCTGAGTCAGACAAGACATGTCAAAGACTGCTCAGCAGCACCTACTAGAACCTTTGCAACTTTAAAGATGTCATGCATCTAGGGCAACAAGTCAACGTCATAATAGTTCCACTCAATGAAGCGTGGTCGCGATGATGCGAGCGGGAAGTTCTCAATGGATGATCTCATCGGGGCTGCTCGTGCGTACCGTGCTTCACATAGCTTTGCAGGGTGGCCGCCGAGAGTTTGCATCTTTGGTTGGGCGGCTAAACCAAAGAGACGGCAAGCATACAATGTGCAGGGCAATCACCTTGAGAGCCCAGTTGAGTTCCTCATGCTTCCTGGCAGTGGTAGTGCTATTTTTCACAATTTGGCACAGACCTTGCAGAACGACGGCCAGACACTTGTTTGTTGTATTTAGAGTCAAACTTTGTTTTTGCAGCTGTCACTGTGAGATAATGCTTTTTGTAAACCTATCTTTTTTGGCGTTGGTCCGAATCCGAATCCAACCATGTCTCAAAACCTGAATTACTAAGGGGGAATTTGCACGGCGTGGATCTTTCGAAGTCTGGCTTGCACGCAACAACCATGCACACTGATACTTGCTTCAAATTCTAGCAAGTGCAAAATTTTACAGTGAAGCATCGAGCTATTATGTTTTTCTCCACAACAGATTGAGAGTTGCCCTTTTGGAAAACAAGTTGCAAAAAAACTTAGTGAAGCATCGCGGTGTGTTTTTTCTCGGCAAGACATTGAACCGCTGACTCTCTTAGGTTTTCAGGCACCCATCAGCGGGTGAAGTGTTTGAAAAGATGCTGAACAAGCCGGGTGGCATCATTGCCATTAACTGCAAGGCTGGATTCCACAGAACTTCGGCCTTTTGTGCTTTGCTGGCTGCAGTTCTGGTGGCAACTTGCTTTGATCGTAATCTTAAGCCTTTCCAGTTCTTTGATTTTTTTGTAATTGTTCGGTTTCAAGTCAAAGGGTCTTTCTTACTTATAATATAGAGTAAACAAGTTTCTGGTTTTCACTGATGTTATTCTTTTCACAATTTGTTGAATCTTCGTCAGGCATTCAACATCGAAGTGGTGATCCTGATCAATTCATTGTCGCGGGATGTGCAGGCAGATCTTAATGACCTCTCTGAATGGCTGCGCACAGACCACGAACTTCAACGGAGCCTGTGCATTGAAATTTTAGTGGCCTTGCACAACGAAGTTTGTTCTTTCAATTTCAATTATGCTCAAAATGGTTGATTTGGTTTCACGAACACATTTCAATGATGTTTGTGCTGATTGATTTGGTTTTAAGAACGCACGAAACATATTGCAAGGAAATGTATTCGCGATGGCATCACCAGCAGAATGCAGCTTCCGAGCGGCCAAACTCTGACCGATTGTATGCTGCAAGCGTTGCGCACGTTTTGGGATCGCACGAAATTGCATCCGTGGCCTTTCCCGACACTTGGATCCAAATATGGTTAGGTCAAAGTCATTTTTTATCGCAATAGGTAATTTTCAAAAGTTTGCTGCCAAATAACTTGTCACTGTTCCACATCCTGCCCAGGCAGGAGATGTTTCGCTTGCATACCCGTGATCTGAAGCCAAAGCCAAAAGCTCGCCCAACTACGGCTGTCGTCGATATCCCGGATGATCTGGTGGATGGTGTTCAACCTTTGGATCCGATGTGCGATGGGAGAGGCACCCTTGCAGAAGACATCATGATACTTGGCAAAATTAGATTCTTTCTTTATACCAAATCGCTTCTTGAGCGTTATGTGTGTTTAATAATTTGGAATTCTTTTCACCACCAACTGGCAAGTTGTTATCACTTAATTGTTGCATAGAGCATGGAGCCCACAAGACTCATCAGATTAGAAACTCCCGAAAATTCTCAATATGTCAATGTCAGTTCCAGAACCATTATGCTAGATCCAATGACTGCACGTATGCGATTGTAAATGTTCTGGCTTCAGTTGTTTAAACGATTTGTTTAGTTGGTTTAAACATTTTGAATCCCCATGAACCAACAAGATCCAAATGTCAGCGACGAACAAAACTTATTATCAATATTCAGATACCATTGATCAAGGCAGGATTTAGTATAAGTTTGCCAATACTGTGCTTCATAACAATAGACATCTCACATTGCAATATAAAAGCCACTGGGATTCACACAGTTTTTGAAGGTCTCTGGCATTGATGATGGTTGTGGTGGTTTAGCATCAAAGTGGAAAATCCCTTTTAAATTGTGCCAGTGGAACAAATGAAACTGTCACCTTTGGTTCTGATAGCCGTAGAGTCTTCTCTTCCATGTTTCATGGTATTCATCGTGGTACTTAGTCTGAGTGGGTCCGTCTTTGTAGTTGGCGAGAGCCACCTAGGCTGGAAGTCAGTAGTGAAGAAGTCGGAGAGTTACAATCAACTCAACCTGAACATTAAACATAGTCCCCAAAAAATTAGCCAGTCACAAAAAGGTATATGAGGCTGGCGCTCAACCAGTCAATGAAGCGTAACACATTAGCGTTGGCCGCCATGCTGGTAATCCAAGAACGTGCTAAAAAATGAGATGACGGAAGACTGGAGCCAGTCAATTGACTATAGAATGGCTCTAAACCTGTTGATGTCAGGCCTTGATTTCATCACGATAGGATAAATCTACTATGAATATTATTAGAAAAAATGTCGAACAGGTGAAATCACCAGGGAGAAGATTGAAAACGATAGTAATGATCTGATGTCTCACCAACGCAACCGCTGTGCTAACTAAGGGGAGAAATCCTGACTGATGCGGGTGTACCCGACAATGCCATCGGCATCCTGATGTCTTTACCACTGGCAAGGCAAGTGAGGTTTGCGCCCATATGCTGGCGACAACTCCACAGCAACGTCTACGGACCGCGCTTCAGCCGCTACTTTGTCAGCTGCTTGACAGCGGATATTGATGTGTGCTGCAGAGATCTGCTCGACTTTTGAATCCATCAAAAATTGAATGGGACCTTACCAGCTGACCCCTAAGAAAGTTACTAGAGCTATTAGATACCCAGGTTTAGGGGCCTTGGATTGAAGAATCTGTTGATGTTTGGGAAGCAGATCTCTGCAGTGCGACATGTCAATGTGCAGCCAAGATGGGCAAAGTCCTGCGGCAGTGAGACAATGGGATGTGTGGGGGAAAACACGGTGTGACATTGGATTTTGCAAGCAGAGCTGACTACAGATTTCATTGGATGTGACGTTGCATTTCCAAGCTGTTTGAGATTCATGAGATGCGCTGCTTTCTTTCTGAGGTTTTAAATTGGTCACACATAGCCTCGTTCTGACCTCAATGAAGTTCCACAATGAAATGTTCAAGATCACTTTGTTGTTCTAGTTTGTCCTTGCAGGGGGGTTGCTGTCAATGTCATGCCAAAGAACAACAAGTTGTCATTGTCCTACTATAGTAAATGTGTCATTGACCGATCAAATTAAGATTTCAAGTCATCAACTCAAAAAAGTCTCTGTGCGATGATGGTGGGGTTGCCACGTTATTGGGTTGATCGTGGCAGTTTAGGCTCAAACATTTAAGTATTGACAAAATTAGGTATGACCATTCAAAGTAGTATTGAGAGGGTCGTGGGGTTGCCATTACTGCAAAACCGGTAGGGGCCCTAAATTAAAACGATACTCAAAACGATACCTTCAGGAAGGTTTGTACAAGGTGCCGCTACTGCAAAACCGATAGGGGCCCACCCCACTTTAGGATGGCTCTTTGCCATGATGGGTCGAAAGCATGGGAGGCGCTTGACCAAGCAGGTCGAGAGGTGGCTCATGCATGCCATCTTGAGCGGAACATTGGCTGCAAGAACATCGACTGAGGCATTGACATTTAGTTGATGTTTATCAGCAATGTCATTGATTGACAGAGGTCTTTGCTTTTGACTTGAGCCTTTTTTAGCCAATTTGGATGTAGACCATTTTGCACGGTGTGAGTGGGTGCTTCGCTAAGGGCGGCGGTCCAAGCACTGGCGTTGACTAAATTGTTGTCTCCGGACAAGTATCTGGACTACTGCAAGTTCCTGACGAGCGAAAGGGCTTGTAGTCAACGCCTCAGTTTGAAAAAGTGTTTGATTGATTTTGCTCATGACGAGGATATCTTCCGGATAATGGATGTGATTATTAGATCCAGATCAAATAATTTCAAAAATGTTTGTGTTGGAATTACTGTTTGTGTTGGACTTGCTGAGGTGTGCAAAACAAATCAGGGTGGGTCGTCAAGTCATTTCGCCAAGACATGGAGGAGTTCAGGCCTCAAACGTTGCTCAATTGAAATTGTTTTTGATGTGATTTCCAATGGCTGAGGCTGAACAAATCTCTCGACTTGCCAGTTGGTCCAGCTGCTTCCAGCAACGATCTTAGCCAAAATTTGTTTTTTTGCCGACCACTTCTCCCGTTTGTCTATAGGCAGCAATTGGTGCGCGTAGCGGCATAGCGTGTTTTTGAGCCGCAAGGAGCTCAGCTGTGCATATTATGTCGGAAGTTGTTCTATTTTAAACTTTGATTTTGTTCGTTCACCAGGTCGGAGCTATGGAAAGTGAATGGACAGCGACAAGCCAGCCAGAGGCTTACACCAGGTCGTCCATGGTAAGTGGCAAGAATTGATTATCTGCCGTTGTGTTTTGTGATACATCAATGTACGCTCATTCCATTCTGCTTTTACTTGTCAAGCCGGCCAGACGCTTGCGCCAGGTTGTCGCTATGGCAAGCCAGCCAAAGGCTTACCTATCATTGCCTGTTTTATGATACATCAATGTACGCTCATTCCATTCTGCTTTTGCTTGTCAAGACGGCCAGACGCTTGCACAGGTTGTCGCTATGGCAAGCCAGCCAGGGGCTTACCTATCATTGCCTGCTTTATGACACATCAATGTACGCTCATTCCATTCTGCTTTTAAACTTGGCACTGTCAAGCCGGCCAGAGGCTTACACCAGGTTGTCGCTATGACAAGACGGCCAAAGGCTTACCTATATCATTGCCCGTTTTATGATTCACCAATTTGTACCCTAATTCAATTCTGCTTTTAATTGTCTTAGGTCAAAGTGAGCGCAGGGGCATGGGTGTGGACATCATCGGCATGTGACATGCCCATCGCAAACACTATGATGATAATGAAAAAGAGATGAAGAAGTAAAAGTCTAATAAGTATTTTTAGTGTCGGTGAAAATGATTTCCTTCACTTGACAGCAACTTTCGGAACCTTGTTTTTTGAGATTTATTCTTATCGAATGACAGTTTAAAGCTACAATGTTTGCGATATGATGTATCACAGGACACTGATTTGGGCTAAGACCTGAGTAAAAATACAGGAACATGATGTCTCACAGCAAAATCTCTCAAGTATCTCACAACCTGAGAAAAATGAAGCTAAGAGAAAGAATGTGTTTTGCAGCATATGTTCTCAAATCAAACAAATGGAAACATTGACTGGAACCATGTATTTCAGCGTGCATTGGTTTTTTCTTCACTGACTTGCTGAGGCCAATACTTGGCAAACTTTATTCAGCTCCATTGGGCCATGGTTTCCCAGGCCCGCATGCAAGTGTTTGTTTTCGTGGGTTTTGTGGCAGTGAAAGTTAAATGTCAATGACAAGTGCCGGGTTTATTCATGTTGATTTCAAAACTTGAGATATCTTCAGATCTCGTTTGACTGTTCATTGTCAGTTTTCACAATGAAAAGATTCCAAGGTATTCATTGATGATGATTTGCAGTCGTTTGATCTCGATCTCGAAACTAACATTGACATGTCGTCCATTTCACGAGCGCAAATGCAAACAGAGTTGTGGCCGGATGAGATTTGCAAGCGGCTCTTCAATTTCATTGATCAAAAACTTGCAGTTATCGAAACACTTTGCGATGTTTGGAGTCAATGACAAATGAAGATGAAAGCAGTGTATCATCAAATCAAATATGTTCATGTCATTAACAAAGAATGAGATGATCATGTTCTGAAGCTTAGCTTAATAAACTCTTTAGAACTTTCCAGTTTGCAATTGTGAAGTAAATGATGATGCCCACGGATAAGGCTCGCCGGAACAATGTTCAAGGAACAAAAACTTTTGAGTACATGTATATCTATATAGACTCCGACCTTTATTTGTATACACTATAGGCTATTGAATATATTGGTCATGTTCCTCGCTTTATGCATGTCCTTTTAGGAGAAACCTGCTGGAGCTGAAGCCACTGCAGCGGAAGCACCAGAACAGTTGTCAGGAACCACAGCAACAACGGGACAATTGGGTGTACCACTATCAGTGTACCAATGGTATATATATTATATATATTGAGCTTTCAAGGGATTCTTGGGGATTATAACCCATAACAACCCATAAATATATACCAACTAAATAGGGCTTACATAGCGGTTTCCCAAAGGGGTACGTAGGTAGGGGTACCGTGATGATGACGATGATGACGCATGAATGACGATACAAATATATATATATATATATGATGTCATCTGGTCAAATTATAGCGACCTCACACGACCTCACCCCAAAAGGTAGCTAAGAAAAGGAGATCCACTTATTTCAGTGAAATCCAGGTTGGTGAAATATTATAATTTGGCCAGATGTGATGTATCCATCCTTCATCTAAATAGATCAGATGTATTTGATGTGTCATCCAGTAATCCATCTGATGAATGAGGGTTCGGGCTTGAAGGGGGTCCGGGTGTGCCTGGCCGTGGCACAGTCATCATAGATGATATACGGGAGATGCTGAATGTGGTGATCAATGACGGTGACTGGATGAGGATGACTTTTGGTGAGCTGCTCTCGATGATGATGTCGTTTCGATGATGATGATAATGTGAGAGAGATGATAGTTAGGGCCATGACGAGTGAGAGTGGTGAGATGTGTAACCTGGAGGATGTACAGGAGATTGAGTTCAAGGAGGAGCTCCAATGGTTCAACTTGAACGGCTCAGAACGTGCCGAGCATGCTGCCAGACAAATTCCTGAGAAGCCAAAAAGCCGCCAACGATGAGCCCGCCAACGCTGAGCGATCTTCAGGTGCCACTGGACACCGATGAAGAAGCAGACAGCAGCATCGAACTGACAAAGTACGAAAGAAGACTGAGAGGATCTGCACCACTTGAGTGCACCGCTGCATGACTGAAGTGCAAGAGCGGCAATCTGCGACAGAATGCGTGGCAGGAGCCTTTATGGCGCGCCTTCGTGGCCGTGGCAGGCGGACATTTGTGTTGGCAGCAATGAGTTCCTGGAGACGATCCCTTGTTAGAAATATAAAAAAAATAATATATGTATGATTTTAAAAGCAATTTAATATAGGTCATTGACGATAAATATATAATATATATATAGTATATATTTAATATATAATATATGTGTGATTTTAAAAGCAATTTAATATAGGTCATTGACGATAAATATATAATATATATATATATATTTAATATATAATATATGTGTGATTATAAAAGCAATTTAATATAGGTCATTGACGATAAATATAATATATATATATATATTTAATATATAATATATGTATGATTATAAAAGCAATTTTTAATAGGTTAAATAGGAGTAGGATTGGAGTAGGGGGATCCAACACCACTTTGGAATATATTGCGGGGTCCACCACAAGAACATTGTTACAGGAGAAAATCAACTCTAAATCAAGTCCCTTGGTGATGTAGGGTTTCTCATGGTTTCTCCTACTATGCTTTAGGGTTGTTTCAAGTAATTTTGGAGAACACCGTATTGCCAGGAGCAGACCTTCTATTGTTCATATTTGCTCCAAATGCATCACATTTCGAGCCGAACTTGTTTCAGTGACAGGTCCCCGCTTGTTTGAACATGATTTCAGATAAGGAGAGAAGCTGCAAGGTGTATTATGAGCCGAGTATATGTATATATATATGTTGTAAATTATCGTGTATTGTCTCATGATTTGAGGGTTATATAAATATATAGCTGAAAAACGATAGGGGAAGCTCCAAGAAACGATACCCCTATGACATAGACTTGGAAAACGATAAGGGACGCCCTAATTTACCCAACGTATACCACCTTTACAATATCTAAATGTTCACCAGCTTGCTGGTGCTGGGCATTCCTGACAGCCCAGGTGGAATGATCCAACTGGAGAAAAGGTGGCGGCCGGGACGAGATAAAAGCAGACAGTTATTCTATATATATAGATATATACTACCCATATATACATTTGTAACAAGAATTGTTTTTATATATGTATCCATTTTATATACCTTCCAGGGGTCAATGTTTCTCTAAAAAAGGAAGTGACTACTGCACCAGTACAAATGGGTCAATATGGACTTGCAGTGGGTTTGTGGACTGGAAGGGTTTTTCAATGAACAAAAACTCGCAACACTTTGTGATGTTTGGAGTCATTCACACATGAAGATGAAAGTAGTTTATCATCAAATGAGAGTACAATAAAAATATGTCAATGTCATGAGATGATCATGTTCTGAAGCTTAGCTTAATGAACTACAAAGCTTATCAGTCTCAGACTTTCCAGTTTTTGTGCAGCCGATGATGCCCACGGAGAAGGCTCGCCGGAATTCAATGAACAAAAACTCGCAGTTATGCAGGCAACTTTGCGATGTTTGGAGTCAATGACAAATGAAGATGAAAGTAGTTTATCATCAAATTAGAGTACAATGAAAATATTGTCAGGTCATTACCAAGAATGAGATGTTCATGTTCTGAAGCTTAGACTTTTCAGTTTGCAATTGCGCAGGCAATGATGCCCACGGAGAAGGCTCCCCGGAACAGTCTTCAATGAACAAAAACTCTCAGATATCAAAAAAAACTTTGATGTTGGGAGTCATTGGCCCATTTTAGATCAAATGAGTAATCATTTTTGATTTTCCAATCAAGTTGTCGTGTATTTGGTCAAGTCTAAGCAGCAGGCAGGCTGTGGAGTCAGGGACTCAGTAGTGACTGCAGATTTGGTCACTATTAATCAATTGGGTACTCTTAATCAAGAATAAAGAGCACTCTACAGATACTACTCTTTGGCTGCTCTATAAAGCAACTCTATAGCTCTATACGCAAACAAGTTTTGAATCCTCTAAATGTCTCTACTATGGAGTGAGCGCTCTTCCATACGAAAGCATGTTTTGGGTCAGCACATGAAATGCATTCTGCTTGCTTTGTGCTTCATCTCACAAGGTTGCTACATTGCCAGATGGGCCTCTCCTATCTTCAGGCCCCAATTGCATGTTAACATTCTTGATTTATTTACGTATTACTATTTTAAATTTCTAGGGCATGCGTGTCTCAATGTAATTGTGCGCATGCTTCCCTTCTAAGTTGAATTGCAACATGGCTATGGCTGCGACAACCAGTTTGGCCCAAAGATTCTTTTGTGTTGCAACCATGAAGCGCCCTGCAGCAGCAATTGCTGAAAGCAGCAGTGCACGCGCCACGGCGGAGGAAGCAATGCGTCCAGCTCCCAATGTTCATGAGGAAGAGCGATTGACCCGACTGTGGCTTGCTTTTGGATTCAGCGAAGTTAATTTATGTTTTTTTCCAATGGTTTTTGCTCCGAAGTTTGGTTTGGCTTCAAGTTTCTGTTTCTGTGGCATCTAAGTTCTTCTTATTTTTGTCAAGGTCTTATCTTTGGCAACATGTATCAGGTCCATTGTGAATCGACGGAAGCCGGAAAAAATCCTGCCTTACGGATTGGATCAGGTTAGTCTTTGCAACAAGCGTATTCGGTTGAGATGGTTCTATGCCCTGACAAATCACGGAGATTTTCCAGGTGGCTATCCAAGAGATGACTGCACAACTGAGGAGATATTTCAATTGAAGTTTGGCTGTGTAATATGGTTTTAATTTTCTATGTTGGGAAATATTTTGCCTGTTTTCCTTTTTGTGGCAAGGGGCGTCGAATAGATATTTTTCGCTTCTCGTTCAAAACGTATCCAAGGGCAGATCAGCAAATCGAAGAGTTGTCACAGCTCACGCGGGTGGAATTTGACACGCTCAAGACCCTTGGACTGGTTGAGCAAAGTGTTGGGGGAGATGCTTTTGGCTTAATCCAATTGTCATGTCCCCAGTTCAACCTCTTTTGATTATTAAAGCTCAACTTTAGGAATGAATTGAAGGAGTATGTCTGCCTTCTAGAGGGCTTTGCCGGTGATGGTCAGCGAGATGCAGATGGGGAAAGGGCCTATGCAAAGGAGCTCTTCTCTGCGTCCTTTCAGGTGGTCACAATCCTCATGGACGAGTTTCTTGAACTGATTAATGGCATCATTTTTTATTGATTGCATAGCTTCCATTCAAAGTTAAACGGGTCAAGGCTATTTGTTTTGGACATTGAATTGGTTTCAGCCTAGCTTTTCAAAGTGAGGTAAACGATGCTCTCACTGGCATCTATCTTGACAACAGCAACTGATACGTGAGAAATCCGTCAATGCTGGGTTTTTTAAAAAACACCTGAAGAGCAGTGGTGTGGTGTTACGCTTTGCTTGAAAAAGGGATGAGACTGCTGGGCCAACGAAATGTCAATGTCTACTTTCACTGAATCAGTTTGGACTCCCGCAAAAGATTCATGTTCTTTCAATGTCAATGTCTACTTTCGCTGAGTCATCTTGGACGCCCGCAACAGATTCGTGTTCTCTCAAATTGCAACTGGACCATGTCAAACCTGACAACAGGTCCAAGAGCAGAGGAGGCACAGTTGGGAACTCAATGGCCAAAATTCATCAGTGTTCTTGCTTGACATGCACTTCTGTCAGTGCAAACGGTGGATCAGGAAGAAAGTTGATCTTAATGCTAGCACCACTCGGGTTGCTTCCGAGGCTTCGCTCAGTCACGGCCATTGGCAGTGTGTCCAAACCTCAACGGCTCTATGTTCAGATTCAATTTGCAAGTACTAGTTTGCATTCTTCTCCAGCATGTTTTGTTGTGTTATGTCGCATTTAGTTGGTATGAGAAGTAGGGCTGGACCTTCATCAATGGTAGCAATTATATAAATGACCGTTGCACGTTACCAGAATTACCTTGAGATGGTCATTCAGATGTTATTCGAGCCTTTTTGAGTCCAAGCCACGAGATAGTCTTGTGTTGCGTTGCTGGCCCGGTTGCAAAAACCGCTGGCAACATGACACTGTCGTTGAAGCAAGCTGTCAAGATGGCTGTAGGAAAAAGTGAAGATCGCTGTAGCAAATCCAGCAAACCCCGTTCCTCCAAACAGCAGACAGCCAAAGCCCGTTGCTCGAAACATCCGGTGGCAAAGAGGCATTTGAAGCAGACTCTTAGACCTTAAATTGTGGGAATGTCAATGTGTTTTGCAGATTCAGTGCATCGAACACAATGATGGCAAAAAAAACACAACATGTAGTATTTCGGTCAGATTGCACATCCATGACCTTGCCAATGTCTCTTAAGGAAGCAGTCATTCTATCCCAAGACAACGATTGCTGCTGCAACCTCGAGTGATCCGAATGGATTCACTTCTGTGCATCAAACATATGCATGGGCCCATGTTTTCCTGCGTCGCATTGCTAGGCACATTGGACATGATCAGCTACTTGCAATTCTGAAATCCAACCAATGGTTCACTACTTCGTCCTTCAGTGGTGTGGGATGTGCAGAAGCCGTCCTTTGCTTGCAAGAACTTTTTTAATTACCGCAACACTGTTCGAGACTTTGCGTGAATAAATTGATGCGACCTGTTCTGTCCCAGGCGCTGCATTGCCTGAACCATGCGGCCCGTGCCTTTCAACAGAAGCACTGTTCAAAGCGTAAGGCCAATACCGATGATATCTTCCAGTTTGGATGGACTTGTGAGTCAGACAAGTCATGTCAAAAACTGCTCAAGAGCACCTATGAGAACCAATGCAACTTTGCTGATGTCATGAGTTTAGGGGCAGAAACGGCGTTCTGCAGCACCCATGGATGCATGTGCAAGATCACATACACGCCGCCGAAAGGTCGAATCTAGGCAAGAAATTTACGATTGAACTGAGGCTGGCAATTTTCAAAATGATGTTGATTCTGCTGTAACAAGGTTCTGCTGGGCATTTTTCAGAATTTTCTCACAGTGGGATATAGCTAGGCCACATTCTTGCCAACACGTTTTTTACTGTGGGAGAGCATTTTTGGCATGATGTGACATGATAAGGAAAGCGCATCGATATTTCAGGCCGGCATTTTTCATAGTGTTGCTTATGTCATTATCATTTTATTGTTTCGAATTGTTTTTTCAGTTTTTTTTGCCGACATCAGTTCAGAATGCATGTTCATTGCTCCGTTTGATAGGCCCTCCGTGCACCAAATTCTCCATGATGGGGCTGAGGGAAGGGCAGGCATCCCAGGCCTTCCAAGTCCACGAAAAGCACTACAAGAACCTGAAGCACAAGAAACAATACCCAGCGCTTTCACTCATTGAGAATGTAACGGAGTATCTTAGTCAACAGAATGTTCAGTGTTTGAAAGAGCTATTCACATGTCCTTCAAAGCTTGCACAGACCATTCCACATTCAAAAATGGTCATGCAACACCAAGGTACGACCCACAGATTGTGAGGAAAAGGTTCAGTCCAAAACAATTTGGAATGGATTGGGTCAAAATCGATCCACGGTTGCTAGGGCAAGGCTGCTGCCGGGCAAGGATCTACATTTTGGTGTGGGATTTGTCACAGCTGAAGTGGAATTCCAAGCATCTTGCCGTAAAAAACATGTCTTTAGTTGTCGACTGTGCCAATTTGAATGGACTTTTTTCGTCCCCTTTCAGGTATACCCTTTCGGAGGTCTTCAGCTTCATGAAGGCATCCTCTATTATGGACGCTGGCGACTACTTCTGGGAGTCAGATGCACCTAAGGTTAAGTTGACTGATTGTCAAGCTACTTGGCAGCAACGATTGTGTGTAATAATGTTCAAATTAAAGTGAATTTGTATAATAATAGTCGAGGCGTTGTTGCAAAAAATACGCGTAGAAAAATCCGTGCAGTCAGTCATATAATTTTTAGACATTCAGGGAGGATCACAAACATCAGCGGTAATAGTCATTGACTTTGACATGATTAAAGATTCATCAACAGTCATTGACACGATAAAGATTCCTTTGATAGGTTCTCAACGTCCCATACAACGTTCAATATTTTAGTACGACTCACTATACAGCGACAGGTTTTTCATTGTCTATCAGCCTAATATGAAGTCAATGTCAGCGACACCATTTCCGCGTTGCGCATGGCGGCTATGATTGCAGGCAGCCAACCTCCAGCAGTACAAGAAATGGTATCCTAGGATCAAATACCCAGATCTTGCTCAGTATGCTGCCAATGGCAGGGGCCGTGGTGAGACTGTGGATGGGAGCCTGCCTACACTGACCAGGAACTGCGCACGGTTGTGGTCGGTGAAAAAAAAAAGGTATCTCACTTCTACGGAAGCTTTGGCCAGCCAATGTTTGCCAACAACCACGCTCCATGCAAAAAAGTGTGGTGCACCTATGTTGCAGTGGGATCCACTGTCTGACAAACCAAGCACCATGTATGGGTGGGCAGGAAATGGCATGAATTTGCCGTGCGTAGGAGCTGTGGTCCTCTCTGCAATGTGTTGTTTAGCCCATGTCAAGTAGCACCTCTCTGCAATGTGTTGCTTAGCCCATGTCAAGTAGCATCTAAATATTAATAGAATGCTAAAAGTTATAACCGTCAAGAGTCAATAGGCAATATAGCGTGATCGTGTTGGTGCAGGGCTGAGCAAACTAATTAATAAACAGCATCTCTCACAATTAGAAACTATGCAGTGTCAAGCAGTTGCAGGAGCGCAGGCATGATTGCAAAAGTTCTAACCGACCCGAAGTTTTGGTTGATAGTGTTATTGTCACAATGGGACAAAAATCAAACTTGTTATAACGATTGTCTTGCGAAGCCTGTTTCTCCACACCAGTGAACCACCGAGGCTCAGATTTGTCGCACCCCGCACAAAAGAGCTTGGTTGAACACATGTTTTCTTGTCATTGACACGTGCCTATGCCATTCTTGAATGTTGTCAAATCACTGTTTTTTGATGTCAATGACGTGTGGCAAGCTTACAAGTTGGTTTGACTGAATAATTACAAAGTGCTTTGTTATTTATTCATTGGGTCATCTGTTGCATGTCGATCGAATGATTGATTTGACATGTTTTTGACGTTCAAATTGATGAATCTCAAATTTTGATATCGTGCAGTGTTTGATGTTTTTTTGTGGTGTTATTTGCTCGACGGCTTCACCTTGACAACCTTGTGTTCAAGGTTCAAACAACATCAGATCAGAAAGTCAGAAATCACCATCATGGTGAAGCGAGAGCGTGTTTCCGAAGGCTCCGGCCGACGCAGCCGCGCTCGATCTCTTGCGCCATTTTTCTCAGACATCTTCCAAGAGGTGGAGAAGCTAGGCGGTGTCGTTTTTGTATCAAAAATCAGTGAATTTGAGCGAACGGGTAGTAAGCAAGTTGTGAAAGTTACAGTGCGCAGAATTCTTGTTTTTTTGCTTCTAAGGATGTTGGACATGAGTACAGAGCCTGAGAATCATCCCATGGCAGTCATGGTGGCGAAGGTCACGCCAGAGTTTTGTGAAGGCATGCAAACATGGCTTCGGGAGACAACATCACCATGTCCGTTGGATGACCCTGCGCATTTCATGGGGCCGGTTCACAACTTAGCGAACTATTTAGTTACTGCTGCAACACACACAGCTTTGGTTGGCTGGTGCACTGCTATTCAATGAAGCAGTGCTGATCTGCTAAGGTCACCACTGAGCCGATTGACGTGCCATTGTTGTCCTTGAAATGTGCCTGGAGTAGCAAAACTTTCGAGACCAATGATACTACTTAAAGACTTAGAGTATTAAGTCAATTGGCCACTTAACGATTTTTTTTTTGAGCTTGCTTCAAAACTGATGGCTTATGAAAATTGTTGCGCGAAGAGCCAGAACAATCCTAGCCAAGGTGTCATTCATCCAGATGGGCTGCCCTGCATCGAAGATTGGCTGATGACAGCAGCCTCAGTGTATGGCAGTGGCTATGAGAAGCGAGACAACATGGAGGTATTATGTAAGGATGACCTTGGTGATTCTCCGCTAGGCTTCCAATCGCTGCGACTTGGCTTTTGAATTCAACAAGCCGAGCCTAGATGTAGACAAGGATGCCAAAATGTAGTCAGTTGTGTTCAAAGTCAGTGATGGTGTTACTGGTTCAAAGTAAGTGCTACTGGTAACAAACAACTTAGGTGGTGCTCATGTCCTTGTTGCTAATCGCTACCCAAAATTATTTGTTCCCAAAGTTCAGGACTGTGACGAAAGGCCTTTGCCGTTTGTCCATCCTGCTCTTTGCTGTTGTCCGTGCTTATGAGAAGAAGGAAACGCTCAGTGACATGGAGCGCTCAGCATTCACGAGGTGCCTTTGGGCGAAGCATTTCCCCAACCGCCAAATATGAAAGGACACAATAATATTTGACTTAGTAAATATAGACAATACCACCAAAACCACAAAATAATCCAGGCATAGCAACATGTCAATGCTGGAATGTTGTAAAAACTTCAATATCAGATGACTGAATTTTAATGATCTTGCGTTAGCCACGGTTGGTGAACAGTAGCAAACTTTAACCGATTCCGATGTTTGTTCTCATTAATTTGAGGCTTGTCAAAGATTCCGATGTTTCAAAAAAAGAAGGAAGTCATGGATTTTTCCAAAGACGATGATTCGGGGTTTTGTCACACATTATGATTTGGGTTGTTTGCAAAGACGAGGATTTGGGATTTTTTCAAAGACGAGGATTTGGTGTTTTGTCAAAGACGAGGATTTGGTGTTTTGTCAAAGACGAGGATTTGGTGTTTTGTCAAAGACGAGGGTTTTGGATTTTTTTTAAAGACGAGGATTTGCATGGTGTTTTGTCAAAGACGAGGATTTTGGGTTTTTTTAAAGACGAGGATTTGGGATTTTTTTAAAGACGAGGATTTGGGATTTTTTCAAAGACGAGGATTTGGGATTTTTTCAAAGACGAGGATTTGGAATTTTTTCAAAGGCGAGGATTTGGATTTTTTTCAAAGACGATGATTTCGGATAAATCCTCACCTTCCGAGCGGTGGCTTCAACAAATTGATCAGCTTTAAAATGTAAACACCTATTGACATTTGAACTATTGCACAAATACATCATGACAAACTTTAAAGTTGATAATATGATTAAAAAAAATATCAATCCTAAACCCTAAACCCTAAACCCTAAACTCTAAGGCAAAAACGGGCAGAGTTTATATTAGTTTAAACAACTCAAATCATCACCTTTGAAGTTGATCAAGTTGGATTTCAGAAAAGGTGAGGATTTGGGGTGGATCCTCACCTTTGGGGAGCTCGCAGCCAAAATCATATCATCGACCACGTTCGCCAAAGGTGAGGTTTTTCTCTGAAGTTTTTCATGTGATAGCTGTAAAGGTGATGGTTTCAGGTAAATCCTCACCTTTTCCGAAATCCAACTTGATCAACATAAAAGGTGATGATTTGAGTTGTGTTTCAATCAAATTGTTATTTTATTATTTATGATTTGGTAGGTTCTTGTGAAAACAAAAATTAGATGTCTATGTTGGATCAAGATTGTGAAAGGTGATGGTGCATGTCAAAGGTGAGGATTTACTCGAAATCCTCGTCTTTGAACATATCCCAAATCCTCGTCTTTTGAAAAATCCCAAATCCTCGTCTTTGGAAAAATCCCAAATCCTCGTCTTTGGAACGATCCCAAATCCTCGTCTTTGGAACAATCCCAAATCCTCATCTTTGGAACAATCCCAAATCCTCGTCTTTGGAACAATCCCAAATCCTCGTCTTTGGAAAAATCCCAAATCCTCGTCTTTGGAAAAAATCCCAAATGTTTTTTAGTCTTAGTTTTGCTCGCGGAACCCCTGCAGTTGGTTTGCAAAGTGTGCGAGAATTTCTGTGGTTTGTCGGCAAGAAGAGACGTATATTTATCGACGGCTGCAGCTATCGCAGCAGCTTGCAGAAAAACAGAAGAAGAACATTTTGCAGCAAACTGCGATCTTTGCCGGCGAAGCAAAGAAGATCATGGAGGAGACAAATTGTTGCTTTTAAAAATATTCAAATGGACATTGAGTTCTTGATCTATTCCATGGCAATGTGCTTTCTCCTGTCAGGAGTTCAAGGAACTATCTTTTCACGATGCTTTCATGAAGGCAATTCAGAAGTACAACGAGTACGGCGCAGCAAAAACTTCAGTCAAGCTGCAGGTTGAACCAGCTACAGCGCAGACTCTCTATGGGTTCAAGGTTTCTGGGCTTCACGTTGTGGTCACAGAATTGTGATTGGGGTTGCAAGGACATGTTGGCAAATCTGATCTTGAGCTTGTCAGTTGGCCCTGGTTTTGCTCACAGGTTGGCATTGACGTGGTGGTTTGGAAGTTGATGGAGCAACACTTGCTTGCGTTCCGCTTTGAGAACTCAGGCACGACTTTTTTGCGAAGATGTCAGATATAGAAAGGATTAATAATGAAATTTTGCTTGACACAAGTTCACGTTTTGTATAGTTCATTTATTTTGGAATTGTGAGGAGATCTATGATTCAGTTCAAGTATAGGCTCGAAGAGCCTTTATATTCATTATATTAATGATACTTACTGTATGTTTTTTTCTCGAAATTGTGATCATATGCTCCAAGTCTTTTCTTGCGTACTAGTCAGTTGCTTTCACGCACTAGTCTTGCACTTCAGATTTTGTCAAATAATGGAAATAGTGATTCATGCGTCCCTGCGCAGCCTTCCAGAAAGACGTCCTCCACCAGACCAGATGGCTTTTGAAAGGAACAGCTAAAAACATGTTGGGTCCTTGGGTGAAGCGTTCTGAAATGACGCCAAAAGGGCAACAATTGTTCATGGAGCGAGTGATGTTCCTGTGGTACAAGAGCTTGCGCCGGAGCAAGAATGGATGCCGATTGACGCCAAGCGATTGGGCCATGGAACCCTGGCAAGCCGTGTGCTGTTTGTGTATTAATACTGGAATCCATTCAGTGGTTTTCTTGACGTAGTGCTGTATAGTACATAGAGGTGAAAAGAACAATGATCGCAACATTGAATTTCACATGATGATGTAGTGACTCTCTCAACTGGGTCAATCAGGCAAGTGTGCATTGAAAGCTTTCATTTATTCTGATTTTTGATTATTGATCATCCGCCCAGGAAGCAGATGTTTGTGCCTATTTGGCCAATTGCATGACCATGATGGAGACCGCAACAAGTGAGAATGGTGTCCGCCTTTTTCCTGACGAGATTCTTTCCAAGGTTCGCAAGTTGATGCTGGAAGGGTTTCTTGAATGGGTCAATGTCAAGTTGAAGCAAGTTTTGTCTTTGATTTTTTGTGTGACTTGTATCTTTTAAATTCGACGAGTCAATGTTAATTCAAAACCGAGGGACTATCACGATGAAGCCAGGACTACTTTGGAGGTGTGTGACTTGAAGTGGGATCTGTCTCACACCGCTATGTTCAATGATCACAATCAGTTGAAGAAAGAAGAGGATGCCAGCATGGATATAAACAAGGAGATTGAAATGCTGGACGAGGATGCCTATGCCAAGGCGTTCGAGTCTGACACATTGAAGATCAACCTGGACACAGCTACTTTGCTTCGCTTGTGCTCCGCAGAGCAGAAGGATGGCAAGTCAAGACGGACGGCGAAAGTTCTTCACCTGAAGGGCCAGAACGTGATTGGCTCACAGATTGTGAAAGAATTCATGGAGGCACAGTGCGACCACATCGCGGGACCTCTCAACTTGGTGGCAACTGCAATGAGCCAAGCAACTTGGCTCAATGAAGTTTGTGAGGTTTTTGAAACCTCTTTATGATTTTGGTTTGGAGTGTCCTTGACAGCTTTCAATTTCATTAGTCACAGAGCCAAAACAATAAATGGTAGATTAAATCAAATGATCTCTTCAAGGTTTCAGGGGGCGTCATTGACAGCTATGATTACATTAATTATTCTTGCGCGTTATACTTACTGGTTGATCGAAACATTTCAAATTATTTACAGAAGTTTTGTTCAAGGGGTGGGGCATTCACAAAATCATATTCTTTTGTTCGTCTCTGACGGTTTGACACATCATGAACAAATTTATGCACTTGCTCGTCACGCTGAGTTTACTGCGAAGATCAACCTCAAGGGAGGGGCGATGATTTTTTGGGTTGACTACATGAAGTGGGGCAGGCTTTCCAACGCTTTGCTTAATGACAGTTGTGAACTGGTATCACAAGCTCTGAACTCTCGGCCAGCCTCATCCGTGGCGATCATAGTGATCCCTTACTTGGTGTCGCAGCACACAAGGAGTGGCCAGTATGGAGAGCTCAAGTTCTTTGCTTTGCAATTTATGTCAACATGTTCTTCTTGGATTTTGTTGTAACAATTTGCGTCGTATATGGCAGTAGTATAACGCAATGGAATGCGGCAATGTAATAGCTTGTGAAGCTTGCCGGCATCACGCAAGAACTACAGAATGAATTAGGTGAAATACCAGTCAATGCCTATCAGCATTGAATTCATGTTTTGGGGGCATGTCCTGTCGCACCATGAGGCGAATCATCGAGAAGTATGAAGCCAAAGGATGCATTGCGACCCCGTTCCACATTCGAGCAGTGGAACCACCAAGCGTGAAGAAAGTGGCCATGTCCTTCAATGCACTCTTTGTCACGAGTGACAAGTCCGATGATTGCATTTGGAAGGATGCAATGCTGCTGGCAGACAGGATTCTAGACTTCATTCAATCATAGATTTAGATGTTTGCTGTTTTCATCTTGTGTAAGTTGCCAAAGTTGATTCACGAGATAGTACCATTTATCAGTTGTTTGCCTTTGACGTCTGAACATTCAAACCCCCAGGACAAATCGCCAACCTGTGACTTTCCCGACGGAAGGCGAGTACAAGGTACCAACATCTGGGAAGGATGGAGTGCCAAACACAGCCGAGGGCATGAGGCAGGGAGCCGACACGTCATCATTTGAGTTGTTACACTTACTCGTTCAATGTTTTCTGCACATTGCACAGTGCATGGTGAATCATGTAATACTTAACTGTTTAACTGTAATCCTGTGTGTGGCCAGGAGCTTTTCAGAAGTGCAGGAATCCGCCAACTTGCTTGGCGGAGCAAGCATGCCACGGGCATTGCTTTCTTCTTTATTGAATGGAGTTCAGCTACCATCACAGGATGTGGGATTGTTCAACATGACTGCGTTTGACGGCTCTTTGGAGATGTTCTGCAACACTTATTGGGAAGAATCAGGCAAAAAGGTCAGGATTTGGACATGCTCAACAAGCCTTCTTCCAGACCATGCTGAATTCAGTCAGAGAGTGTTGGCCCTCCAGTTTTTGGCTGAGCCTAGGCTGGATCATTTGTTGCTTCATCGATTTGTTTTTTGATTTATATATATAATATATATATGACAGCTGCTTTTATTTCAGCGGAAAAACAGCTGTAGCACGACAACTAGCTACTGATGTATGCACATGACATGCTACATTTTTCTTGTCCAAACCGCTGTGATTTTGAGATACCTAGGATTGGAAGGCAGGCAAGCCAGCTTTTGCCCACGTCCGGCCATATGAGAAGGATCCTCCTTCGGCTGCCACCAGTGTGAAGCTGGTGGATTATCCATTGCATTTTGCTAAAGTGGAAATGGATGAATCCAGAAGTGGCTGGGAAAAGTACCGCATCACGCTGCCAGATGAAGTTCGTGCACGCTGGGCCAAGGACTTGGGCAAAATATTGAGTGTGAGATGTTGCATATACGAGGTGGTTCTGAGTCATGGTATCAATTTCAGTCAATGACTTTGCTTTATGACTTTGCCTTTTGCACAGGATCCGCTTCGTCGACAGGAATGGCAAGAAAAGATTGCTGGGTTTGATCAGCAATTCCAACAGAATTTGAGGCTGACGATCAAGGACGTAAAAGAGGAGCATCAATTCGAAGAGGAGGGTCCTCATGCCCCTGTGCCATGGACCGATGAACCAGGTACTCTGCAAGACTTACTCCAGCAGTACAACGTGGAGCATCCCAGCAGCAATTTATTATTCAGTTGAATAGTCACTTGTTTCTCTTAATGCTACATAATATGATACTACATTGCAAAATACTATACGGTGGATTGAAGTCATGGTTTGTGTGTTGTCAGTTTTCAGATTGAGTTGTTAATGGTGCAATGTGAGGATGAAGCTCGCTGGCAAGAATATTGGCTCTACCATGTATGTTGTCCAAGCAAAGGACAGATCGAACAAAACAACCGACGTGGTCGAAGACCAGAAACACAAATTGTTCCTGGTGAGCCACGCAGAGCAGTCTTTCTCTGCGGAAGAGTGGCTATTTTCCCACGGCAAGAGTGCCTTTCTGAAAGCAGAAGCTTGGATCAAGTTGAAATGTCATGTGTCAAAAAGCATCGTGTTTAGTGCAGTGCAGGTTGCCTAAGATGTGCAGCGATAATAATGTGCATTTGTTTTTTTTGCCTGTTGAGGAGAAGATGGCCAAAATGATCCGTGAAAACCCAGAAGGACCTATTTGTTGCATCATACACTTCATGTTGTTGTGTTCGTCAATGACTTACAGTTCTTACTCACACTTCACGTTGTTGTGTCGGTCAATGCCTTTCAGTTCTTATGTACACTTCATGTTGTTGTGTTGGTCAATGACTTGCAGACTTGCAGAACTTGCTTACACTTCATGTTGTTGTGTCGGTCAATGACTTGCAGTTCTTACTGTCACGTCATGTTGTTGTGTTGGTCAATGACTTGACTTGCAGTTCTTACACTTACACTTCATGTTGTTGTGTGGGTCAATGACTTGCAGTTCTTACACTTACACTTTCTGTTTTGTTGTCAGCGATTGTAAATGCCTTGCAGCCTTCAGTGACAGGTCGTGTTTTTTTTTTAAGGTAACATTACTGCCCAAGCATTGGCTAATGGAGAGTGGTGCCATGGGCGACAGTGCCCCGGGTATCGCTGCTGCAGAGATCTCTGACGATGAAGGGACGGGCAGCTTCGATTTCTTGGCTAACGCAGGCTTCCAGCAGGACTGAAGCTGATATTTTTTTGGGCGCGTAAAGAACAGCTATTGGTGATTTTTCTTGATTCCATGTTGCCTCTATTTGTTTCATTTGGTCACCCGGAGGATCTTGAAGGAATGGATTCGCAAGATGTGAGAACGCCTGAACCGGTCCAGGGCTTTATGTGTACATTCATTGTGATTAGCCATGTCAATGAAGTGTCAGCAGCCAGACAACAAATTGATGATTCACTGAATAGTCGGAGTCTTAGGTCGCAAAACCAAAGACATCACCGTCTCTGTCGCGTAGCTCAGCTTTGCGCAACCAATCAAGCAGTTTTCGTCAGAAGCGTGACTTGGGTGAGGAGCTGACGCCACCTGAAAAATGGAATAAGAAGGATCCTGAGGTTGAGAAACCGAAAAGTGCTGCTCCAGGTGGTGAGAAGCAGGATAAGAATGATCCTGAGGTTGAGAAGCCCAAACGTGCTCCAGATCCTGAGGTTGAGAAGCCAAAAAGTGCTCCAGGTGGTGAGAAGCCCAAAAGTGGTGAGTCTGAGCGGGTGGCAGCTGTCAAGAGAGCGATGAATGAGGCAGCAGATGCTTCAAGAAACGGTCAGAAGGAAAAGGGCAATCAGGCTGGTCATTGTGGTTTCGTTTGACGGCACTACATCTTGTTCAGAACTCAAATTGCCATGTGTGTGTTTGTGCAAGCACGTTCAGGTAACAAAAGCGAAAGCAAAAGCGAAACCAAAAGCCACAGCAAAGTCAGCTGCAAAGAAAAGCAAGCCATCCCCCAAAAAGAAGGGTGGGAAAACTGAGTCAGAGAATGCTGATGCTGATGCTGATGATGACGAAGGTCCGGACGAGGGCAACGAAGATGCTGAAGAAGAAGACATCTTTGAGGAAGATGAGGAGGAGGTTGTATCACGGTGGTGTGTTTCATTGCATGAATCAGGATCCTTCTGAAGAACTTCCACCAAGAAAGAGGCCTGGCATGAAGCGCCCAGAAGCAGCCCCGTCGACTTTGAAGCGCCCCGCAGCTGCGAAAGCGAAGGCGAAAGCGAAGGCGAAAGCGAAGGCGAAAGCGAAGGCAAAGACAGCTGTGAAAGCGAAGGGAAGGAAGGCCGATCAATTTTAGGGCAATTGAGATTGAGTTTTCACTCGTGATGACCAATTCTACATGTGTTAATACTTTGAGGACAATGCAGATGACAAAGCCAAAAAACATGTGGCTAAAGGAAAGAAAATGGTTTATTTCTGCACCGTTACTTTTTAGTCATCCTGATGTCGTATTTTTTCCACTGCTGAATCAAATCCTTTGAGGAGGATGATGATGATGCTGTTGATGAGAAAGAAGGTGAAGAGGGGAAGGACTGCCTCTTAACAATCCAATGGTTTTGGTATTTTGTTTTTTTTCGCAACGCATTAAGTCTTGTTGTCACAGCTGCTTTGTCAGGCAAAAAACATGATGGAGATGTATCATCGGTTCATGGCCAAGTGCAAGAAAGCTCTCGCTGACGAGCACCCTGATTGGAGCAAGCAGGACATCATGCAAGAGGCTCTGAAGAAGTGCCTCAGCAGCAAATGGCTTGACTTCTATTCAGCAGAAGGTATACCCAGCACATTTTTATACATGACATGTTTTACTTCTTCTACTTTATAATTTTTATAAATGTTCAGGTGGGATGTGGATCCAGAGCGGCTGGAATGCCTCCGCAACATGTCAAGATCAGAACTGTCAAAACGTCGCTTGAACCAAGCGAAGCGTGCATCTGCAAAGTGATCTCCAGCAGATTTGATTGTCAGCAGTGGGCAGCGGTGAAAAAAGTCAATGGCAAACATGCATGTGTGCTGAACTGTTCCCATGTCAATGACCAGTTGCAGTTAGCGTCTAAGTAATCGATCAATCAAGAGGTCACTCTGTCACGGACTGAAACTTGACTTATTGTGTCATTGGCTATGTCATGCAGGATTCTTCCCTAATGTGATTCCACATCAGTGGAAATCAGACCGCGAACACGTGATCATGGAGGCATGCTTCAGGGATCTCTACAGTCGAATGTCACCTTGTCAATGACCTTAGCATACCAAGCCGGCAACGAAACGACAATAATTAATTGAATGCATTCGCATTTTGCCATTCTTGGAATGTTGCCATCTTTCCTTGCAACAGGTGCAGGTCGAAAATAGCAAGTCCTTCAAAGACACCCAGCCTGCTACACTGAGAGAATTGCTCAATGAATTTGAGGAGGACTTTGCCAAATTGCCAAATTGCCAAAAATCACCAAGTATTTGCAACACACACTGACGCACAGAGTTGCAACATATTCATTGTCCTTGTCAGGAAGGTATGTCAGATATCACTCTGAATCACCATGTTTGCAAACGACCCACTCAAGATGATGTGAGTAACTTTCCTAAACGCTGCGTGTTTGCTATGTTGTTCTTTTGTGGTTTTCCTGGATTGCTATGTTGTTTGCTATGTTTAACGCTGAGGTGCAGGTGCTAACCCTGAAGGGTTTGTAGTCTCCCCGAAGCCGACGTGCTGCTTCCTGCAGTACAGTCAGAACTGGAGCCAAAATGCAAGCTATGGCTGCGTAGCATCCTTGTTCCCGGTGCAGGCATGGCGTAGCATCCAGCAAGTCATCGTTGGAATCACTGTTGTTGAGAATTTTCCAGGTGCTTGATTCTTCGAGAACGGTGCGTCGAATGTGGAGGGTGAGTTATGTGAAGGATCTCAATGCTTCTTGGTTGCAGTGCATTCCACAGAATGGTCTTGTCATAGTCATGTATTTATATCCACAGAGAAATTTATTTGTTCAGACTGATTGTGCTCTAAGGAAATTACACCACGCAAACCCCTTTATGTGCCATGGACCTGCATCAAGTTGAAGGCAAACCAATGCATTCGATTGCTTTAGATGGCACTCTCAGTGTATGGCGCAGTTTTGAGTTCGGCCTTGTGTTGTAGAAACTGCTTGCAGCATGGTTCAATCAACTTCAACAGTTACTGATCATCCAAGCTCTTCCAAAATAACATAAAGTAACATACATTTTTTATATTGTCAATGTTGCTTGAATCATAAATTGCCGTTGATTCTTTTCCTAAATACTTTGCTGCAGCATGTTTGGATCTTGGCGCCAGCATCTAATGGTGGCCATTTGCATACAGCAAATGGTTTTTTACCGACGCAGCTCCTTCAATCTTGAACGACACGTCGCTGAAGGAGAGAGTATGATTACAGAAAGGTCAGAATTTCAAAAAAAAATGCTGTGATAGTGACAATGGAAACATATCGCTTTGAAAACGTTCTTGTCTAACGAATACTAAATGAATGAATGGTTGTTTGCGCATTTGACCGTTGTGTTTTGTTCGATCTGTTCTGACTGACAGATTACAACTTGCGAATTCTTGAAAATTGGAGCCTCTGCCGGTGCATGTGGTATCAGGACTTGTGTCAATTTTGATAATATGAACGCTTCCGTGCCTTTCATATTGCGCTTCGATTTTCACCGAGGCTTTTCTGCGATTTGCCCTGGAGGTCTGAGATGGGCTAACGTGCTGGGTGGGCACAGGTATTACGTTGCTGCCTTAAGGCTTATGCAACACCCCGACACCTAAAATTGGGGGGCCATCGAATCACAATCTTGAAACACACGTATTTTTTGGGAGAAACTCTGTCAATGACTCATCAAAATCACATCTTGTACTTTATTACAAACTTTGTGACTCACCCTCTGAGCCGTCAATGCCATGAAGAAATCTCTTTCATAAACTATCACTGTCAATGACTTGATGTGACACCAACAGAAATTCATCGTGGCAGGCATCTTCACATTTACATTTACAGGCATCTGCACATTTGCAGGGGTGGCTCAGTTTTCACCGGTCTCTTTGAAGTCGTTTTTTGTGCTGGCTAGAATTTGAGATATCTTCAATGAGAGGGTTCACTGTGCATGTGATGCCAGTTATCATCAGGCCACTTTGCTTTCACGCCACCTACTTGACGTTCAATGCCGCTTTTCTCTGCGCAAAGAAACTATTTAGCTCAAGAACAGCTGTGAATATTTCACGATGGGTCAACTTTGAATTTGATTTGAATCTTAAAGTGTTTTGATGTCATGTTACATTTCATCACGGTTATTTGTGGTTGCACCAATTCCAGGAATTAACATGATCAAGGCTAGACAATGAAACAAACAGGTCCATTTCATTGAATTATTACAAGCAATTTCGCTGCTGTGGCGTTGGAGTCCTGGAGAATGTCAGATCGACAGCAGCTCCTTGGCAAATTTTCACCTAAGCCTTGAAGATTCAATGAGTTGTCTCAGATTTGGCACGCCTTTCAGGTTCATCAGAATGTGGCTTGTCTCAAATTTCTTTGTGCTCTCTGATTTGAACCAACCTGAATGAGAATTATTTAGTTAGTCATTTGCATACATGTTTGCACCTAGGCTAAAGCGACCATCTGAATCTGGCACTCGGCCTGAGCCAAAACAGGCTTTCCAAAGAGTAGACACCAGATCTGGCAGAGAGGAGGATGTTGGTGATAGCAGAGCTCCTGCAGACCGAAAGACTTGGATGAGAGCCCTGAGGGTGAACAAACCGACCAGTGGATCTCAAGCAAGTTCTTGTCAGTCTGGTGGGATCACTGAAGCCTCACAAAAAGAGTGTCAGCTGATCAATGTCACCTTGAAGTCTTTAGATATGTTTTGTTCCGGCAAAACGGCGGAGGAGCCAGCCACAGTTCGGAAGCGTCCTAACTATGACAACAGATTGCGAGCTATGAATGCCAAAGGCACATTCGCAAGAAGGTTTCCTGTCTGCCATGTATTCTTACAACAATTGTTTCCACAGTGTTTGGTTATTATTACGCAGGCTTCAAGTGAACATTGATTCTTGTTTGTTTGCACCTAGCAGTGTTATCAAAAGCATTGCCCTGCTAAGGTTCAGCGACAATGGATGCAACAGACGTCGGTTCGATAGTCTAACTGCCAGGTCTTGCTGTTTATGTTCCAAGGCTACATGCTTCCAAAGGCTGAACATGAAGCACTCCGATGTGATGAGATTTCTTCGCATGTTTTGGCAATGCTCAAAGAAGCAACAAGATGACTATGCGCATGCCTTAGTAACCTGAAACCTAGTAGCCTCCCTAGTTTTGCAGATTAACATGTGTGCCAAGCTGATCTTTTTTTTGCTTTCTGACCAGCTGAGTTGCACCAAGCTGTTGGTCCGCACCGTGGCGAAGTTCGTTGGCGCTTTCTCGAAACTGAAATGAGCCGCGTATGCTTTGCAGCTACGCTTGGGGTGGGCAAACAAAGGCTCAGGAATGCATCCCATGGGGAGATCGACATGCGCTTTGCATCCAGTGGCAATGTTCCTTGTGTTTATAATGGCATGTGTTTTGCTCCAAGTATTTCCATGGCCCTTGGCAAAGACTGAAGAACTGAGTTGCAATTTCAACTTTCTATTGCTCAAGTTGTTCTTGTCTGGTTTGACCTCAGGTTGTTGCCAGGACAAGCCCACAATACCGTCAGATTGATATGTTTTTATTTGAGCTCTACATCGGCGCTGCAGGCATGTTGCCGACAAAGTTTCTTAGCGTAATTCAAACGTGTATGATGCATTATGATGCAATGATGTTTCCATATTGCAAGTCATTGTCATCAATGCCAGCAGAGATTGTTGCGACCCTAGGTTCCGCAGGGGTGGCATGACAAAGAAAACAACATCGAAGAAGCAGCAACAGGACCTTGCTGTCCTTTTGCAACAGGATTGTGCTGATTGGCCGAACTCGGATGATGATGATGATGACAGCTCCTGTGACTAAATTGTTTGTTGACTCTGAACATACCATCATCTCAGCATGCAAAGACATTCAATTTTTGCATTCAGGTTTTTATGAAGACGACGGACGTGATGTATTGATCACTGACATCGGGGAAGGCATTGAGTCTGACATAGAGTTGAAGATCCAGGCTATGGGAGACAAAGCTTTGTACTCCAAGTAGCTCAGCTTGCATTTGGGGACAGGGATGGAGCATTACTTTTCTAAATCTTTATCAAGGCAAGGCACGAAGTTGATAACCACAAGCTGTGCAGGTATGTCGAGACGGGAAATCTGGAATTTGTGGACCGATTGCCTACCCGCTTTCTTCCACCAGAGACCATCAAAATGCTGTGGTTCCAGATGGGCAGAGCAACTTCGTGCCTTGCCTTACATTTAGAGTGTGCTGTGCTGACTCTCTTGCTTCTGCAAAAATCAGATCCTTTTTTTGCAGTGGTCCCTGCTAAAGCATTGAGGTATTCGCACTTTTGGAGACGGTTCAAAACCAAATGGATGCATGCGCTGAAGTTCTTGCCACCGACCGGGCATCCGAAATGTGACTACTGCGTGGAATGCAAGCAGCGCTTCAAGGATGCGAAGGCTTGTTTATTGAAGGTTGATCCTTGAAATTCTGCGGCTGAGGATGTGTTTTTTTGCTGAAGATGTGTTCTTCAATCCTTGAATTGCTTGAATAAAAACGTGATTACTTGATGATCATGACTTCAGACTAAACGTTACATTCGATTCAGTTGTTATGATATCTACAACTGAGACGTGTCATTCTTTGTCGGTGGGACAAAATTACTTCATATTCAGCACTTTTGGCCTTTCAGGATGTGCTGCAGCGCTTGCAAGCCTCTCAACAATATGCTGCCCACATCAAGCAAGTGGTTCTTGACAGAACTTTGGAGGAGCAATTGCTGGTTGATCAGCAATCTGGTCGCCCTATCCTGGTGATCCACTGGGATGCCATGGATCAAAGTAAGTGGAGTGTGCCAAGGCACAAGAACTGCAATTCCAAGACATTCCAAACGTATGATCGGCCAAGACTTCGAGTGATGGGGGTGTGGCTTCACTTCTTTGATCTTCGTCTATTTATTTTAGACCCTCGTCTCCATGCTGGAGGATCTGCAGTCGTGGAGTGTGCTTCTAGAGCCATTGAAGATCTAGTGCTGCAGTGTCAGCAAAAGGGAGTAGAAGTTCCATCGGAACTCTGCGTGTGGTCCGACAATACAGTGAAGGAAAATAAAAATCAAACAGTACTTTCCTGGATGCAGTGGCTTGTTTCGAGACAAAAATTTAAATCCTGCTCCCTCAGCTGCGCTATCACAGGACATACGCATAATGCCTTGGACCAAGTCTACGGTTTATTAGCAACTGCCTTCAGGTATGTCACCGATCTATCGGATCCACACGACGTCGTCCAGCAGATATCAACTCTCACGGGTCGATTGAATCTCAGTGCGTGGTTGGGCGCAGATTGCAGAGTGACCGCTACCTACGTCAAAAGCATATGGAATTGGCGGGATTGGCATCTTGACACAATCAGAATCATTCATCCAATTTCTCATATATCGAATATCCAATGTTTTTTTCTTGTTTTGACTCTTCAGCCGCCGTGTATTTTTTGTGAATACGTTTTATCAGTCAGTCTGCTAATTTCTCCAGGTTCAAGCAGCTTGGCGTCACCTTCAGTGGTGGGTTGAGAACTGATGCCAGTGGCAATCACTCTTTCATTTTTCTACGACGGATGGGTGGCTTTGCTGCAGCTTTTTGGTACAGCTTGTCAAGTGTCAATGTCAAATCCAATAACGTTGCGTGTTTCTTTGATGTCAATGTCAAATCCAATACCGTTGCATGTTTCTTTGATTAATATTAGATTCAAGTTATCGTTGCATGCCTCGCAGATGTGCCATCAAACCTGCAAGTGGTTTCTCACGGGGCTGGACGCCATTTACATGCTGATGATCCGTGTGACGTGCTCGTACTGGTGAAACGGTTTGCCAGCGACCGGGAATTATCGCAATTCCCGCAAGTGTCCTTGCCCTTCAAGCGCTTGGAGCGTTTGCCTAGCCAGCTTCCTACAATGTACCCTCTCCTGCATCATGTAGTCATTGATTCCAGTCAGTGATTAAAACATGACATCACGTCCGAATGGTTTTCTATAAGGTACATCAACTTATTTGATGATTTTTTCAGTCAGTGACCATTAAACATTTTCATGTCAATGACCTCCAGTCCTAAGGGTTTTCTATAAGTTACTTTCATAACGTGTCCGTCCCAAAACATTTTGGTTCTAAGGCTGATGCCCTTCAATTCCTTTACCCGTAAGAGGATGGACGGCTGGAAACAGATGATACAGTATTTGAACGCACTTTTCGGCGATGCTTGATTGATTTAATCATGCAGCACTGACTGTGCCTGATCCTTTGCAATGAATGAAAAAGAACATTGAATCACATGTATGAAGGCCATGTAGAAATAAGTCTTGATATTTTGATGAGCAGAAAACTAAATCTCAGTTCATATGAAGGAGTAGAATTTTATCAACAAAATTTGGTCTTGGTCATATCTTAAGTGTTGCTTCAAGACTAAATGTAGATTGGCTCAGTTGGTGATGAAAACATTTAATATAATTTTTTTTATGTCAGATAAATCACTGAGGAGGAAAATCCATCGACAAGAAGAACTGTCGCATTCCTGCATGAGATCATGTCAGAGGATCCACCCCGAGATGGAGTGACTTGGTGGCACATGTTGCTGTCCATTTTAGTTCATGTTGATTCTGTCAAATTGCGACACACGTGAGGCCAGTTTCCCTTGGCTTGGCACTCGTGAGCGACATGTTGCTCCCGCTGATCTCCCGGATTGTTTGAGTAGGCTTGCACCAGCGATGGCGTTCAGGGCGAACATTGGGCGCTGAGCAATTCCAGATGATGATAGCAGAATTCAAAACTGTTTCAACAACAACTTGTCATTGAAATTGAAAGGAACACAATTTACATATGTTTGCTCACGTCCCAACTGCTCTGAACTGAGAAGTCAGAAGACCCGAACAAATTGCCTGGCTTGTAAAAGTATGATGACAGTTTCTAGCAGGCCTGGCGTGTTGTAACTTAGAAACATTGACAGCTTGCTTGCTCCATATTCTGAGCGTCGGTTTTCTTTCTGTTTTCCAGTGCTGGGGTAGCAGTGCAATCATTTTAACAAAATACCATGGTTCCAGACTCCACATCAAAAAACAATCTTTCTCAGGACTCCACATTAGAAACCAATATTTCTCAAGAATATTATTTATTGTTGAAAACGCATCATTCGTCATCACCTTGTAGCTCCAATAGCAATGGTGAAAGAAGGCTATAGAGCCGAGATGCAAAGGGGATATGACAGAAAAAGACCCTCGCCTTATACTTTAGATCACACAGTTCTTGTTTTTCTGGCAGTTCTTGTTGGATTGTGAAAGAAAGTCGTTATTATGTTTTAAGTTGGTAGTCGTGGATACCTTTGGGCAAATTGACGGATCTGAGTGTTATTGAACCAAAAATCAGGACGACAAAGAGAAAGAGAGGAACGGAAGCTTATGCTTAACAAGCTCAATATGAAAGACGGCAAACGCAAGGCTCCGAAGCCGAAGCATCCGAGTAGCTCAAAGCCGACATGTTTGCGAAAACCAAGTTCCAAGCTGAGACCAACTTCCAAGTTGACAGTCGAACCGCAAGTGCAGCAATCGCAACCTAGTGTTCCTGCCCATTCCGATAGTGGTAGGCAAGAAATGCTAGTCCAGCAGCAGCCTGCGCAATGTGGTATACGGCAAGAAATGGCAGTCCAGCAGCAGCCTGCGCAACGTGATATGCGAGAAACGCCTGTCCATCAGCAGCCTGCGCAACGTGATCAACAAACGCCTGTCCAGAAGGAAGTGGCCGAAAATGTGCGTCGATATTATGAGATCGGAGCAAAGGAGATGGAGAAACTAACGCATGAGAACTATGCATTAAGCTACTTGTCTTACTTGCAAAAAAATGTTCGAAGTTGTTCAAAACTTTCAAGAGCTGCCTGACTGTGGCCTTTGTTAAGTGTTGTTTTCCCTTTGTTCAAGGAGTGAAGGTAGAAGAACTCCGCGTGGAAATTTGGAAGCTGAAATGTGCAGCGAATCGTACGCTTGCTTCAAGGTGAACTCTTTGAAAGCTCTGATGTCTTTACTTTTAAAGTGCAAAACTTTGAGTCTAAGTGGACTTGAGGGAGCACTACCTGATAGTGCTAGACCAGGGGTTTCGACACAAAGGGGGGAGTGTCTTAACAATGATGGCTTCAACATCGGACTTGCGCGACTGGACCTGGTGAAAAAAGAATAAGGGACGGCCGTTGGCATGATTAAGAACAAAAAACAGACAAAAACCGCTCTTTGCTTATCATCTTAGAATCAAATCCTCTTAGCTTCAAACATTTGCTGAGGTCAGGCAGCTTTCAGCGAGGTCATGGGTGAAGCTCCTAATTTGTGGCATTGACATTTTGGTAGCTTGGTATGGATTGCATCTATCAATCGTCAATCTGATATTATACCATTTAGAAAGAATCTCGATTCTAAAGTCTAAGGGTTTTGCTTACTGTAACTGTCACTGTGTACTGACTACAGTCATTTTGGACAAATATTATTTGATTTAATATGTTTGATAGTTGAAAAGAAAATCATCTTAATTTGTTGCTCCGTTGACTGCTACCGAGGTCTTTTTCATTGAATGAGGAGCGGTTGTCAGTGCTGAGGAGGGACTGCCTCAGGCATTCCTCCTCAGCATTGAGAACCGCTCATCATCAAAGACAAGATCACACCTCAGGCCCTTGCCTTGGACTTTATAGTTTTGTCATTGACCTAATAATAATTAGTTTCATAAAACTATCATCAAAAAATGATTGCAGCTGGTGTCGGCATGACTGCACGTCATCATAATGTAACATCGTGTGGACGTGCGTGCTCCTACTTAATGTCTAAATGTGGCAAGTGTGCCGGATTGATGTTTCCATTGTTTCGACGTCATTCGACGTCGGTGCCGGCGTTGCCGGCGTGTTTGCTCCATGTGCCGGCGCCAGTGCCGGCACTTGCTGGCGCCGGCAGGTTGCCGGCGTGTTTGCTTCATTGTAAATCTTTACGTGTGCCGGCGCCGGCACCTTGCCGGCGTGTTTCCTCCTTCTAAATCTCTACGTGTGCCGGCGCCGGCGCCGGCACCAGTGCCGGCACCTTGCCGGCGTGTTCCTCCTTCTAAATCTCTACATGTGCCGGCGCCGACGCCGGCACCAGTGCCGGCACTTGCCGGCGTCGGCACGTTGCCGGCGTGTCTGCTCCTTGTTGTGCCGGCGGCGCTTGTTGCCTGCGTACTGGCGTACATGCGTAAATTTCCAGCGGTGAGGCCTACTGAAAAAAAAATTACATTGTATGTGTATCATTATTTATTTCCTTTGAGAGTTTTAAGATTATCATGTAATCTCAATGAGATAGTGTCATTTAATATTTATTTTGGATTTAGTAGCAAGAAGTCGTCGCAAAATTGATTGCGTTTTTGAAGTTGAATCTCAGTAGTGGTTGTAGGGCGTTAGGATGATGGCACTCACCCAACTCAGCGATTTCTATCTGAAATCGCTGCAGATGCATCGCTGGCCTGTTGCAAGTGCCTGGGGTCACTCTTTGGGGCCAACTCTCACCTACAATGAGAATGACAGCAAGACAAATGGGCTAAAGTGCTTGCTGGGGAGTGGGGCGTCATATCCGCGGGAAAGCCGCCGGACGCCGCAACCCAAAAAGGGGAGGCCTTCCGCTAGCTCTGTCCTGTTTCATCAATTTCAATACGCAGAAATGTTTTTTGATTTTAGCCTGGTCCTTGCCAGATTTTGCCTATGTCCCTAGGTGGTTGCTGCAGGTAGCCATTGCTATCCGGGAGCAAGTACCTGACACTGGCCAAATTTCTGATTTGGTCAATGCCAGGTACTTTCCGTCAGCCACTCACCTGCATGCTTCATTTTGACGGGGTGAGAGTGTGAGAGTGTGATGTTTTACTTGCATTTTGATGGGGTGAAAGTGTGATGATTGATTTTTTATCGAGGCTGCTGCTGGAATGCATTGGTTTTGCAACTTTGAAGGCCTTGTTGCAGTCGTGCAGAAATGGTTGCAAAGTTTTCAGGACACATTGATCAGTGACATGAATCCTCCCTGCGGAGGTGGCATGGCGCTCCCTGATCAGTATAATATGACCTGTGGAAAGGGCCTTAGACCATGACAGCAAATTCAAGGAGCTATGGATGATGATGACGATGACGACGACGATGACGACGACGATGATGATGATGATGATGATGATGATGATGATGGTGCAATCCAAGTCATTGACGTTTTTCAAACAATGAAAATCATTGACATTTTTAACACAGTAAAAGTCATTGCCGTTTTTAACACAGTGAAAGTCATTGACGTTTTTAACACAGTGAAAGTCATTGACGTTTTCAACACAGTGAAAGTAATTGTGCTCCTGCTAGCTGTGTTTCCTTTCCTTGTTTCCAGGCCGTGCTGCACCTTTACCTTTGCCAGCGCAAAACCGAAAAGAGAAAATGATGGCCTTTCGTAACTTTGGGCTGTGACATTGTTTAAATCGGATGTTTACAAAAACATTGACACAATGCGTGATGGCAGATTTCTTCATCATGTAAACATCATCCATCCACACGACTCAATGAGGATGTGTTTAGCATCATCCCACCGTAGAGGGGCCATGTTTGCACAAAATGTTTCCTAAGTCAAGTGTTGACTCCAGCAACATCATCAGGCTTTTGGGGCACTTGTCAATGATGATATTTCGAACATCTTCATACCTTAGGGTGGTCATGTTCGGAAAAAACCTATCATTAGCATCCTCAAGCCTTTGGGAGAAAAGTGTTGATGTAATTGAATGGGGACACCTTAGGGGGACATGTTAGCGGGAGATGTTTGGGTTTACTGTGTTTTCCCTACTATTGGTTGTGTTATTAATGCGGTTTGAGCCTGCAATAGTTTTGGCATGTTTTGCACGTTGGTTGAATATGTGTCTGTTTGGAAGCTGTCTTTTTTGTGTGGTGTTTCAGTATTAAATTAATAATGGTTCAGCCATTGTTTTTTCCACATATGACAAAATATTTTCAAACACCAAGTGTTGAAAAAATCATACTGAAATTAAATGTTTTTATATATTGAGTTTGTGCTCAAAGATGTCGAAAAGGAAAGCAGATGATATCCCGGATGATCTGGTGGAGGGTGTTCAAGCTTTGGATCCGATGTGCGATGATGGGAGAGGCACCCTTGCAGAAACCTCTTCCACCCAGTTTGAGAATGATGCTCCACCAGTAGATCCCCCAGAGCGAACACTCAAGCCATGGTGCGATTTCCAGCCATTGAATGATTTTTTGGAAGAGCACGGCCCTTCTCCTCTAGTGAGTGTGAGATTGACTCAAGTTTCCCAAATGCTTTCTATGCTGGGATCCTTGGCTGTTCTGAATAAGCAATGTTTTTATCTTCTCTGTGTGCATTTTTGGAATAACTCTTAAGGCCTGGCAATTTAATTTCCTGATGTTTTGCAAGAACTCTTAGTGAGGACTCAAATGGCCGTGGGATGGAGGCTTCCCTGAAGCCCGCTACAACATCCAGACCATGCTTTGCCCTTGGCTTGATGGTGATCGTCCTTCTAGTGATTATTTTGATTTCTTGAAGGAGGAAACCTGGCACAGACTCAATTCCGAGAACGGTGTGGAGAAGATCGTCATGCAACAGTTGTACAAAAAATACGTTCATGTACCTTTGGGTTCAATTCAAAAAAGTTTTGTTGTTAACCTTTTTGGAGTCCCCCTTTCATCAAACAAATTTAGTATGATTACGACGGTGTATGTTTTGTTGTTCATTTTCCAGTTCAATAGGAGTCAGCGTATCCATGGGGCCTGAAGAACACGGTTGACATTAAAGTGGTGGTCGTCAAGGAAGATCCATGGCGACTTGTGGTGATCTATCAGTTGGACGATGGAAGAAAGATGTTGACAGGTTTCAGGCTTGCGGAACTGACGTTTGCAAGTGATGAAGATAAGAGGAAGCACGAGTGCTTGGGACTGAAGGGATGGTCAAGTCAACCTTTTTGAATGTTTTTTTAGGACCAAAGTCTTCCCTTTAGGGGTCTTGTTTGGGAATTTCTTTGTTTTACTCTCAGGTTATTTGAGTGGGCTGAGACATTGCCGCCACTCTCGCCGGAGCAGCGCATGTTGAATGATCTATTGGAACCGAACGATCCATTGGGGCCTTGACGCTGATGTTTCTCGGAAAGGTAGAAAGAATGTTTTCTTAGTTTTGGAGGGACCCTCAGTCTTTAAGGAACTTCCCATGTCTGAATATCTTGCGGCATTTAAATTTCACGGAATGAATGACCTGAGGATCAAATGGAGCTGCATCACCGGAGTTACAACTTGATGCGGGCAAAGCAAAAAGACAACGGTTTGTCCGAATATCTTGCAGCATTTCAAATTCACAGAATGACCTAAGGATCAAATGGAGCTACATCAACGGAGTTACAACTTGATGCGGGCAAAGCAAAAAGACAACCTTTTGTAATGGACATATTGTTTAATGGGCAAACATGATGAGCAAAACATCCGCCAAAAACATTCAATGTCATTGACTCTAATTGCTTTTTCACGTCAGTGACAGTTCGAAAAACGATGATGTATCAGCAAAACTTCGGCCAAAAACATTCAATGTTATTCACTCTAATCATTTTTTAGGAGTCATTGACAGTTCCAAAAATGATGTATCAGCAAAACTTTGGCCAAAAACACTCAATGTCATTGACTCTAATCATTCTTTTTTAGTGGTCATTGACAGTTCCAAACATAATGTAGCAGCAAAAAACACACAATGTCATTGACTAAAATCACTCTTTTTAGCGGTCATTGACTGAATATTTTGCTTTCATGGAATCTGTTTTTTAGCGACAAGTGCCTAAAGTGCAAAGACCCAAATGTAATGAAATCAGACCCAAATGCGATGAAATCGACTTATAGGCAGTGAAATGGTCAAGCGTGGGGTAGCTTGTATAATTGAGCCTGGGGATGTGGCCACTTTCAAGGGTAAGATGATCCTTAACGG
>OMLO01000101.1_pt1 | contig 39815 bp, 22 predicted proteins | sample 1674811 | NCBI WGS metagenome assembly OMLO01 (sample SAMN06265003, study PRJEB25207) | coral metagenome | isolation source: Coral host | place: Mexico:La Bocana,Puerto Morelos, Mexico | collected 2008-11-13
TTATGCCTTGTTTTTAACTAGCCCCGTTGCCATGGCAACAGCTCACACCTTAGCCAAAATGCGAGAATAAACTCTTCCGTGGTTAATTAAGTTAAAACGGGCGCCAAAGGATAAATAGCTTAAAAGTAATGGTGAATTGGGTATAGGCTCTTGAAAACTGTGTTCGGCCACCTTAAATAAACTGTGTTATCAGCTTGAACACCTCGAATTTCGTTTTCCCTATGCTGGTATCTCAGTTTGTATAAATTCTTGCAAGCGTTAGTTTTTGCACATTACTCTTCAAACCCTTGCTGGTAACAAATGCGTGAGTGGCGCTGAATTTTGGCGTTCGACTGCTTTGTAACATCACTCTTGATTTCCAGATTCGCTTCGTTCATGGCCAGCGGACAACACATTCTAGACGAGGAAGAGAAAATATACGAAAACGATCCGACGCCATGGCTGACGTCTGATAGCGATGGAAATGACAGTGATTTAAATAACGAGTTGCATTAACGTCATTTCCATTTGAAGAAACAACTGACATCAGTCATCGATGCTCTTGATCGATTTGTGCCAAGCGCGCTTCAGTGGAATTTGCAATAGTTGGAGATAATAAGGCGCACCATAAGGAAGGTGGACGGAATGCGCCTTACATGCGCGCCATACGCACCTGCAGAATAAACGTTAAAGCATTGGCATTAACTAAGACCAGAGGAAAGAGGTGGGTCGGCCCGTCCAATCATAGGTGGTCAGGCATTCAAGAAGATCATCCTGAGGAGACTGAAAAGTCGAACACAAGTGGTTAAAGCTGGGCTTTAACAACACACACAAACAATCTTTGCGTATCTTAAGTTGGAATTTGTATTTCGAATGTCTGTTGTTTAGATCTTTTCTTGATAAAGTGTGTGTTGCAGCTGCAGTAGGGAGAAAGTTCCGGTTCTGTCGAATACTGCTTAATGTCAGCCGCTTGATACACCGTCGAGAATTGACAATTCATGAGAGTTGTTATGTATTTAGTTAGTTAGTTATATGAATTTTTGAATTTGAATTTGGAAATACTTAAATCCTAACATGGCGCTAACTTGCTTACAAACTTCAAAGAAAATATTAAACGCCTCCGCACAGGTTAACATGGCAACGTGGCTTAAGTGACATACACGAAAGAAATTATAAGTCATCCCTCAACCTCGATGTGATTTGTTTTGCCGAATTTCTTTCCCTGAGCCTTCGCGCCATGTTTGAGTTTGGATATTTTGAAAATGGCTTGTTGGAATAGCAGTCTTTCACATAGCTAAATGAGACGGGAAAGGAAAATGCATTTACATGTAGTTCAATAGGGTATCTACTGGGCCCAGTCCCAAACCGTGGGTGTTGTGGTTGAGAGAATCGCTGGCGCACCGAAACACCGCCCACGGCTGAAGACGGATCCGAGGTATTCACTAGAACTATTTATGCTCTCACTCTTTTGGTATTATTATTTTTTATTTTGCTTTTAATTGCTTCAACAATAAAGTTTTAAATTTACATTTTAAATCTGTCAAGTCGTGATAGCTACCTTTTCCACTATCATTTTACCGGATACTTCCGTTGCAGATTTAGGTTCAGTGGCAGATTGAGACGCGACAACGAAACAGCAATCGGATAATCCCATTTCCGAGGCCTTCTTGCTCCTTCCAATGCCGACCAACCCCACTCCCTAGTTCGTTCTCCTCCTCTCAGTTAATGGCCCTTTTCTCGTATAACCGGTATTTTACAGTGTATTATGGGCTAAAAATGGGTACAAATTACGTCTTCAAACAAGACATGAGAGTAGTTTAATGTTAACTGTCCAAAGATTGTGCCAGTGAGCGTCATTACTAAGGCCAAACAAGGGTACTTTTTACTTTCAACCTTGGCTTCACAAGGTCTGAGAGGGTTTCCACGTCAACAATACTGCAGATCAAACGTTTTCTCTCAAGCAGCAAAATACTTTTGATAGTTTTGGACAGTTGTCAAAAGCGCGACACATTCACTAAGATAGACAGTACATAAACGCGCAAAGACTGTGCGTAAAACTGTGCAAAAGTCAACTTCAACAAGCGCTAGAGATTTTTCAGTGTGATTTCTAATAATTCTTTCCACAGATTTCTTACCATTACACATTTTCGTTCTACTCTGCTAGGTCCATTGTCTTTGATAGGCGCTCACGACCGTTGAATGACGCATCGCGAGAAAAATCTTCAGTTTAGAAATGGTCTCTAGACTCTCCTACTTCATGGGTTTGGATTTCCAACGCTTCACTTGAGAACTGTTGAACCTGAAAGGCGAACCAACCAACCATTGTTGTTTTCTTTTATCCTAATTCCGTTTGCTCACGCACCCGTGAAATACTGCAGTTTCAACAGAGGTGATTTTACACGCCTCTCGTGTCTCCTTGACTTGTTGGACTTTGTTCGTTTCGTTTTTGTGTCGAACTATCATTTTAGAGTCTTGCCTGCTTGACTATCTGTGTTCAAATGAAAGCAACACAAACAGTCCTTACAATGTGTCCAGCTGTTTACTCGGGTCACCTGTTAACTGGTGTTAAGTCAAACAACGTCGATTGTGCCAAATTTCCCAGAGCTATGGATTAATTGATGACTCATTGATTTTGGCGAGAAAGAGAAGGGTGGACAGATTTTCTTAAGGGTTTTCTGCCATCCTTTACTGTGAAGATGGTCCTCTGAAATCTCAATTGTGTCTGTTTCTTTGTTTAAACTCCAACTGTCATTTTGTCAAAGTGACAGCAAATATAAACAATATTTTGAGAAGGAATGATTCGTTTATTGCCTGGAAAAAGAATAGAATTCAAGATCGCAGTTCAAAGCTGGGGAAAGGTTGTAATTTTTCTTGTCTTATCAGGCGGCCGTTTCGTATCGTTTGCTATTTTTATGGCGACTCAAGCTACATTACTGAAAAAAGCACTTGAATTCCGCACCACGGACCACTGCACACTATAACACCCGTAATATAAGTCATCGTTTATGCATCTCTTCATTTTTTAACCTATCGTCCAACGGATATCTCCATATTACCAGTCCTTTTAAACAAAAATAAACCTTTTTATTTAAGATATTAAAGCAAACCAAAGTCGCCCAAAAGCTCTCGATATTTCTCTTATCTCCTAGACGATTTTTTTTTTCAGGTCTTTTACAAGGAAGTATTCAATCAAAAGTACTCGAGTCTTGGCTTGCAGCGTTCGAAACATACAAAGTTTGTTTGACTCTCTTGGTTCCAAACAGTTAGACACCTGTTAGATATTTGTTTTAGAGTTTGGATAACACTGGTTTTAACACTAGTAAAAAAGCGCTGTTATTTACCGGTAGATTTGTATAAGCAACATGCACCTAGGCAAGATTCCTATGAAGCCAAGCGTGAACACAATGGCTGCCACGGTCCCCCGCATTAAACAAAAGAGATACCATGAATTATTTACCGGTCGGCTCTCATAAAACTCCTTGGCGAACAACAGTACCTGCATATAGCGGAAAAGTTTGCACTGTAAAGGTGAGGGATAACGTTTCTATATTCGAATATGTCTGCCTTTGTAGTTCAGTCTCGAGCGATAACTCGTTGTATCGACTGATTAACCAAAATATCAAACTTATTTACCTCGCATTTTTTTCCAGGCTTAGCCATGGATTTTAGGCTGGTCTTCTGTTCCCTATTATTTGTCATCGTCTCAGTGTCTGCTAAGGCAACACACCGAGGAAGTAAGTTGATATTTTCCTTACTTTGGGGTTTATAATTGTAATGTCGGGGATATCTCGTTTTATAATTTGAGCTTCATTGATCAGCAAGGACGTCAAACGAGCTGCTCTCAAGTGAAAGATCGTTTAAGAGGTGTCAAAATTCCATGAGAACAGAACGGCCTCCTGCTAAAGAATTGTTTGACTTGAGTAGATCTATTTACTCGGAGAGGGATACTTAAGTCAGATTAACAGAATCTTAATATTATGAATAATAGTCATTTGTCAGTTTCTTTTTCCTTTTTGTTTGAAAAAAAGGTAAAACTTCAATTGCCGTTTTAAAACAGAATTTGATCGTAAAACATCGAAAGAAATCAAAGGAATTCTTTTTCTTCTTTTGAGGTTACAACGTGGGGCACAAAGAAAGGCCTCAAAATATAGCATTCTTAAGTGTTTAGTTCTGAAATAACAGCCAGGTTTAGTAAATGTCGTGGTTCCTATCGGTGAATCAAATATTTATCGCGGAAGGTCAATGTTAAAACTCACAAAAAAGTAACTCGTCCATTTGTGTATAGTTTAATGAATTTAAGATGTAAAAAAGAACTTTGAAAAGGAACTTTTGTCATTTAATCCAAATTTGAAAAAGTTACTTTCTTTTCGTCTTATAATCCAAATGTGTTATTGAAATCCAGGTTTTAAACATGTTAAAGCTTGTGAGTACAGACTAACGCACTATTCCAAGATCAAAAATTGGTAGTTTCTAACACCAAAAAACCATTACTAAATTCTTAGTTATTACTAGTTTCTCTTTCTAAAAAATTAACCCTTGATCGCAGATTTCTTAAATTCGAAAACCAAGAGTTTTATTTACGTTCTTGCTCCCGCCATTTCAAAACAGACCTGTTTCGGGTTATTAAGAATTTATGCCACATTAAGAAATGCTCTATCTATCAGCTAATACGGGTAGATTGCTACTTTTCATTGTCTTCTGCAACGTCGCCTCCGTTAAAAAGAGATGTCCAGTTGAAATTATAGCCTTACAACATTTTGGCTATACAGGGATTGAGCCATATTATAACAAACACTTGCCTTAAAGCCGCTAAGCCTTATAAAACATTGTATAGCTTTTGATAACTGTGGTTTATTCTCTCCCATGAAAAGCTCTGCGAGTTTCACTTACACTCTCGAAAACTGAAGAGTCGTTTCTGAAGATCTGACAGTCCTCCAGTTTATTAGCTCAGACAATATGATGACAATATCTTTATTCTCGTGACCTGTTGACCTGTCAAGTGTCGATTTTGTAAGGAGAATATAGATGTTCACTCTCGAAAATTTAGCACGCGTTTTAAAGGATCGTTTGGCCGTGTTAGATTAAATTTGATGAATTTTCTGACCCTTATGTGCATCTAAGAAGGGAAAAAGATGACTAACTGATTAAAAAACGTTCTGATTAGACGTGTACTCTACAGCCTGCGAAGCTAATGACAAATTGTTTTCTTTTGCTTACTTGAAAGGTATATTCAAAAGAAGTCCTAACCCATGTCCGCCCGGATGTCCCGGATCATGCGCCCCGTCATGTACAGCGGTATGTTGTGCGCCTCCACCACCACCACCTCTTCCACCTCTTCCACCACCACCACCCCCACCACCACCACCTCCACCCGGTCCCCCTGGCCCTGACGGACCCATGGGTATGGCAGGCCCCGCCGGACCCGATGGCCCGAAGGGACCGCCAGGACCTCCCGGACTTCCCGGCCCACCCGGTCTTCCCGGACTTCCCGGTGCACCAGCTGGACCCCCAGGACGTGACGGCCCCATGGGACCTCCCGGACCCTCCGGACATCAAGTAAGTTTGATGATTAGTGATTATAAAGTCCTTAGCAATTTAAATTTGAAAATCTTGCAAGATCGAAGGACAGATGTGGCTGGCGTTTAAATAGCAAATTATACTCGCGAGAGTAGAATGCATGTTTTGCAAATTGAACAGTTGGTCCTTAATTTACCTTATTCCTGGTGCACCACTCTACTCACGTTTCGTGCTACGCACTTGCATATTACATTCACAGCCTGCTGGGTCATGCTTCTGTAGCTTTAAATGTTAATGTTAACGAATGCGTTCTCTTTACTTTAGGGACCACCCGGTGATCTGGGCCCAATGGGTCCCCCTGGAAATCCGGGACTGCCCGGACCCCCGGCTCCTCCTGGTGGCATGCCCCCTTGCCCACCGGTCTGTGTCCACACTTGTATCAAGGCTTGTGCGCCACAGTGCTGTCACGGGCGCAAGAAGAGATCTCACCTCTTGGAATAAAAACAACGACAACATCAACAACTGCAGCTATTTTTATACTCCTGTTCCGACGAGTGATACCAGTTTTTATCACACCGCTGAGCGAATAATATTTAGTGATGCCTTTCCGAAATTGTCGTCTTTCCTGTTAGAGTTTAGAATGTTTCTTTTGAGTTTGTTTTATGTTGTATATTTATAGTGAAATCTCAGCTCGCTTAGTTTTTTGTTGTTTTGCTTTTGAAATAAAAACAGTTGTAAGCTTTCAATGGAAAGGTACGTGAGCTTCGAGGCTTGGTGCATCAGTGTCTGGCAATTGTCCTTGAGTGAGAGACATTGCATTTACTGATAAAGTATTGTAGGAATGAAGGAATTATTTGAAATGTTTAATAAAATTATCTCTATTAGTATACTTTTGTCTAACATGCTACCCCCTTGGCAACTCAAATATTTTTTTCCGATTGGAGGAGGACGTGTCACGTGCCGTTGGTCAAAACTCGTTATGGATCTTAAGCAACGACGACGACGATGACATCTAGCAAAAAAATATATATATATTTTACAAGCGAAATTCGCGATTGACTAGATCTGTTCGGTAAATTCAATGGCTCTAAAAACGTGTTTAAGCTAAATTTGCAACGACGGCGGTCAATCCCAAATAAAACACGAAAAATTAGCCGTTTTCTAGGCGATCAAAACTCACTAACTCCCTAGAGAAACAACAAAATGAACTTTCGACTCGCACGCGATCAGATCGTGCTCCTTGAAACCGCGGCAAATTTGTGTGGCAGCCAGCGTCAAGCAAACGACTTTTTCTCAGTTTAGTTATGTTTTCCTGTTTTTGAGTTGGGAGGTACACGTATAACAAAACACTTAATGTCTGGCCCCGCGGGAGACAGTGAGTGTTTTCCCCCTCTACCTCGATGTTCATTGAGAGTCTCGGAGAACCAAAACTCACTGATTCCCGCGGGGCCAAGCAGGGATGCGCAGTGGCCAGAGCACTCGCCTCCCACTAATGTCGCCCAGGCTCGATTCCGGCCGGGTGCCAAATATGGTTGAGTTTGTTGTTGGTACTCGCCTTGCTCCAAGGGTTTTCCTCTGGGTTTTCGTTCCCTCCACAAAAAAAAATCTCCAAATTTCAATTTGACCAGATCCAATTTGACCAGCACTCTAGGATGGAGGACAAGCATGAAAACCATTTATGTCTTATCTGGCTCCCTATCTAAATTACTATTTAATTGAAGTTATTTTATAAAAGGCATTTCGAAATCATGTAACTGAGTCATAAAAGTAAGATCTTTTAAGTTAGTATTCCCGTTTATTGTCATCCGACCCGAATTTTTGGGGGGATGCTTGTCCAAAGGGTGTTGTCAGGTGCTAATGCGTACGCTGTTGGGATCGAAAAGGAGAAGCAAAAAAGCCATATAACGAGTACCCTGCTAGTTTTGGAGTACCCGTCTCCGCAAGTGTTCTAAACCCGTGAATTTCGGCCAAGTTGTTGCTTAGCAACATATCTTTACATGTAAGGTGCCTGCGGTAAAAACTATTCGCGTTACAGGACACAATATTTGTTTATGATATAAATAGAATCAATCTTTAAGTTGCATGTTATTACCTACTAGTTCCAATAGCCGTGGAGAGTCTTCTTGCTTGGAAAACAGGCCCTTTTGGGTTCTCTCTTCTAAATCAATTGTTTTTTGTTTCAGTTTGCTTGCTTGCGATTCTGTTTCTTGCTTACCTATTTCATTTCTGGCGCTCTTCTTTGTTTACTATTTTCTCCCTTTCTTTAATCGTCCCACAATCTACTACCAAGTTGCGTGCATCTTCATTTCCTCTTAATTTATCTCACTTAATCGCTTATATTCAATGGTAATTATCTCCTCATGACGCCACCTACAGTCAAGGTGAAAGTCATTCTACACTGTTTTTCTGTGATAGTCTTTTTTTAGCTTCAACCGTCCAATAGAACTCATGAAATCAACTAGAAAGAAACTGACAAGTTGTTTCATCTACGTGAAGGCATTGCGAGTAATATCACCTTACCTTCATTATCATACATTTATCTTGACGAACTCTGACTCGTTATTTGGTACACAAATAAATGAGCCAAAATGTGGACGAATTGTACCTAAAGTGAAGTGGTGAATGGAATAGTACGCTATGTTGGAGTTTCCATACCCAACAGAGTGCTTTTTCAGCATTTTTGCTCGAACAGCCACCCACGCAAGCTATCGTGACAAGTTCGATTGGAATGGGGATTGCATGGAGACGTGCACGTGTCGAGAGATTGACACAAAGCACGCAAGCCAGTTTTTGATGATTTGGTAAGTCCACTTAAATATTTGAAGTTGTATTTTAATGTACCGAACGTGCATTTATAATATCATTGTATTACGTTGAGAAATAAAGCAAAGGGCTTCAAGTGTGAACGAAGCGATTAGATGGTCATTATTGTTTTCCTCCATAATAGCGAGTCCCATTGTTTGTTTGTTTTTTTCAAGAAAAAAGTTCAACTAAAAAGACTCCCGAAAACAAATGTAACGTTGAACTTTCTTTAGAATTGAAGGTAAATATTATCAAATATGCGACCAAGAGGATTCTCGTGATCTCCAAGTCAGATACTTGGAACTTAATTTGTCCCGGTTGTTAATCAACCCATCCCCATTAGTTACCGTGAAATACAATCATTTATCTGACGCATGAATTGCAGACACACCATATTGTGATCCTTGAAAGCCCCAGTGTCAAATTTTTCACTGAATTGTTCTCGAAGAACCTAATTTTTGGATGTCAAGTTTCATCCTGTTTAATTGTCGACCTAAAGGTCTGTCCAAATTGCTGAAAAAACAATTGCTGAGCCACTGGACGTTGAAACCAGTGCTGCCATTTGGTAAAAGTGGATTACGTACCAAGTTTTGGCAATGCCATTAGATGCCTTAAAAACCGTTGAACGGGTAGGTCTGCAAAAGGAATCTTTCTTTATACAGGCGAACTAAATTGTCGGGTTTGATTATAAACAAAGCATTCTTGTTTATCTTGGTCAGGAGCACAGTCCTATTCAAAGATCGAGTCCAGTTTTTGAAATTTCCTTTCGAACGTTTGGTAGCTGCAACGTTTTAAGCAAAGAACAAAGTGTACAGGGCATAACTCAGCGATAAAATATCAAACATTTGTTTTGCAATTAAACTGTAGTTGAGGTAATCGAACATAGTCTCAATTACCTTTATGATTATACTGAATTGTTTGCGCTAAAACGTTGACTTCAAATGAATTCAACTCCGTGGCTGCTTAATAATAGGTCTTACTATTATCTTAACAGCTTTGGACAAGGTGGATCAACGATGGCCTTTCCATGCGCATGTAAAACGGCCACTGAATGGAAGCTAAGGCGGACAATATAAGAGGACCTGGGTGAGGAGAAAGTGAGTAGCCTCGCAGATTTATTCATGTTACTAATTAAATACTGATGTAAATGCAGTCCAGCTACAATAAAGCCCTTATGTACATTTTCCTTTTTTCCTAAGGACTGTTGTAGATGATTGACTTGGAAGCAAATTCAAGGGTACTAACAGCAGCAAATGCTTCAGCAACAAAGTATGTAGTAAACGTTTACACTAATTTTTACGGGCCGCAAAGGCTAATTGAGCGAGCGAGTTCTTGTTGATACTCTTTGAAACAGAATATGTTTTTGTGTTTCAGTTACCTGCAGTGGATAATGGGCTTAAACTACATAGAAACACATTTTGTACGCCAGATTGGAATCACTGTTTGAACGTGTCCCCCCGCATGAAATTTCTCTAAAAACATTTTGTGGCGATGCATCTTGTTGCTGTGATGTGATAATGCATTTTGTATTCCACGAGGAAAATAAACCCTTTGTTCCTAGCAACCTATAGCTAAATATTTGTCCTCGTATTTTGGTCCTTTAACATGAATGTATGCACGCCCATGAATGTATGCACGCGCGAGTGGCAAAATGAGAAGTTCAGCAGACATGTTTCGTTTATCCCTCGAGCGTTTCTCAGTTTTATAACCAGCTGGTAGTTTTTTGCAATGATCTGTAAGTCAAGCAGAAAACAGATTGGGCCTTTCATTATCCCCAGTTTTTCAAAGCTATTTCTAAGAGTTTGATAATATTGAAGCTAGTACTACTGTGATTAGAGATTACCTGGCGTATACTGAGGAATAAATCTATATCTTCAAGTGCCGTTTGATAAAGCTGCTGAAACGGATGCAAATTGGATATATTTTGTAAAGATTCCCACTGTGCAAAGGATCGACGAGTAACAGCAGAAAAGGACCCTTTCATTTCAAACGCCGGAGCGTGGAGTTCAAATCATTAGGTGACTTGATCAGTTTAACTTTTATTCGTTTTATTCTTCTGGTTCTTTAGAGGAAGGAGAAATTCTTTATTTGGTATCGTTCATTACATACGTTGTAGTTAGGTGTCGTTGTGAACATCTGAAATAGTAAAAGTTCATCATGAACTAAATTCGTTCCTATCTTTTTTTTAAACAAAGGTTGTCGGTTTTTATTTCTTGTTCTAATCAAATTGCTTTGTTCTTGTTCAAAAGAAAAATCGTTTATTTACATTACAAGTTTTGCAAATCACAGTCACAGAATGAACTGAGAACAGACAGAGTGCAGAAAAAAAGTATTTATTTCAACATATGTTAACTGTTTTTTTTTCTGATGATGAAGTCAAATCGCCAAAAAAGCAGAAAAGAAGTGATTAAGCAAGCGATCACAAACAATTCCCAAACCATAGAGCAATGGCTCACGAAATGCTAGTTTCTTAGATTTGTCATGCTTTGACCGGCAACGCAGAAAGTTGTAATTAAGCATCTTCGTGCTTTCATGTAGCTTTTAAATTGATTGAGGTCACCGGTCATGTTTAAATGTGTGTTCCTCAGTGGCGAGACAGCAGCTGCATATCTTGCTTCCTGCTATAACTTGATAGCAAGGCATTTGAAAACAGCACCAACGTTTCCCCCACGTACACTTTTCCATTTATTCATTTCGTTTGCCACTCCTAAAGCAAAAAAAACACCGAAAGGGACGGGTGGGACCCAAGACGAAGCCTTCAAGTTCATAATCATGTTAGATCCCCTCGATTCAGTAGGAATGAAGACATTGCAAGTTAAACGTAGGACATAATGCTGGTCTAATAAGTTTTCTTTGAGATCTATGCTTAGACTCTAAAGGAAAGCATTTCGTCATCTAACCCATTAAAAATTGTTTTGTAAATGTTCTACTAAAGGGTGAGTGACAAGCATGAGCATTTCTCGTGCTGGTCTTTTCCACGCATCAAAGTCCAAATGGGGTCAAGCATTCTGTGATAAACTACCAAACATTGAAACAAAATCCATACAAATCAAATGCAGTGGGGAGTATATTTTTTTCTTTTGACAGGCCAATCATTGATAAACTATTAAGACAGAGACTCGATGACATTAAAAATCAATTTGAGACACAACCTTTCCTACTGTAACCTTCTGAAAAGAAACATTTTGGATATGGATCAAAAGTTGTGGCTGGTAGGTTTGTTTATTCTTTGAACTAGCTGAACGTCTAGATGATTTGGATGCATATGGTGAAATATTTTAAAATGAAAGAGAATCCTGATAAGAAACAAATAAATAATGTCTTGGACATCACACAAGACCAACATCATCACGTTTACAGTATCATGGTTATCGCAAAAGTAAGGGAAAAATGCACTGTCCACAGGCTCCAAGATTGCTTCTGTTCATTTTAAGCGTCTTTACATGCTGAGGCTCAAACACAAAGCTTTTCTCCTTCAAAGGAACTGTGTTCAATTTTTCTCCTATTTTTTTTATTTATTTTCTTTTTCATTCCGCACCGCACAGAGCAAGGTACTTGAGAACGTATGCTATCTTATTCTCTTCTGTAATACTCTTGTAACATATACATATCACTTTAAAAGCTTGAATTAATATGAAGCAGTAACATGATGTTTTGGCCCCAAACCATCTTCCTTTCTTCAACATCTTGAACTCCTCACTGTCAAAACTAGACAAGTTTCCTTTATGCTTTTCTTGTTGTCAGAAATAGCATGTGATCTATACACGAGGTGCAAAAATCGCTGTACTGAATTTGTACTCGTGTAGATATCCATTGGACCCTGGGCTCAAAGTGAGAATGCCGAACTTTGAGTTAAATATTTGAGTGTCTGTCTAAAGATTCATGCATGCCCATTCTCATGCGCTGCGTTGTTTGGGTGGAGAGGAACTAAGCCTGATCGCAGGATGAAGTGTGCAGTTTCTTGCAAATATCTCCAGTGGTTACGATTTCTTTTTAACCGAAGCAGAATTATCTTAATCCAACTTAGCAAACAACAAAAATCTCAGAGTGGAGATAAGAAAGAAACCCATCCATTAAAAGCAAAAGAAAAGGATTTCTGTAATTATGGTTAATTGTCACGTTGAATGTCACGTGTGAGGACGTTTTGAACAGTAAATAGCTGCTTGCTGTAACCGACGCTGCCAAATCTTCGCCACGCAGATATAAACGACCATCAACGGAAAGAATAAAGTTAATAGTGATTCATTTTCGGTAATCCTTCGAAAATCTTTCAATTTATCTGTTAAAGTTCTAGACTAATTGTAGCGTATTCTAATAACTGACAAAAGGTCACTGAAAACAATTTCAGATTTTTCATTGTCGATTGATTGTTCTAAAACGTTAACATTTGGATCAGAGCGAGCAACGATATATTGGACTATATCTGACGCAGAATTTACCCTGTAATATGACTTTGGAATTGCACTTGGAACTCCTGTAAATATCAAAAAAAAAACAATTCCTTAGATTGTATGTTCGTGTATGTCATCAACAATGACGTTGTTCTTGTAGAGGAGTTTCCTTTATGCTATCCCATTTGTCAAGAAAGGTCTCCGAATTGGAAAGATTTTGGCCCTCCGAACTCATACAAGTATTCAATGAAACAGTTGTGTCATTCTATAACCATTTAAACACAAATGCTTTTTATTAGAGATAAATAACTCGTTATGATGGCCTGGGCATCATATTTTCATTTTGTTATTTTATTTAGAACGATTTTTATTCAGGGGCAAATATGGATGACGATCTTTGGATGTATCTGATCTATATCTTGCATGCAATTGTGTCATTTCACAACATTTAATGAAAAGCGAAGTGCTGTCGAACAGAAATTGAACAGTGTGTGAATGCCTGTTGACACCATTAACCTTCGCCGTTTTCTTTTTAAAACATTTATCTTCCATCTCAGTCGACAGTGCTTTTTTGGTTTACATTCCATCTGTATATTTACGATAAGTACTTCACATGGTTGCATTGTGTCATTTGACTACTTCTGCTACAAAGTAAAACCATTTTTCCCCTTTGTGACTGAGTGGCAATCTTTGGCTCGCGTTCAATCCTGTTGTTCGCCTCGGGGAAAGTAAAAAAGAAGGGAAATTTGGCAAAGTGAGGCAAGATTCTTCACTAAAGAGATTGTACATAATGTACTATTTCGTCGACTTGTTCACTGTCATAAAGATGTCTATACGGTGATCCTTGAAATGATCCAATCTGCCGAAATTCATCAGTATAAGTGCACGATCGGAAGAGTATTACAGCCAAAACCATTACAAAGGGTTGTTTCAAGAGAAACTTGGTCGGCATATGATCGGGGGTTGCATGCCATCACGTCCGGCTCAAGATTTTACATTTTTACATCTAGTCTCTGTTAAACTGTTTCTGCGATGTAACCAAACTTGCCAGTAATCCTCCTTCCATTTACGTAGGGACGCTTGAGAATCAACAGTACCTGAACAAAACTTATGGAATTTTCGCAATGCGTGGTGAAATTGAGGCGTAGTTTAGTCTGTCACCTCAATCCCATCCGCTTTACCTTTGTGTTTCTCTTGAATCTGCCAATTTAAAATGTCTGGTAAGAACAGCTTTCTTAATAAAGAACCATTCGGTATTGCCTAAACTGGAAATCAACATATCATAAAAGCGTTTTTTTGCCTGACATGCAGATCAACGGCATGAGAAAGAAAAGAACCATTTAGGTTATAAATCACTTCTTTTACATAGATATACTGTGAAAGACGGAGTGGTTTGTTTGCATCGATACCAGAGTAACTCTGCTGTCTTACTATGAAACGTAAAAAAAGAGAACCGAAACAACATCTCGTAATTTGACGGACGATTTGTTTTCAAAACTTTAGCAGATCGATCGTTCTTTGAATTGTTTTTTAACATGCTCGAAAATATGCATAGCCCGAAGATAAAATGGATTGCTGCCAGGTTATATGATCGTGTTCTCGGTGCCACACCTTACAGCTTGCATGAATAAATATTTACTTTGAACCAAGATACTCTTTGTCATGTGACCGACGACAACACCTAAAGAGACAAACCTGATTAAACAATCAGCACTTTGAAAGCGCTTTTAGATTTATAAGCTGTTCCTTTTATGATATATTCGTAGTCTCCGTGTAAAACCAGTAAAATTTGCATGAATAAATGATTACTTTGAGCCACGATACTATTTGGCATGACATGTAAAGATTTAATCTGATTGATTGATCAGCACTTTGAAAGTTCTTAGCTTAGCTTAAAATTTGTAAGCTTGCTTTTTCATTGCAGTTTGTTGCATGAGAAAAACAGTGATTACCTCCATGTAGTTAATACATCTCTTTGTCGTGCTGTCCCGAATACGGACAGCAGGGATGAACAACCATGTGTTTATAAGTTCATGTCTTTTTTATACACAAATCCGGTGATTTTTACGATGGAATCACATCTGTAGCATCGCTTTAGCTACACCAGCTATCAAAAATGTGATTGCATTTTGTTGTTTAGACTGGTTATGCCCTCAAAAGCTTTATTCCACATAACATCTTGTTTTTCCCAACGTGTATCGGATTTATATGGACTTTTAATAACAACTGTACTTCTTTTTAAGGTTACAGTCCTGCTGCTGCTGTCAGGAATCCAATGCTCCCATGCCAGCGCACAGTACTACCCATGCCAAATTCAATCATTTTTTGCTCGAATGTACGGCTCTGGTGGAGGAAACCTACTTCGAGTTCATGTGAATAACAGAGGTGTACCCACCGACGTCACATTTAGGGGCACTTGTGACAGTGCCACCTTAAAATTTACACGTAAGTTCTAATTTTACAACCTAATCGGCAGACCCATTTGATATAGTTCAAGTTTCGTTTCCTTGTCTTATATCATTATGTATACCTTTTACCCAGATGGTAAAACATGATTTATTTTAACACCAAGATTAAAGTTAAATTGATATTTATTTATCCATTGTATTTATCCATTTGATATTTTCTTGTGCCTAACTTTTAATTTAAGATAATCTCAAACGTGTTACTGACTTGCTTTATTAATTTTATAAAATAACTACACCCAAGTCCGAAGAATCTTCTTTTTTCTTTTTCGTCTTTCACCTACCAAAGACAAAAAGCGTTTTATCGTGTAAAGAAGGAAAGAGAAACCTACGCAGCTGTCATACAGCTAGGAATAGCGAACCATGTGTTCTTCATGATGTTCACTTGCACTATTACATTAACGATTTTGTTATACGTCACTCTTATGTGTTTGCTACCATTTACGCTTTCAAAATTCCTTTATAAATCCGTGCTTTCCTTATTTGCTTCTCTTCATGGACATTTCAAGATTTCACTGAAAAGCGAATGGACATCAATGGCACAGTGGTAGTGTCCTACCGATGGACAGAAAATGAACATTATGTTCTGGCTGTAAAACAAGGAACTCTGGTTGTTAAGGTAAGAAAGCTTAAGAAGGTGCACTGTGCTATCCATCGGAGCTCATTGTTAGTGTTTTTCTTGTGCAACTAGTGCGTATATGCCGGGCTGCCTTTCTAAAGTTTTTTAAACTATTTTCAATCTCTAGTTTGCTCCTAAAGCTGACCTCTCCAGAAAGCATTGGTTTATTTTGAAGTCGGCCTGTGAAGAGTGTTATACAGGACTGAACAAACTGGAAACGTTCTCAAAACCGCATTTGTACGTTAAGTCGGATTCGTCTGGATTACCTTTCATGGAAAGAGTCGCGGGGAGTATGGCTTGGTTTGACATGAATTCTGCTTGCCCCTGATTTTAAGGTTGGGGGCATGAGGAGGGCTGCACCCCCTAGTTAAGGAAATTATGTGATTTTTTTCGGGCAAAACGCTCTTGATTCAACGGGCAACGACTCTTGTGAGAAAACATTACGAAATAATGCTGTTGCGTGATTTCCAAAACTCGTAAATAAAGTTTCTAGTTAGTTACTATTTTGAGAACTTTTTCTTTTAATAAGTTTTTGATTTTACTAGATCGAGACTGTTGATAGAAGTCACTAAGTATGCAAGCTTTGAATATAACCATATAGATGAGGAAATTGTGTGAGAATCTTTGTTTTTCACTCAATTTGCGTGCGTTTGCATCCCGATTTCAACACTCACCCAACTGGGCATTGCGTTAATTTTCGTGCAAGAGGGACACGGTCTTCTCAAGTCCAAAGGTTCCCGAACGCCTATGGAAACACGAACCACTTTTTCCTTAATCGGATGTCTTCGTCATAGAGAATGCAATGAATAAGATAATCAATGAACTGCGAGAAAATTAAAATCTGTCATATCCTTCATATATAGCAAATTAAACTGGAAAATGCTATGAACTTCTTGTACCTTTAAGTCTTTACTTTAAACAAAGATGTGCGTCCAAGGTAACATTTTTGAAATGGAAAATTATACTGGAGATAATTTATGTTCCTGGAAATTGTCAAAAAAAAGTTATAATATCAAGTATAATGACATGACTAATACCACGGCCACTCCATGCTCTTTTTAACATAATAATAATAATTATCCCTAGAATAGACTTCATTTAGACGGATGGTTTCTTAAAGTTCTAGCTGTGGATTAAAACTAAAAACAATTTTTCTTTGATTGTGTGTGTTCAGTAAGTTTGATCTTTTCCATTGAAGTTATCTTTTAACACACACTCGGAGTACATTTTCTTCTGGAAGTTTATCGATTACAGATCATTATGCTAATAATTCATACGCTGTATGGCATATTGAAGTGAACAAAAGGCAAAATCGTATAAAAATTTCTAATTTTATGGTAAAAAGGGGGAAATCCTTATTTTTAGATCATTTATTTTCTTTCATACCGTTATCATGAAGCTAATAATGGGCCAGTGTACAACCTAGCCTAAACATAAGCATAAACCAAAACTTTAACGAACTGTAAAATCAAATTTACCCTAAATTTATAAACATGCAATTAGATGTTCTTACCACGGTTTCACGCTAATTGTCTTGAGCCGGGCAACCGATTCGTGAAATTGGTCGAGTGATATGGAGACCTCTTTCTAATAATACTTCATCGAGATAGATTAGTACTGATCATGTTGTGTTTCTGTTTGCATTTAAACGAAAGAACAAAAGACTCTTTTCCACCTGTTAGACCCCAGTGTGCACTCCATTTATTATTCTCTTCTTCAGCAGCCGTGAAATATCGATGTCTTATTTTGACTAATCGTTTCATAAAGAATTTCAAACAAAACTATATCAACGAAGGATACAAACTGTATTTACAACTCTACTCTTAGGCCTTACCTCAATTCACGTCAACCGTTACTGCAATTTCCCCTGATTTGCTCCTCCTTTTCCTCAGTCCTCAAGACAGCCATTTTTCCTTTTCGAATCTAGGTGAATTATTTCCGAAAGCGCTGCGAGGCGTTAAGGTATTTGTAAAATTAACTGTCTCCGTTTGATACAATCAATACCAAGTCAATTTCAACCAATCATAAGTCGCAAACGTGGCCACCGACCGAATTATGGTCGTGGTATCCTGGTGACACATTTTTGTGTGGCTGGTAGTTCATGGTTCCAGTTTTACAAAGTGATTAAATCCGAATAAAATCTCTGTCATTGTATTTATATTCATATCGTAAAGGTTACAATTGACCCAGTAAATTCTGCTTTTGCTTGAACAGCAAACTATGTGAAGATAAGTTTATAAGTTAACGTTTTCTTTATGGTCCCCTGCGATTACAAGAACCAATTTGTGTAATCCTATAATATTGATGCCAAATCAATTTTTCCATGTGAAATATCGGAAAGCAGTGGGTGTCTATCTGGGGTTGCTTAAATTTAAAATAAAAGTTTGGATTTAATTTATTTTTTCGCGTCACGACTTGCTTGTTTTGTTGTGTTGTTTAACTGTTTTTTCGTTAGGAAATCATAGCTTTTGATTCGAAGAAAGTTATATAGTGATATGTAAATAGATAATTTGACTTATGTACCACCACCACTTGAAAAACATTTAAAACCTATATTGTACTTTATTTAGGATATCCAGAATCAAAATGTTGCGAAAAAAAGAAATGCAACTGAAGATTGAGGACGATGAAGAAGTTCGTCTAACAAAACAGGTACCAGTTCCTTAGAAGAAAGGGACTAGTTCACGGTCGAGTGAGAGCTTGTTTGCTATGTGGGTCACATTCATAGTTCAAAAATGTAAAACATGTCCCAGTTTGAAAGCTTTGGTCGGCTTCCAATTTGCGTTTTAGTACATATTCTATACCATAGCATTGTTTCGGTTTCAGGACCACCTTTGGTGCTTTTGTCGTTGGTGCATTTTATCTGGCATTTCTTGCCATTCGAAGAGAATCTCATAAGTGCAAACTGCCACCTGCTCTGACGGTCATTTTTTTCAATAGTTCAATTGTGTAACCTGCTTTTCGGGCAGTGGATTCGTCCCAACCCCTTTCGAAATGACGTAATATCGGTGAAAATGTAGGAGAACCTTTAAGGCTGCTGTTTACACCCGTACGATGGTGACACCTCAAGTTAAAAAAAAAATGCAGTCAGCCAGCTTTTGGAGCGAAAATGTCATTAACTACATCGGCGATCGAGTGTTCTTTTTTAGAGGCACGGTGTTCTCAAATGCTTGATCAGTTCTGTTGCTCTACCAGCCGGCTTGAGCTCTTGAAGCGTTAAAAGACCAGATGAACCTCAAAAGAAAGTGATTAATTATTCAGCGGTGTAGAGACGTTTAAGGGCCTGAAGTTGAAAGACGCGAGCCATATTCGCCGACAGCTTTGCAACTGCAATGGTAAGCACTATGGCACTTTGCCTTTTACTTACTTTTTACTTGCTTTTATAGTTTTTTTCCTCTCAGGACTAGCTATGTCGTTTGATAATTACTTTTCACAACATGTTGACTCACCCACTGACTTTATTTATAAATTTCTGTGTAGAACAAGTCGTGTTATTTTGATTTAGATAAGTTGTTTTGGATTGATGAATTGTTGCTTAATCTGTTTACATCCGTAATTAAAAATAAGTATACAGTATTTTCTAGGATATCGTTAAATTTTATTATTTTGGTTATAAGCATTCTATTATGTTATTATTTTCTTTCCCTTGTTTTAATTTCTAATTTAGCAATAAATAGGGCGCCTTTGTTTTCACCCAAGGATTTCATGGTCACCAAATGGCTTGTGTAACAAAGCGCTTTTGGGCTTTCAATATTATCGAAACCTCTGAGATGGCCAAAGAAAAACTCATTTAACTGCTAATAAATTGTATATGAGAACGGCGACGCAACGATTCATAAAAGGTTCTCTTGTCGCCCAGAAGGTCTTGATAAGTTCGCGGTTGATTTGCCTATACCGTTAAAGACATAATGATCTTTGGGATAATAGCCCTTCTGTTTCGTCGACTTACAGGAATTTTATGGTAAACTAAACTATTCTTACAGACGTATTTAAGTAAGAATCTGGATTTTTACACGAGCGATCTCACCGCTTTGGATACACGTATTCTCATTTATGATGCACATATTAAATGCGAAAGGAAGAGAAAAGAATCAAGCATTTATTTATCGGACTTGTTCAAGTCTTCTTACAAAACTGCTCTGCTATTTTTTCTTTTTTCTCGTGTATTTTCATTTTAGTAGTTGTTTGTTGCGTGCAATTTTCAAAACTTCATGAACTTTGCAAACTATCACTTCTACTACCACATAGCTCGACCAAATACAAATTTATTGAAACTCGCACACAAGCAAGTTTGAAGTGATGTTTTTTTTCACTGTTTGACTCATGTTTGCTTTAATAAATGCCCAGAGAATTAGGTGTTTAATCATGACAATGTCCTCTAGTTGATGATTTTCCCTATCCTCTTAACCTGTTTGCTTGTCAGTGTAGTGATATTGCGATTATAAATTAGACGCCAGTCTATGGACATAACAAAGACGTGCTTATTGCTTTATAGATGGGTTTACGCATTCTACTGGTGTTGGGTTCCGTTCTCTACATCGCTTCACTCGCCTCGGCGACTTCACTCGGTAAGAAGTTTAATGTGTGTTAAGCACAAACAGTGTACTGCTACTGCCTTGGATTGATTGCAGCTGCAAAGAGATCCTCAGGATTTCTCGTATCAACTTTGACGAGAAAAGGGGCATGACAAAAAAAAAGGCGAATTAAGTCGGGAGGGAAAAGTAAAATATGATGTGACGTTATTATCACAGTAATAATGCTCTTTTGAACTGAAAATTACCAGCCTTGTGCCAGTTGAATGTAAAGATCGTCTTTGATTGGTCAATTTACGTTGACCAGTTCCATTTCCGGCTTATAGTAACACCGTTAATCATTCATAAGTAATTAGGAGTTCTGTTTAGGAATTCTCGGTTTTCCTTTTTTGAAGAACTCATGGAAAAACTGCAGTGGTTTTCATTTCGTAAACTTCTTACTCCTGTGGATTGCAAATGGATTCATATACAACATCATTTGGAGTGGCATTTCCTAATTAGACCGGCCATACCTTTCTCAAGGTCGAAAAGAAATTCCCCGTACTGATTCAAATGATTTCCTTTTTTATGTTTGTTCTGGGAGTTTGGTTGTAGATAAAGTAGCGTTCAAACAGTTGATCATTTTCTGAACTTTTGCCACTTGACTGTTGTTAGTGTACTGCAAGGAAAAATGAGTTTTTTTTCACCTTGAAAGGTGCATCGCCTTGTATAACAGCAAACCGAAATAATTTATTCAGTTAATGGCATAATACTTGTCGTCATCACTGGTCATAATGTATGTGGTGCATGCGAATGAACTTTCTCTCTTATTCGTCTAAGGTTTTTGGGTGAAACTTCATGCAATTCTAATATCTCTTCATTTTGTCCTGTGTTGCAGAACAACTACGGCACTACAAAAGAAGCCCCAATCCCTGTCCGCCAGGATGTCCGTCATCTTGTGCTCCTTCTTGTAATGTACAATGCTGTCAACCCGTTCCTCCACCACCCCCACCTCCACCACCACCTCCTCCACCTCCACCTCCTCCACCACCTCCTGGTCCCCCCGGAATGGATGGACCAATGGGACCACAAGGACCACCTGGACCAGATGGTCCTAAGGGACCTTCCGGACCCATCGGGCTTCCAGGCCCAGTCGGTCTTCCCGGACTTCCTGGTGCTCCAGCAGGTAGGCATTGCACAGGGTCTGGATTGGGGTGCGCTGGAATCAAAGTCATCAGTTAAAGTTTGGCAATTTCCCAAGTATGACTTAAAGTTTTTGCTCAATTTTTGGGCTATCGGTTTATTTTATAGATCTCGATCAAAAACGGTTCATTTGACAGTTAAGTATTGATACATGAATAGAAAGAGTATGCCTTAAGCAACAGGCACCAAAACTAGCAAGGTCGTAAAAACATGAATGGTGGGCTAGAATGAATGATGATGGTCTAATAAAGAGAGACCAGAGAGATAATTCAAAGACAATCAACCAATAGGAATTATGAATTTAACTCACGAGAGAATCATATTTTAATACCCAACGCTTCAAGCGTCATGTTAACTTTATTACATGGATTGTATGTAATAAAAGTAACTAAACACCTAACCTTTTTCAACCTGATGTGGTTCTCCGATCATAGGTCCCCCCGGACGTGACGGCCCCATGGGACCTCCAGGACCCCCCGGAAACCAAGGCGCGCCAGGCGATGCTGGACCACCCGGTTAGTCAATAATTTAACTTATTATATGATTGTGTCTCAAAAGGACTGGAAACTACCGAATTCACGAATTCGATTGGCTGAAATCGATATTGGCCGCGGTCTAGATCTTCCCTTCTAGACCGGCATCTGGACCAGTTATATTTTGCGCTAGAAAAGTTGAAACTAAAAAAATAACAATATATGGAAGTGCCAAAAAGCAGGTTAAGAAAAAAAAAATAAAAAGGATGGGCAAATTTTCGCAGACTTAAGTTCAGCTCATCAACTGGCACAAACTACTTACATTAATTACACGAATGAAATCTATCTTGTTCGTCATAAAATAAACCTCGTCGTGTGTACAGACCTCTGTTAAGAACCTCCCATACAGACCTCCTGCTCGGTAATTAAAAGCTAAGTAATTCCTAATTTGGCAAATAAAAGAACCAAATTATAACTCCGGTTAAAAGGAGCATCGGTGATCCAGATTGCGCTGGATAAAATCTAAAATTGCCAAACCGAAAGCCCCTCTATTATCTTGCTGAGGGTGCATAAGTGGAGGGTGCTATTTACTGTCTTCGGTTGTTAGAACCGAACTATTTACTGTCTTCGGTTGTTAGAAAGAAAACTGAAACTAGTCTTCGACAAAATTGTTGCATTGGTGGCTGAAGAGTGCCACATGTTCTAAACATGTTGCTTGAATTAGAGTAGAGTCCAACTTTCTGCAAGTTTTCCCACAACTTCTAACTAACCTAGAAAGACACCCAACAACGTCGCTAAAACACAAGTTGTTGCACATGTCATAAGATCTGTTCCCTCTGTCATTTTAGGACCTCCCGGTCTTCCCGGTGCTGCAGGCCCCCCAGCTCCACCACCAATGCCAGGCCCCTGCCCAGTCGTGTGTACTCACACATGCATCCGATCCTGCCCGCCGCCATGTTGCCGTCGCTGAGTAGAAGACAAGTTGCGTTTGAGCGATCCTGTTGCTTTAGTTTATAACAGTTTGGGAATCGAGTTTTCTTTTTCACTAATAAAATGATTTGTCAAAACACACTTGTTTGGTTTTTGTTTGAACTTCCTTTTTCACTAATAAAACGATTTGTCAAAAGAAACTTGTCTGGTTTTTGTGTGAGCTGTCTTTTTCACTAACAAGTGTCAAATGTGCTTTGTTTTTTTTGTCAAGACTTCTGTAGAAACGTTCCGAACCGTAGAAAACATATCTTCATTTGAATTTCATTGTAGTCCACTTAACGAGAAAATGTTTTCAACTGCGAAAGCAAGCTCATTCAGTTTCAGTTCTTTTATTGAGTCGTTAAAAATCATTCGTTACACACATAATCTCGTGCCTTCTATGATTATCGGCATAAGGACTGTGGCTGGTTTTTCTCATAGCAATAATCTTTATCTACATTTCTGTACATTTTCTATTTATAATTCTACATGGCTTACGGGTTATATTTCTTGTTACCAATATACAACGAAATATCCGAGATCTCCTTCATAAAACTATCTACTTATAACATCGTCAAGACTGGTTGAAAACTGACAACAGCTCTCCAGTGTTCATCCCAGAATTTGTAATTTTTCAACTATTTTCATAGTTTCAAAAGGAGTAAAAATTGGAAAAACACTATCATATTGAAGAAGTCCCAAAGTGCACATTCGACACTGACATTTCTGATCACGTCCCTTCTATTGCCGCTTTGGAATTCCAAATCTGATCACCAATAACTACTTTACTTTCAGTTCAGTGTAACTTGATTATGATTGTGTAGTTCTATCAACGAAAGGGCCAAACATTGAACTTACAAACCATAGTATACACGTCTCAAAGGGACCTTGTTTCCTATTCAAAATGAACTTATCAACGCCATTTTGCTCAAGCAGTTAGCAGTGGGTTAAAAAGAAAATCCAGCTGGAAACTCGTTATAAAGTCAGAAAACTGAATTGTCGGCCTTTAGCGTTGGAAAACGGACTTAAAAGGGACCAAAAGAATAAATTAAAGTGATGATTTAGAGCGCGATATCAATTATAACATACAGTGGTTTTCAGGATATTTAACCATGTTGTAACATCAGAAGGATGGACGCTAACCAATGGTTTTCCATCGCTGTTGGTGCTGACGTACGCGAGAGTCACGACGTTTTGCAAGGTGTTGAATATGCAGGCTTTTGTGGCACATCTGAATTCGAATTCGTCATAACGAGCGAGTTTGTCGATATGCTGTCAAAAAAAAAATGAAAATGAAATTAATATTAGTTAAATTAAAGTTCTTGAAGTTAGTTAGTTAGTTTTGCATCCACTTCCAAAACTGACTGGATCCCTGGCAATGCATAAACAGAATTAATTTGACACCGTATTTAGGTGCCCTCCGAGAATTTGTAGATGGTTGATAATTCTCTGCAGGTTTGGACGGTCGAAATTGTAGAAGTCATTCAAAACAATGGAAGCCGCTTCACAACAGTCACATTGTGTCGTTCAATGCTTCGTTCATCCTTTGAAGGATCACAAGAACGATTTAATCTGGCCTACATGAATACATGGTTTGTCCCACTACACTATTTCGGAAAATGGAAATTTGTGCTTTTGTTGTAGTTTTATTTTTCTAGTAAATACCTGTCAAAAGAGAATTCCTATGCATTTACTATTTGAGGTTTTTTCTTTGGGCTTTCACGGCCATTCCAGTTTGCCGCCTCGACTAAAACAGCAGGTTCTTCGGGGAAACTTCAAGTCAGGAACGCGTTCCCTGTACCTAACCTCCAAACCAAAATTTCTCGCATTTTCTCATGGAAAGCGCTCTGTGCCACGGCTTAAGAGGTTTTTCTTTTTTGCCCTGTTGGTCAACCAGTCGGAAAATACTCTTTTTTATGGCAACCAATGTAAAAAGAAATAGTGTAAAATCATTGAATCTTAAAATAATTAGACCTTCAAAATAGAGTAGTCCCAATCATTGCCCCCTTTTACCATAGCAGTTATCTTTCTTAGTAAACTATCAACTATCTTGCAGGTTCTATCGATTCCATCCCAATGAAAGAAGTGAAAAATGATTTCTTACCTCGATGATCAAAGTCTTATTTCTAATTGCTATGACGTATTGCGGTTTATAGTTCCATCGGAGGGTAACAATCAATGATCTCTTTATGATTTTTTTGACCATCAAGAACTCTGTAATAAACAAGACAAGAATACAGCCAGTGACTGGAAGATTTTTACATAATTACACTTGATAACTCGCTGCTGTTTGACATTCAGAGCTGGTTGTCTGAAAGCAATAAAGGCAAATATTATTTGAGGGGGAAATCTAGGAGTAGCAAAGGCTCTCATCGGTGTGTAGTGTGACACTCAACGAATGGCCAAATTCCTCTATGAGATTTGCTTCCAAGGAATCGTGGCAGTTGTATTCATCAAAACGAATGTCCAGTCCAAGAGGGTTAATACAAATACCATGATTCCCGGCAGGCACATCTCGTAGAGCAGATGTAAGAACTGAATGGACAACAGCTTGGCCAAATGGCAAGACCACGAGAAACATTCCCAAATGGAAGGAGTTAAAATGATTTTTTTACGAACTATCGCTCTTTCGTTTCTCGTTATTCAACTGCAAAAAATTTAAACTATCCCACTTCCACTCACCTAGCGTGAGAAGTAGCATGAAAATTGGCCTGCTTTGGAACTCTACTTATCGACAAAGGGTCGCGACTACAAGTTCAATGAGTATTTTTTCCTTAAGTCGTTTTACTTAACTAACAATTAAGAGTTTTCTAGGTATGTCGGCCGAATATAATTATGCATCATCGAGTACTGACCGGTGTTGTTTGCCGAGTCATTGCAGGAACCAGTGAAGGACAATCGAGTCGGAGCAAAAGGCGCGTGCGACTGCGAATGGACAAGAAGCAAGTTTCCATTCCCCGAAGTTCCACTGCCTTGCCTCTGTCGGAAATAAGATTGAATCAGGCATTTTTTCGTTTGTAGCTTTCCAATGCAGCAGCAAGAAAATACAGCTGTTAGGAGGCAGGCGAGCTGAACCTGTAAAGAAGATTTTCTGCACTTAATGAAGAAAGCCATGAATCTACAAAGGGAAGGACTAGCATGGGAATGCCAAAACCTACAGCTAACATTTAGAATACTTCCCTGACTTCGGTTTCTTTAATCTCAATAGGTCCGTCTCCTGGTGAGCCGTTAGCTCTCAATAATGGCAATGGTAACACAATATATATTTAGTAAGTGTCCAGTCTTACCAACTCGAAGCCCAAGTCGAAGTCCAACTCTAACTCGATTTTCAACGTGATGATTCACGAGAAAGTAATCTTTAGAAAACTGGAGGACTTCCGTATATACACGAATTCTAAGTTTTCTCGTAGGAATGTTTTCTTGTCATAAACAAATCTGGTGATAGAAAGTTAAAGCAAAAGAATTCTTAATTGCCGGACACTGGGAATCACTCCCTTTGAGTTTCACAAACAATATCAAGTTTCAAGATGCTCCATCTCTAAAACGAAGAACGATTGTATTGACAGGCTTTGTAAAACGATTAGTGTCATGACAGAGCCTACAGTGTTTCGCTAATTTTCTCCTTCAAGCGGGGTCTTGGTATGCGATGTTCTTAGCCAATAAGATCCGCCGATTTCCCACATGACACGAGCCAGTGTCAGTATTAGAGATGAACTTTGAATACACACGCGTATTCCTCGTGGTTTCAACAAAGACTTTGAAGAAGGAATATCCTTCAAAAAACACTTGGGTCTACTTGTCAAAATCTAACTTCTCCCTGAGTTACTGCCAGGCTCGGATGATGCATGGGAGGTTTCTTAATGACACGCGCGTGCCACGTGCTCGCGGTCACTTGTTCGTTCCAAGTGCCGAAAGTCTTCGTTAGTATCCTTTCCAACTCTATACCAGAACCCTCACGCTATCTCTGTTCTTGTTTATGTGGTTCATGTTTAAAAATTGTATCGTTTTCGTAGCTCGACAACAAACATAACTTTGCAAGCCAGCAAGCTTTTACTCTTGTAAATGTTACCTTCAGTTCCGTTCCACTCGGTGTCATTGATAAGACAGGTCAATTTAATGACTGACCCCACCATAATTACCGCTATGTAAAAGCCTTTTTTAAGTAGTCAAAAATAGCTCTTGACCGAAAAAATGTCCGCCTCCGCTCAGTTCCTGGCGAATGTTTACCTCCAAAACAATGGCCGTTTATCCGCGAAGTTATTTGTGTACTTTTGAGAACCATTTTTAGCCCATAGCCTTTCAAGTACTTCGCAGTCTGGAAGACAGGAATTGTAATGTGGAAGAGTTTCTTTATTGTTTCTATTGGTTAAAAAGAAGTCAAACAAGTGACAGTTTTGGTCTTACAGGACTGCTAATTTAGCATTTCGCATGTCGGGTCTCTATGAGTCTGGCGACTACCATCATCGAAACTTCCCCGCTGTTAACAACAATTCAGATCTCATCGCAATAACAGTTTTCTGGAAAGGGAACCTTAAGTTCGAAATTCAAGTCCAAAGCTTAGAGAAAATAAAATAAAACAACTCCAATGTTTGAGAGATTTTAACAATGTCTTGATCACGAAAGATAAAACTGATCATATTCCATGGTAAGAAAATAATGGGTAGACGCTTCACACCAATAGCATCATCAGTTTTGGCTAGAGTTGTAAGGAATGGCTTGAGTTCGGGCATCATATGGATAATCTCTGCATTAAAAGCTACTGTAAGTGGCTGCGAAGATGCTAGATTCTGCTTTGCATCTAGATATCACGTTGTAATACCCAATTGCACTTGTTACCTTTCACCAGAATAGCCGGCGGTTGCATAGGACTTTGAATTACCAAGACACCTGATGGGCGCTGTTCGTATTTGGAACAGTTAATAATATCTCTTTTTTCAGCTCTTCAGTAATGCACTCTGACATCTGTTATCCAGTAAAGTAGCAAACACAAATTCCTCGGCTATTCCTTGAATCTGCTGCACCGGCAGACGATGTAAAACTCTAGCGGGTCACTATTTTGTATTTTCATGCCTTTTCTATCACTCGACCTCTTTGTCCCTTAGGTACCTTCTTACAGGTTATTTTATTACAAACACATTATTAAAACGCGAACAGGTTGCCTTGCAATTTTTTGCAGCCAATTTTTCTCATCACTAACATTCGAGACATTTCCCAGCTGGCATTCATAGAAATTTTACCAATAAACTTCGAAATTATAGCTATTCTAGCGTTCATTGTCACCCTTAATCATACCCACAAGCAACATCTCACTTAAATTCCAGCTCTGTAAGGGATAGATTCACATACCTTTCGTGTAAAAGCTAAATCTGTTATCGCCAAGACCCTCATATCTTAAAGGAACAGCAACAAGCCAGAAATTAATTGTAGAGGCTTGATTTGATCTTGCTTTCAATATTAAAAACTATCGATCAAGAGTCTATCCTCCCACGCAAATGAAAACAGTGCTGGCAACTTGAGTCTTTTACGATAGGGGCGGGCCTCGGAAAAATACCAAAAGAACTTTCTAAGCGTAATCTTGGTATTTTTAACTCTCTTGCATGATTTATTGTGAGTGGCGGCACTATTAACTTCCCGGCGTTAACTTGTGAACGAGTTAATTAAACGGTTGTCAACATGGCTCGTTATTTGAACACGTTATAATTATAAGCTCATTAGCGTGGGTAGTTAATACGTCCTGAAAAAAAAATACTGATTAAAAAAAAACAACTATATGAACAGCTTTAGATTAACAGTTTTTACTTTGTTCCATTAAAAAAAATGACATTCCCCGTTCCTGGAATACAACCTCTTCTTCGTCATTATCAGGTGCCACAAAGCTAGATAGCTACACAGAAAAACAGGTCGGCAGCCCTGTACCAACATATCTTTTGCCCACTGTTAATAATCGGACGGAAAGACAAATACCTTTGCGCAAAAAAAAACAACTATATGAACAGCTTTAGATTAACAGTTTTTACTTTGTTCCATTAAAAAAAACGACATTCCCCGTTCCTGGAATACAACCTCTTCTTCGTCATTATCAGGTGCAACAAAGCTAGATAGCTACACAGAAAAACAGGTCGGCAGCCCTGTACCAACATATCTTTTGCCCACTGTTAATAATCGGATGGAAAGACAAATACCTTTACGCAACGACCCATTCCGTGAAAAAATTTTTTGCACCTTTAACCCTAATTCAAAAGACTGTCGAGATAAGAGCAATTAAACACCCGACATCTTCTAAGACGTTTACAACACGCGATGTCCTATAAACGCTTGGGATGTTTTCTTTCATAATTGGTACTGTTGAAAGAGAAGGCCTTCCAACCCCTCCCGCGCCTTTCTAAGTAATTTGAACAAAAACATCTCGTTATGAGTTGACATCAGTCTCCATCCCAGGAGTTAGCAACTTGAAGCACGGAAACATCCCAGAACAAATTAAATTAAATCAAGTACTTGGATTTTTGCCATAGCTTATCGGGGTCGATCGCCGGTGTGCACGTGTACGGCACTACCCTACTTGCCGGCTAAATTGGATATCTTATCGACAAAATTATGCCAACTATTTCGCTACGTCAGTTTGCAAATCTAAGCTGTATATTTCTAACCATACCTGGAGGTTTTCGTTTTCGAATGTCATTATATAATTTGTTGGAGTAGAGAAAACTGACCTTGGAATTGTAACTGTTGTAACATTTCGTAAAGGTAAAAGCCCTATTCAAGAAACCTTTTCTTGGTTCTAACTTTTCGGCTCCCAGTTTGACATGAGATTAACGCGGCCTGGTCCTCGCCTACGATGCAAGCAGAAACATAAGCATAAGACGCTTATGACCTGTTTGGCACGGCTGCGACGTATGCATGAGCGTTTTTTTATGCTTCAGTGCTTATGGCGCTGTTCAGTGAGGGCATGCTGGCATAAGCATGAGGCGCTTGCTGATTGGCTGGAAGACTTTCCCTTATTCTTATGCTAATGTAAACCATATCTCCACTGAGCCTAATAGTGACATGAGTACACGCATAAGCCAAAAAAGAAGAGAAGGTTTTGATATTTTTATATTTATGTTTTTGTTTGACCGTGTCCAATAGCGCATTATCTTAGCTTGTGCTTCCGTTGCAATTGACAATCTCCTGCGACAAATTCCATCGTTTACCGGATTGACTTACAGTTAAAGATTTCCAGAGGTCGACAATACATTTTACCTCAATTGAGCCATTTATAATCTTGGCGTCAACCGGTGATTTGATTTTTTTAAGTGCATAAATCCTCCAAATGAACAGACAATGAGGATTATCTAAAAATTAATCACGCTCTAGAGATTGAGATTGTTGAGACGAGATGCATCTTAATAACAACCTATTAAAGACGCTTTTTCCGACATTTCAGGCAGGTCCCGTTTAATTGTTTCTAAGATGAAGAGACAAAATGAAACGGTCAGCCATTTTTCCACAACAGGGGTACAACTCGTCGTTGTTTTTACAACTGAGCGACTCCTATCTGTACACTTTATTCGGTGATCTTATAAAAGAAACACGCTAAGAAATGCGTAGATTTAAGTTAAGCCAAGGTCACAAAGGACTTGAAAGACAATTTACTAATTGAAAGACTTCAGTCACGATTTTTGAGTTATTTTGGCCGCTGAAAAAACTATTTTTAAACTGAAGGAAACCTGAAAATGTAGTTTATTGAGATATAAAAACAACTTATAATTCACCTTAATAATACTAAGATGGTTACACTGATTACAACCTCGTTCCCAGGCTCTATCTGCACCTCCTCCTTTTGTCGTTGGAAGAAAGATGCTGGTTGCGGCTGGTCACGTGACCACCTGTGACACAACTTTTCCACCGGGGTAGAGTCAACCAATAATTTTTGTCCATCTCAACTGAACTGAAAGAAAGACGATCGTTAGTCTCTATATTAAACCATCCACGGGTAAATCCAGTCCTATTCTAGGCTTCATACAGGACGGGACAAACGAAATATATTTGTATGTATTTCAGCCTGTCCGACCTGAATTACTAACAGGTAAATCTGTTTCGCTGTTTGACAGCATGTTGACTGAATTAACCCCACGGCACTACGTTGTTATATATTTACTATTTTATAAAGTATAATTCTTGACTATGTCAAGAAACCGTGTTTAAAGATCTGCCTGAGTATAAACTTCCACAAACCTGAGGCAGATGAAGTGTAAGTGCGGGCTAATGTCAACAAAGCTATGAGTCATTTTGCCCTGCTGTAAATCAAATGCAAGTCAACTATGTCTGCTAATCGGCCATGTGACAGAAATACTTTTTAAATCCAAAATTCCGCGCAGAGAAGAAAATAAATTATCTCCGAACGCAAAGATTCAAAAGACTGATCCACTGGTTTCACTTCGATTCGGTACGTGACGTTCTACAAGCACAAACTGTGGAAAATTTTGTGCTCCACTCGGCGGCCGAATTTCTTTGTGAACGAAAGTCGGAAATAATTTAGCATTCTTGATCGGCAAAATTCGACTTGGAACCCGAAAAAGCGGGAAGTTTTTAACGATTTCTCGAGGTTTTGAAACCCACAAAGTTGGCCACGGCAACAATCAAATACTATGCCACCCCTCCCGTCTACCAGATTTTTTTACCACCCAGATTCTGGGAGGTCATGTGACCAGCCGCAACCAGGGTCTTTCTCCCAAACGAGAAAGAGAGGAAGTGGAAAAAGAGCCTGGGACGTGGTTCATTACAAACATTACAAACAACAAACTTGAAAAATGTGGGCTTAGCAGCCTGGTTTTCACTAGGACTTAAGCAGATGAGCAAAAACATAAAGATGGTCTTTGCATGGACGTTTCTGTCCAAGGGGCACGATTCAACCTCGTTCCCAGGGCTTTTCCCTTGCTTGAAGGTGGGTGGTTTTCCCGCCCCACCCACCTTCAAGCAAGGAAAAAGCCCTGGGAACGAGGTTGGGCACGATTCAGTCCAAGGGGCAAAGGTGCAACGGTGAAGCACCAACCCGTGAGACAAGGCCAGACAACAACACCGAAAATTACGTGCGCCCTACTCTTTTCGATAAGTGCTTTAACGCGTCCTCTGCTAATGCAACACTGAAGATGCAGGAGACGGAGCATACGGTTTAGTGTCGTCATCGGAGAAGACTTGAACGTCTAAACCATCTGCTGATGTAGTTACAAAGACAGTACATTGTCCTCACTTTTTTTAAGACCCTGAGTGTTGGTCCGGTCTGGGGCTCGAACCTCCCGCACAGCAGACTGGCGCTCTATCAACTTAGCTAACGATGCGACATGAGGAGGTCCCCACTAAAATACTCGAAGAGTTCGTCGTATATGATGTTTGTCAACCTTAATTTAAACCCAGAATTCTCGAGCTTACCATAAGAAGAGGCCGGAGTAACTTAAGCATTATCTTTGCGTTTTTTTAGCTATGAGAAGAACCATAGTAGATTGAAGTCACCTTCTATAATGTTGTTTGGATGATTTGGTCAAATTCTTCCACACAGGCACGGTCTGATTTTATAGCTTAAAAGACACCACCCCAAAACGGTTTCTGTTCTTTCTCAGTGTGAGAAGGAACAGAAACATTAGTGTGGAAAGAAAGTAATTAGTAATTAGTGTGTAATCAGGAGGAAAGACGGAGTACACATGATGTCTGGGGACAGCCCGGATTCAGTTCCCAGGACGAAGTCTGGTTTTTGCGAATCCAAGAGAGCTTGGAATTGTGTTATCAGGGTCCGCGGCTCCTTTGAAGCCATTGCAGTTCAAAATAATTCCGTTAATTTTGGTCTTCTTAGAGGGCGAATGACCGGTAGATGTTAATATAGTGTTTTTGTTCAACATCAGTGTAATCGCAGCCACGTTCCTAGACTCAGACAAGGAAGATAATGAATCGAATTTGTTTGGAGAAGAAAGGTCAGTAATTGTGAACAATGAGTTTGTGAAGTTTGGTAAACCACAGGAAAAATAAATCCAAGATCACGAACTGTTAGCCATGGCATTATATAAATCATCATAAATCAAGGGCCCAACAGTGTGATTGAAACCACGCAGTTGTCACATTGGAGTCCCTTTTGGTTGGCTTTAACAGGTCTATTGCAGATATCAATTAGTGCTTGGATTTGAGGCAATATCACCACACAAGGTAAATAAGCTGAATAGATTCAACTGAGTAAACAGAAGTTTATGGAAGAATACTAAAAGTCGTCTCTTCCTTCTGTTGAACACGGTAACGTTACCCCTGGTTTCTCGTTTTCATTGGGGGTTCCACTTAACAAATTGACGTCGGTTTTTCACGCGTCTGTCCTGTTATTGATCATGATTTTCGTCATAACATTGTCAGAGTAGCTGTGGATCAGCGAGAGGATAGCCGAGTGGATCTCCAGACTACTTCGATAAGTTATGACGAAATTAATTGTCAATAACAGGACAGAAGCATAGAAAACTAACGTCAATTTGTTAAGAAAACGAATATTCCGCGCTCGCTCATTGACGCATGTCATAAGTTGTAAATTCATGTGTCTGTGCCCTTATTGACAATGAAAATTGGCCAATGAGCGCGAGAGAATTGCTGCAGTTATCACAAAATGTAGATCGACAGCACAGTGGAAATCCGCCTTATGGCCACCCCGTTAATACGGCTACCCCGTTATTACAATAACTCTACTTTAGTCCGAACAAAAAAGCTCAGTCAGTCATTTATGAGGAACGCCTTTAATATATACGGCCACCCCGTTAATACGGCTAGACTTTTCAAGCCCTTCGCTGGCTAGAGTGACGGGTTCACTGCGCTCAAAAGTGGCCACCGCAACAATGAAGGACGATTATCATGTTCCAGGCGATATACAGATGAAAAGAAAGAAGATTCTGATATTCTCTCCTGGGATTTATCATGAAGAGATTAAAATGTAGAAATGCACAGAAGGACGCGGTGTATTATACAGTAACAAGGTAACTAACAGGCTAGAAGAAGAAGACGTAAAAAATAGTTAAGCCTAATCATTTGTCGTAAGTTGTTGAACTAAAGCTTGAGTAACAAGCTTTTTGAAGGTAGAGTGAGAGCGAAAGAGAATGAAAGGATAAAATACATCGTAAATTCATCTTACAAAATACATCTTACATATGTAGATACTACTTTGAATTGAATTGCTTCCTTTAAGTTAACAAAAAGTGCTTAATCGTGTTTTTAGAGATGTTTCGGAATAAAGACCCTTCATCAGTCTCAAATGAAGCAACTGATTGTGGGGTTCAATGTATAGGAACGAATTCAACATATAGGACATAACCAAGCAATGAGATTAAAATTGACAGATATCCTTTGCTTTGCTAACAAAAATAAAATAACTAGAATGTTATGTTAAGTATTTTTTAGTCAAGAAACACAATTTGTATTAGCGCTAGTTCTTCCTAAACTTCATGTGACATCCATCCATGCCAGACAGGCATCAAATTTTTTTCTTAGAAAAATACTGTCAGTTACACGATTTGAAACACTCTTAAACTATTGCAAGATGAAAAGAAATAGGAAGTCATGCCTCTGTTTAATCTATGGCGACTTTAAAGATTAAAAGAGTCAGAGTAACGTAAAATAGTTTACTTCAATGAGGCCAAGTTCTTGTAGATGGTTCTAAATGGTCTCGATCCTAAGATGAACCCCGTCTCGTGGAGAGAGGGTATTGCCAGCGTGCATTACCAGAGGCACTTGTGTCTCTGGAGATAACACAAACCTGTACTTCATCAAGATTTTCACCAGCGTAATCTTGATCTCCATCAGGGCGAACCTCATCCCGATGCAATTTCTTGGGCCAGCTCCAAAGGGTAGGTACTGATATGGATGCCGGGTGTCTTGGGCGGGACCGCGAAATCGCTCAGGGTCAAACTTCTCCGGATCCGGCCAGGCCTCTGGGTCATGGTGGAGAGCATAAAACGGAATAACAATCTCCAAACCTTTAGGAATAGAGATCCCGTTGATTTCACAATCTTGGCCGCACTCCCGATTCAGCTGGTGCGCTGGAGGACACAGTCGCTGAGTTTCGTTTAAGACGCAGTCAAGGTACTCAATACCGTGCGACAACTCGTACAGAGTAGCGTTGGGATTTAGCTCAGTGTACCGACAGATATCCTTTCGCAACCTTTCCTGGATGTCTGGATATAACGCCAAATGGTAAGCGGTAGTGGAGAGGGTGATCATGGAGGTCTCGTGCCCAGCCAACAGGAATGCTACACACTGCGCAACAATTTCCTCATCTGTGAGTTTGCTTGCTCCTTCCACCGTGAACTCTTCATGGGCTGTTAGCATCAGCTGCATCAGATCCTGTCTGCTGGTCTCACCTTCCTCTCGTCGTTGTCGGATCATTTCCAAAGCAAGCGTGCCGAAGTAGCCCATACTTCCTTTCATGGCCATTCGTAGAACTGTTCTAACGACCGGCATTCGGCCCAAAACGCGCAGTATAAAAGGGAATCGAAATGACTGCCTTGCTTTCGTGAGAAGTTTTTCGTCTGGATCAGTTTGTACCTCAGCTTTGATGCCAAAAGCAGACGAGAGGATTATCTCCAACGTAAGCATGCTGAACCAGTCCATGATGTTCACCGTTTTACCTACAAAAACAGGTTTAATGGTAAATTAAAATACACTGACCGCACCCGACGGATTTTTTTTATGCAAGGACAAGATGAAGAGCAACTCGAAATCGAAGTTTTCAGGCGCGAGTCTGAACAAGATGCCTTCATTCCGTTGATTCTTGGACAACATTGATTAACTCGTTTTGTTTTAGCCCTCCCTCTAAAAACAGGCCTTTGTCCAATCTCGAGGCTAACGGTTTAATCCAAACATTTGAACACTTGGCTTCCGACATAAGCTCTCCCTCAGTATTTCGTCTCTAAACACTGGTGAACCAAGTTTTGACGTTCTGGTATGACAACGAACTTGATGAGAGTTTACATGTGAGTTTAAATGTGTCTGGAGTCAATTGCAACTGTCCCGACCAAAACTAAATCGATACGATTGCACACCCTGAGATGTAATCATTTGTGCTGTCTTGTGGCATCACACTAGACTAACATTCCCCCCGTTCATCTCATGTACTCACCAGTATCTGCTACACTCTCAAGTTTTTTCAAAAGTACGTCACACGATTCCTCTATCAGTGAAACCATCAGCTTCATTTTTCTCGCGCTGAACGAGGGCGTCAGGATGTTGCGAATTCGCTTCCACGTCTCGTCACGCGCGGAGAACACGTTTGAACCCATCGGTGGTGGAGGAGTCGGCATCATTCGGTTGTGAAACGTCGCAAACTCCTTGACCATGATCGTTTTTAACATTTCAGGATCTGCCACGACCAACGCTGGTTTCGTTCCCAGCGAAATCGCAAAGATCTTGCCGTACTTTCTGACATAGTCGAATATCATCAAATGAATGCTGCCATACTTTCGCACCTCCAGAATATTCCCGACAAACGGAAGGGGTCTTGGACCGGGAACATTCAGTCGATTTAAGACTGAGAAGCCAAGCATGCCATACCAGTAGAGCAGTATCAACAGAAAAATCACAGCGGCAAAAACTATCAAAGGATCGCAATTGCTGAACGTTTTGATTTCCATTGTGTGATCCGAGATGTTTATTACGTTTGTAACAGATGTCACGCCTCAAAGGAGATACCGTCCTGTCTCGAGTCCTGTCAGTGAAAAGTAAACACGGGCGGAAAATTCTGTCACGTATTATAGGTTGATCTTCTCTGTCAGGTTTACGAGGTGAGTTTACGAGCTTAATTGCTTTCTACAACGCAATTTGGATGCTGGTTCTTTTCAAATTAGCTTAGTCTATTATAATGTCTGGGAGTAATTTTCTCAGCCGACTTGCGTGATGTTTCAGTCGGATCGCGTGACCTTGAAGGTGTTTTGAATTTCAAATTTTCACAATTTGTGGAGGCTTTGTTGTACTCAAACAATGACGCTTCGACGACCGCCAAAGAAAGATTAAAAGGTCATAGACAAATGGTTGCTATTATCTGATAAGAGAACTTGTAAATATACGCTGTTAGGGTTTCCGCTACTGCGGACAAATCATGAGTGCGTGTGTGGAATTTTGACCGTCTTTGAATCGCTATGACACTGTTTTAACAGCAGACACATTTATCGTAGATCATGTTCTAACAGTTGCAAACCTAACTCGCTCAACTTCTTATTGAAATATTTAGATAAGCTTGACAAAGGAAGCGACAACGAGGTAGTCGGGGTGTAGAGAAGAAACCTTAACGAACCTCCGCTATGCTCAATAATTTAAAACCAATTGCCGTCTTAAAGTGATGGACTTATAGCCCGGGGGGGTACTCCCTTATATGGGTTATATAGGTATGTGCGGCCCCAAAGGGTATGGTTTTTCATCCGTTTTGGTCATAAATTGGCTATCGATTTTAGCCATTTTGCCGCCATTTTGGTCATAAATAGGGTATAGAGTTTTGCACTTAAGTCTTCAATTCGGTTTTTTTTTCTTTTAGAAGAAGCTACTTCTTCATCATGCCCTCCTTTCTCCCATCCGCGCTTTGCCTTCCTCTACCCCGTTTAACGCCTGCTACGCATGCTAGACAAAGCCAGTAACAAAAGCCCTTCCCCTAATGATCTAAGAGTCAGGTCATAAATAGGGTATCAAATTTTTGGTCAAGTCATAAATGGGGTAGGGAAAATCGCAGATTTTGGTCATAAATAGGGTAAGGGTTTTGGGAAGCGGGCCGCCCACCCCTACATAATTTTTTCTGGGAGTACCCCCCCCCGGGACTTATAGTTCAATTAACGTACAGGCCCTAGTTGTTGGAAGGCTGAATAATGCTGTCAACCAGATAAATCGCTATCCAGTGGATGTGTCAACAAAAAGAAACCACGCTATCCATTGGATAGTGATTTAGTGGATAGCGTTATCCACTTCCAACCCAGAGCAGGTGACTGGGAGTTTCGCTGGACCGAGGGTGCTAGCTAGCGACAACAGCTTAGAAATGAAAGCATCGCAAAATGTTGGACGGAATTTTGTTGATGCTGTTGCTGGTGTTCTTGTTGTTTTTCATGTTGTTGTTGGGTATTAAATTGCAGCGGTACCTTCAGATGAAAATTTACAATTGTCTAATTAAAATCTGGGAAAAACATTCAGTCGTATAAATTATGCTGGAACACGTTTATTATAACTTCTGATTGTAGGACTGGGAACTACCGAATTTACGAATTTGATTGGCTGAAATTGATATTGACCGCGGTCTAGATTTTCCCATCTAGACCGGTATCTAGACCGGTTTCATTTTGTGTTGAAAAAGTAGCAGACTAAAATACGAAAATGTTCACCATTTTCTTTTATTTTCTTGTCAATCATTTATGGAAGTGCCAAAAAGCCTGATGACTTAAAAAAGTTGAGAGGACGAGCAAATTTCGGCAGGTTTAAGTGAATGTCATCTCTATTCGCAAGCAAAATGTCAGCAAACCAGTTACATTAAACGAATTCTAGTTTTCTTCTTTGCCATATAATAAACATCTTATTAACCAAGCTAAGTCGGTCTGTATGGGAGAATTGACCTCGGTCGTTTGTACAGACTTCACTGCGTTCGGTCTGTACTTACGATCTCGGTCAAGATTCTCCAATACAGACCTCCTGCTCATTTAATAACAGCTCAGTATCAAAAAGCACTGTCATATCCTGTAATGATATTACTGCAAAGCAAGCAACTCTTTTCACTTTATAGAGACTGAACTCTGACTAATACGCCATCTTTTGCCGACAAAGTAATGCCAGAGTGGATTTTTAGAGGAACTTGGGTGTCAGGCGATGCCACAAACTTGTAATTCATCAGGATTCGCGCCAGTGCAACCTTGATTTCCATCAGGGCGAACCTCATCCCGATGCAGTTCCTGGGCCCGGCACCGAACGGTAGGAACTGGAAGGCATGGATGGTGTCTTTAGCGGGTCCGCGGAATCTCTCCGGGTCGAATTTCTCCGGGTCTTGCCAGGCATCAGGGTCATGATGGAGGGCGTATATGGGAATCACGACTTCTGTGCCAGCAGGGATGTGGATTCCATTCAGGTCATAATCTTCAGCACATTGCCGATTAGGGAATGCACCCGGAGGACAAAGTCGCTGGGACTCCTTGATGACACAATCAAGGTACTCCATGTTCTGAGCCAGTTCATACAGAGGCTTCTTCTTGGCATTGGACTCCACGGCCTCTTTGATCTCTGTCCTCAGCTTGTCTTGAACATCTGGATTTAGAGCCAGGTAATACAGCGTAAAGCTCAACGTGTTGCTCGACGTTTCGTAGCCAGCCAATAGGAAAACGATAGCCTGGGCTACAATCTCTTCGTCGGAAAGTTTGCTGACCCCTTCCACCGTGGTCTCTTCGCTGGCGGTCATCATGAGATGAAGTAAGTCTTTCCGTCCAGTCAGCCCCTGCTGGCGCCGGGTTTTAATGATGTCTTCTGCAACGTCTTTAAGATATTCTGCTGGGTTACCGCGTCGGGACATTATTAGTCGAAGGAGTGAATTACCCAGTGGAAAGCGAGCTAACTGTCGAACGATAGTAGGAACCTGGAACAGCGCTTTCGCTTTTTCCAGCAATTCCTTGTTTTCTCCCAATTGAATGCTCGTGTCAACACCAAACGCCGTGGAGAGAATCACTTCAAGCGTTAGCTTACTAAACCAGTCCAGCATGTTCACACTTTGATCTGCAAAACAGAAAACACTTTTAAATTTGAATAACAACTGATGTTTTACTTCCATGCATGCGAGTGTCCACATAGAAGTCACGCATGTGTTACGCGTTTGTGTCACACCATACTCGTTTCGAACGACTTATAAACCTGCCCATGGGGTCACGCGTATG
>OMLO01000102.1_pt1:5000-37500 | contig 39771 bp, 29 predicted proteins | sample 1674811 | NCBI WGS metagenome assembly OMLO01 (sample SAMN06265003, study PRJEB25207) | coral metagenome | isolation source: Coral host | place: Mexico:La Bocana,Puerto Morelos, Mexico | collected 2008-11-13
AACGCTCTTCAAACCGGAGGAATTTGAAAACGCCGGCTTTGCGTTTTAGTGTGGACGGAAAACATTTTGAAAACGGAGCTTTTCGAAAACGATGGCATCACGATAATCCTGTGATTTCCCTGCCCGAGTCTTCCCCAAACACAAGTCCAAAATGACCGGTGATTGTTGCGTTTTCAAATTTCTCCGTCGTAGTGTGGACGGGGCCATAGTATAGGGGAATCTTTGTTTACAGTATTTGCCTCATTAACATAAGCGATTCAGTTTCTGATCAATCTACAAAAATATCGGTTCTGAATATTGAAAGGGCATAGGATGATTAACTGTCCCAAGGAATTTGAGGGCGATGTATTGAATAGTTTTTGTACGACGCGGGTTTATAAACTTGTGATTCTACAAAGAATGGTTAGGCTCATAAGCGCTTTTGCCATCCAGAAATTTTGTAGTTTTTGAAATCCAATTTCTCCTTAAATATAACACCCAAAGAGCCAAAACTTTAACCAATTACTAAGTTTCACAAGCTCTTTAGATTTTTGGAGTCAATTCGTATCTAGCATGATGCCTTCTCTGTGCAATGTTAATAAGGAAAAATGTAAACAATGACGTCAGCAACGATCGCTCTATTACCGGTATAAAACAGAGCAGACACTGAGGAGCGCCGGGGGGAGAGAGAGGCGAGGAAGGGAGGGTGGGAGGGAGGGAGGGAGGGAGGGAGAGGGAAGGTAGGAGAGACAGAAAGAAATACAAAGTGAAGATAATTCATTGTAGTTTACATTTTATTTGTGGTATATTTTATTTTAAGCCACATAATTGTGTGAGTAAACTCAGCATCAACGTAAGCTGTAGCAACATAGTGTAGTTTTAAATCTTTTACATTTTTTACTGTATAATTATGGAAATAAACTTAAGAATTTTTGCTAAAAAGAATGCTGTATTGTCCAGGGAGTGGACAAGAGTTATTCTCCGCATTGGGAGTTGTCATGGTGTGCCAGGATTTCCAAGAACTTTCTAATACGATAATTGCCTTTGTCGATGATGGAGGCGTTATTAAAATCAATGACATGCCCATGGGACCATGCGTGATTTGCAATCCTGGAGCGTTTGGCCGCTGTTTTGATGTTTCTTATATATTCCTTTTTCCTCGGAACTAAAGATCTACCAGTTTCACCCACATAACTCCGCGAACAGGTAGCGCAAGGATTTTATAGACAACGTCAGGTTGTAAATCTAATGATGGTCGACTCTTGTTGAAGCGTTTTGAATGGCTTGTAAGTGACCACGGTGATTTCATTTTTTTTTAATACGCGTATTGGAAGCTCGGTTACACCTTTGATGTACGGCAGACACGCGAAGGACTTGTGTGACCCAGGGCCCTTTTACATGGTCTCGGGAATCCGACACAACCCTCCCCCCGAGTTACCCTGGCCGAGTTAACTTTTCACTTACTTCTTTGCAAATTCAACCACCCGTTTACATTAGGATCGCGAACCCGTCTTGGGGGCGAGACAACTCGGGTGGGCGAGTTGTCTCGCCTCGGCAGGTAGGGTAACCCTGGCAGGCGGGACAACTTTTTCTCATATAAACACTTTGGCTCGCCTACCCGGGGCAACTCTCGGCGTGGCGAGTGTCACGTAATGTCTAGATTTTAGGATTTAAAGCAAAAATTTGTATCAGAGAACTAAAAATTAACTCGGCAAAACCTACTGTGATCGAATGACCGAAGGAAACTGAAAGAAAGGGGGATAATTGGGCATTTGAATATTTAGTAAGAGTTATGAATAATCATGAAGGGTAAACTTTGACTCGGCCAGAGACCATATAAATAGGGCCTTAAGAGGGTCCACCAATTTAAAAAACATTCCAACTAGTTCTTCGGGGGATAAATCTGTGGATGATTGATCCACAGATTTATCCCCCGATGAACTAGTTGGAATGCTTTTTCAATTGGAGCACCCTCGATCCTAAGTCACACAATATTATGTTGATCAAAGGAATCGATGAATCCATTTTCGTCTGAAACTTGTGACACACCTTTGGGGCGTGCTATGTAATGAATTTAATTAAAACTTGAAAATATAGAGGGACCCGCAGCCAGGATGAATCATTAGTAAAATTCAAAAACGTTCTCTGGCTAAAAATATTATAAAAACACAAGCTTTCGACTGCCTAAACCGCAGTCTTCAACGGGCGAAATGATAAAAGAGGCGCTAAAAATGCTAAAATATAGTGTGATTAAAAGAATACAATAGAATAAAATTATGGAAATAAACTTAAAAATTTTTTGTCATGAGTTTCAGACGAAAATGGGTTAATCGATTCCTTTGATGCAACATAATCTGAGTGATCTTGGATCGATCCGGATCATCCAAAAGGAACGTGCGATCATGTGACACGTTTGTTGAAATCTTATCACAATACTAACTCCGCATACAGCAAATGACTGTGTGTGTGGGCGCGTAACGAAACACTTACGGTGGATTTAGACTCAAACAAGACTCCTCTGCTCTCTGTGTTTAACGAATACAGTTTATGAAAAGCGGGCAGCTGTATTTATTAGCGTCTCTTCTCACTCTAACGCAACGTTTTGGCACTCGCTCCAGACCTTTCCTTCGAAGAGAGCTTCACCTCGTTCCCAGGTCTCTCTTTTTCCCGCACTCTGGAACGAGAGAGAGAGGTGGGCAGAGAAGAAGAGAGAACCTGGGAACGAGGTTGCGCGTGCGTTGGCAAAAATACGACTGTTTTGCAGTCTACGGTATTTCACAATCTGAGGTCAACACGCAATCAATCCGAGGTCCATACTGTGGTACTTTATTCAGATCTGAAAAGTTGACTTCAGCATGTCGACTGGTGGAAGTTCCGGCAAAGGGAAAAACCCCGTAAGAGCTCAAGAATGGCCGTCGACCAGAGAAGAGTTTGTGAAATGGTTCTGGTCAGGGAGGAATGGGAATGACCTGATTAAAGAGCTCAATAAAAGTGAGTTTCATGGAGATGATTACATTCGCCGAGAAAAAGAGCGACCAACGGTCTATTGCATTGTACTAAACGATAGTACGTTTCCCGGTAAAGACGGCAATGTTGAGTGGAAGCTCTGCAACGTTGGCTTTACTCACTATAATAACACAGCTCGAGGGACGGGCAACAGAATGGAGCAAGTACAAGCGGAAGTAGAGAGAAAATATAACGAGAGAGGGGTACGAAAGGCAAGGGCAGCTGTGTTGTTTCGGTTGCCAGTCGGAGCAGTAGATACCACAACGTTTTCAGATACAGAGAAAAGAATAAGAAATGCGGTTGGATTGCCTTTACATAAAGATGTGGCGAAGAAATTGAATCTGTCATGCTCCAGAGGATGGGTTTTAACGACCCAGCAATTCATCGACATGATCAAGGCCAAGATAAAGGAGCCAAAAGGCAGTGCTGATCCGATTGATCTGTTCAAGGATTTGAAATTTAATCCTCCTAAAGAACCATCCTGGGTGAAGTTGGACCACGTCAACGGCCTACCGACAGTGACTGATTTGACTGAGCAAGACTGAAATGTCATCCGATCACAAACAAAAGCGTATCATACGCATTTTCAGTAAACATTGTCAATGGAGACAGGTCTTAAACGATTTATATCGATGTATTTTATAATATTTTTAACCTAATGTAGTCAGAAGCAAACTATGCGATGGAAATAGGATGCCTCGTTTAGCAGAAGGTCAATTCCATATAATCAAACATATTTTATCCGCCACCAACGAGAACTGAAGTCCTTTGTAACTGTTAGCTGCTTTGTTTCAATAGACGCCGAACTCTTTCAAAGACTTGGAACAGATGCCGTTGTAGTCGGCGTGGGTTGCGGCTGTATAACTTTGTCTCTTTAATATGTAAATAGGCTCTTTGCAGGACTTGATCACGTGCTTGGATACCATATAGCAACGCACTGCTGGTGAGCAAGCAAAACAACTCAAGCGAAGGGAACTTTGAATTTTTAGTCGAAAACACCCCAAACACTTGCAGTTTAAGGACACCAATCGAGAAACATTCTGACTTTTGCTTCATTAAGCTTCGATTTCGTCTAATTTACCTTTGTTCTGGGAGTAAAAGCCCGGCGAAAGCCCCAACACATGGCAAGACATGGCCGCTTCTACAGGACCGAGTGAATGTGAGTTACTTTGTTTGCAGTCGTATTTCGATCTTATAAACGTAAATCGCTTGAGTTGCCCACCACAGAGAGCGTGACGCTGGTTTGCTTGCTCACCAGCAGTGCGTTGCTATGTGGTATCCAAGCACGTGTTCAAGTCCTGCAAAGAGCCTATTCGTGAAAGATATTTCAGTTTGTTACTCAGATCAAGGTCGTCATTAAAGCCCAGTTCTTGTTCCACATGACTTACCTTATTGTTACTTATTTTCGAGGGAACTTAATTTCGCGAAAATGGAACGAGCATATTTCGCGGGACTAAAATTTCGCGATTTGGCCAAAATAATACGTTAAAAGGAGCTAAATTTCGCGAAAAGTGTGAAAATACTGATCTTCATTAACAAACAGTAAGTCTCAGAATTGGTACATTTGATTTTAATTTTCCATAGCAATAGTTTCCAATGACACTGAACAAAACCATACAACAAAACGAAACTGAAAACAGTTTGACATGTTCCTTTGCAACAAACAAAGCAGAGCTCTACAGAGTACATGACACTGTCTATTTGCGAGAAGATGATATTGAGTTCGAACGCTAAAACTTAAATAGAAGAACATGGACAAGATAATTATGTAGTAAACTGACGTAACGTTGATAAAAGAATTAAATGTAGCAGGGTATTAAATTTCGCGTGGTTAATTTTCGCGAAAACGTTTTGCCGCGGGTCTTTAATATCGCGAAAATTATAGGTCTCGCGACAAATTGGGGGTTGGGCGGGGGGGGGAGGGGAGGGGAGAACAAGCTGAGCTAAGGCTGATTAGTGAAATCAAACGTCTGAAAAATCCTTGCGTTTGCTTACGCTAGTTTACGTTAGCGCAAGTTTCAACTTGGTGAGCGCGAGATGCCACAAGTACCCAAACTTGAAATATGAAGATCCGTGTGTATTTATTTATTACATGACTATGTTAGTTCAGAGGGCCAATAACTTATATCAACCAATTAGATCTTTCTATCGCCAGTGCAATATATTTTCTAGGTATCGGACCGGGTAAAGTTTCCACAGCTCTTTCTCAATTATGAAGCTCTTATTATCAAGCATTTTCGGGACCGTACCGGGAGAATATGGGCCCTTGATCTTACTTGTACGGACCACGCTGCACACGGTCCATACTATGAAGACCTCGAGCCATATTCTAGCTCCCAGTCCGGTCTCCGCCCTTGGTCAATACGACTTATTAAAAGCTGGATCATTGGATAATGCAGTTCAAGAGTTTTCATTGGCTTAGCCATCATGGTATATGAGCAATTATACCATGCTCTACAAATATGGTAAGCGTCCGCGTAATTTTTTTGGGTGTTTTTATTTTATTTTAGTTTTCTATATTTTGGGGGCGTTTTTACTGAAACAATTATTCCACTCGCGCTTGCATGATATGAGATGATTATAGCCAACTCGGCGCTACGTTCCTCGTTGGCTATCTATCATCTCATTTCCAACGCGCAATCGTGGAATAATTGTTTAATATTTATGCAATAGATACTAGCGGTGTATATTCTATTTGGGTTTCCCCAAAACACTGACTACCGGTCAACTTACTCCCCAAAGTGATCCCCAAAGAAATTCGGAAACATCGTTTGGGACGTAAGTGGTCAGACTATTCTAGTTTGCCGGACCGGAATATTTCCAAAATAAACAAAACGTCTTAGAAGGTAGTCTAAAATTCCCAACAGAAATGTAGGAACAGAAAATGTGCATGCCATTTGCATTTAATTTATTTACCAGCTCCAGGCCTTCCGCCAGTTTCGACACAAATGCGGGTACTCGGCTCAGTCCCAAGCTCTCTGAGTATATTTTGGTAAATTGAACACGCGCCAAAATCGCAAACGGAATGTCGTTCGGGGTGTTTGCATACCATTTGCCCAAACTGCGAGTGAAATCTTTGTACGAAGAAATTGTATTGCCACACAGGGATCTTCACCCGATACAAATCAAGTATGAATGCGGTGCCATAGTGACCGCAGATAATGGTTGGCTGGTGTCTCGTGTTTATAAACATGAAAGACACTCACAAACGTTTTCTTGGCGTCGATGCTTCCATGACTGACTTCTCGGTTTCCGGGCCCTATGGTATGTACCACGCGGTTACCATTGTCAAAGATCAGTTTCTTTCGAATGACGTGCGAAAGAACCTTCCTGATTACAAGACCGTAGTTGACGACCCTTCCTACGCTTGTCGGAATCACGAAGGTGACAAGAGAGAGCGAATGTTTGACGTGTTGGCTCTACTTGCATGAATACAGATAAATTTGCTGTCGACTGGGTACTAAAGGTCGGCACACACGAGGCAACAAGTCCCCGGGAGTAGTCCCTGCGACAAGTCCCTTGAAGAGTTTACACGAGGGGACTGGTTGCAGGGACTAGTCCTTGTAGCGTTCACCAGTCCGGAGCAATTCCACTTTTGGAAATGCGCGAAACAATAGCGTGACGTAACAACATGGCGGTTGTCAGCTTTTCCTGTGTGGACTCAACCTGTGCGTTACCTTCATGTTAGTAACACAACAACAAAGAAGGCATTGAAGAAGTGTTATGCGTGATATTGCGAAATGTGTGCGGACGTGAGGTTTTGCTTTCGATATGTATGTTAGGCTTTGTTGTCTTCTTTATGCTTTGAACAGCTTCCATGTACAATATCTCTTGTGAAAAATTTTTATGGGCCTTGAAAAAATTCAGGGACGTTCTACGGTAATTCTAGTTGCCTTGAGCGAAATCTAAGTGATGGGCCGCAATTTGGGTGGACGGGCCGCGATTTTGCGGGAAGCCATCGTCTGCGGCAAAATGCCCGAGGTAGTCACTCGATAAAAATCGATATCGGAAAACCACTCGATAAATCGATATCAATCGATAAATTGAAATTAAGTGTTATCGATGTTATCGGTCACTCGACAAAACTCGATACTCACACGCTGGCGAAGTTTCAAAGTTATCGATTTTATCGATTTCATCGGATTTATCGATCGTCTTTCTTCGTTACTTTACGCTTTTTAAATTTGTATCCGTCGACCCAGAGTTTGATTGTGACTTTTTAAAGGTAGATTTCGTAGATGTACATTACAATGAAATTAATTTATAAGTCAGAGTTCAGTACACGTTGAAACTAAGGGGAAAGTGAATTTACGAGAGACCACATTATGTTTTTATGCAATTTTATTCATGATTTCATTTCGATAACTACGCCGGGTCATTTACTGCTTCTCGCCAGCAACATTCCTCTTCAAGTTACAGCGTTGGTACAGTACTTTAATAGTTTCGTTCATGTTCAAGTAATTTCGAATACTCGATTTTTCGAAGCTCCTGATTCTTCGAACCAAACCCTCCACTCATTTTAACATTAATTTTACCCCCGATTTCTCGAACTACCCGATTTTTCAAACCAATTCTTGTTTCCCTTGGAGGTTCGAAAAATCGGGATTCCACTGTATGTACGGGATGACAGTAAATATCATTACCGTTTTCTCTACATCGGTCTTTAATCATTATTGAACTATCGTTTTTTTTTTATGAGACTGAGAAAAGACGTAGCAAATTTTATTGATAACCGTTAAGGAAGTTGTTCTAAGTGGTTTTTGCGAGCTCGTTTATATCTTTTGTTAATTTCGTTTCGATAAATTGTAAGATAAGCCAGTATCGATAAATTCGATATTTCTATTGCAAGATATGTCTACAGTTCTCTGAATATTCTCTGTGAAAGTACAGGGCCTACAGTATTCTGTAAAGGATGTCGATTTCTTATATTTTTAATAATATGCTGGTTGGCTCGTTCCTTCCACGGGTGTCATATTTTCTTGATTTCGATAGAGATTTCTCCGGCTTCAAAAAAGCCATTTATACAAAGATAGCTGTTGTGAGTCTGACTCAAAGACCTTGTTAACTCAGTTCTTGCATGAATTTGATCGATCGCTTTGTTTATTACTATTGAGCACACTCGCAATGTTTGGCTTATATCAGTAGACCTCATGCTTTGTTCTGTTTGTTATTTGAATTTTCATCAACCAAGGTGAAGTTTACACGATCGCAGTAAATTTTCTAATTCTAGACGTCGCACAATACAAGCTTTGGGATGCCACGCTATGTTACTCCGTCGATACAGCGTGAATTGTTACAGACTGTGTTGAAATCAGAACTTGTACGTGTCATAGCTTTACTAACCTGAACAAAAGCTCAGTTTTTCACATGACGCGTGACGATTATCTCAACTAATTCCTGGCAAAGAGATATAACTTGCATTTTTCTCTTTCTGCAATCAGTTAATTTTCGGCCATTAAATAAAACGAAAGTATCGAGAAAGTAGATTGCGGGATTGTTTCATTCAAATCATCGCTGATCGCGATTTAGATCGACAAATGTAAATAATTTTATGACAACAGACCTCGCACCATGTGACCCCAAATTCGCGCGCTGATTGGACAATTCATTGTTTTGGTCCGTGAATCAAAACATTTCCAAAAGTGGAATTGCGCCGGACTGTTGACTAGCCGAAAATGTCAGTCATCTCCCGCCCTCAGCTTAATCGCCGGGCGAGAGTTTCTCGCCCGGGGATTAGGCTGAGGGCGGAAGATAACTGACATTTCAGGCTAGACTGTTCACACGCGTTGACTAATTGCTAATTAACAATGAAGCATTGAAATAAATCAGCGCAATAAAAAAAGTGCAGATTGTTCAGCTAATTTATCCAGCGTTTCTTTTTCTTCGATTTCCGGATAACAGAGTCAATTTTTTTTCGTAAAATTCTATCAGAACTCTCGGGGTAGTAAAACTCCAAGCTGCTTCTTCAACATCAACGCCGTCTTCCGGAGCCGAGCGGTGAGCCACCATCTCGAAACAGAGTGCATAGGGAGTTACGGGAGCTTATCATGCGGATCTGTGATTGGTTTGTTTTAATTTGGTCGCAGGGACTTGTCCCACGAACAGTTCACACGAAGGATTTTGAGGGACAAGTCGCAGGGACTAGTCCCACGAATTTAAACCAGTTTGAATTCGTGGCGAGAAGTCGCAGGGACCAAATTTTGGTGCCTGCGACTAGATTTTTTTGACAAAAATGGCTAGTTCACACGATGGGACTTGTCCCCGCGGCTTGTTGCAGGCACTAGTCCCCTCGTGTGTGCCGACCTTAAAGCTAAATCCTAAATTGGTGACCTCTGTATCTTTCATAACGCTGGTGCTTATGGTTTCGCAATGAGCTGCAACTTCAACGGGAAATTGCAGCCCGCAGAAATTTTGCGTGTTGGTTGTAATCGTTTTGAGGTGATTCGTCGAGCCCAAACGTACGACGACTACTTCGCCACGATGAAATTTCCTTAGAACTGTGCTGTTGGCAGGAATATTTCTAGTAGTGTATGATATTACAGCGATTTCACAAACCTCGTTTATATGCTACTGTAGATAATTTTAGATTACACAAATTTTGTACTCTGTATTTTAGCCACACGAAGATAGTTTTTCTTTTTCTTTTTCGGCTGTTTTTCTGTTCTCTTATTTTGTTTTTGCTTTTACTTTTTTACTTTGGTTTTAGTGAGACACAAGGAAAAAACATCTAAAATGTAACCAATTTGCAAGCTATTAAATTGTTTAAATTTCCCGGGCTCGTGCGAGAATTGCTTTTCCGTGGAGGCTGACGCAATTAACCGGAAGTGAAATTTCACTTCCTTAGCAACCCACGCATAAATCGGTTAATGGGCCCTTAAATATTTGGACTCAATTCGTATTTAGTATGATCCCTTCTCTGCGCAAAGTCGTATGTTAATGTGGAAAAATGTAAACGATGACGTCAGCAACGATCGCTCTATTACAGGTATAATACAGAGCAGACACTGAGGAGAGCCGGGGTTGGGGGGAAGAGGCGAGGCGACTTACCACATTTTGACGTCTTCTGTGATCAATTATTGAACAGACGAACGGCAACATGGAATCTATTTTTTTATATAATAAAGAGACAAAAAATCTCAATGATGACATCTGTGTCTGTCTTCCAATTGATCATGATCATAAGTCACTTGTCGCTTCAATGTGGTCTAGAACCTGATAGATTCAAAGTTGCCGCGATAAAGCCATTGTTGAAAAAGAGCGGAGCTGATCATGAGAACTTTTCTAATTTTCGTCCAGTATCGAATTTGTATTTCTTATCCAAAGTCACGGAGAAAGCAGTCGCAGCCCAATTAACTGACCACCTTAATGATAATGATAGTTTTCTAGAAGAATTTCAGTCAGCATATAAGTGTCATCATAGCACAGAGACCGCGCTTGTGAGGGTTCACAATGACATTTTGATGACAACAAATCGGTTCTTCTACTATTGCTTGATTTATCGGCTGCATTTGATACCGTGGATCACACGTTTTTGTTATCAAGACTGGCGAATCGTTTTGGTGTTAGGGGCGCTGCCCTAAATTGGTTTTATTCATATCTTCAGTCACGTAAGCAGTTTGTTTCTGTCAATGGTATGGAATCGTCAATGAAGAGTCTGCAGCATGGAGTACCACAAGGCTCTGTGTTAGGCCCTTTGTTGTATTCGCTTTACACAAGTCCACTGGGTGATATAGCAAGGAAGCATGGCATACCATTTCATCTTTGTGCAGATGATACACAGCTTTACCTGTCGTTTACGTCCAACTGCCCTGACCATCTATCTAGCTCGAAGATGACAGTTGAACTATGTGTTAAGGATATTGGCGAGTGGATGCTGCGCAACAAATTTAAGCTAAATCAGGATAAGACTGAACTTTTAGTTATTAGTTCAAAATATCGTCCAAGACCTCCCCTCAACCACATCCAAATTGGAGATGACGTAATCAAGCCCAGTCAACATGCCAGGAACCTAGGAGTTGGATTCGATCAGCATTTTGATTTTATTGAGCACGCCAAAATAACGTGCAAGAGCGCGTTTTTCCACATTCGCAGTATCGCTAAAATTAGGCGATACTTATCGCAAGACACTGTCGAGATTATCGTCCACGCCTACATAACCTCGCGTTTGGATTATTGTAATGCCCTATATTATGGTCTCCCAAAGTATCTGATTAATAGACTTCAACTCGTACAGAATTCAGCAGCCCGCCTTGTTACCTTGACTAGAAAGCAGGAGCATATTACACCGATACTCAGGGGTTTACACTGGCTCCCAGTGCGCTTCAGGATTATTTTTAAGATATTGTTACTGACTTATAAGGCTCTAAATGGACTGGCACCCAGCTACATCAGAGACCTACTGAGATACAAGAACTCGGGCCGCGTATTGAGATCTTCAAACAACTACTTGCTTCACGAGCCTGTGGCCAATCTAAAAACATATGGCGATAGGGCATACTCTGTAGCAGGACCGAAACTATGGAACAAATTACCATTAAATATTAGGCACATCATCAGTAGCCGTATTTAAAACTAAGCTCAAGACTTATCTTTTTAAGGACGCATTCGATTTGTAATTGTTATTAGAAACTTGAACAGTATTGATACTTGTTTTAAATTTTAATTCTATATCAATAATGTAGTAATTCACCTAGGTTTAGGACTATAGGCCATTAGTTTATAGTACGATTTTAACATTTTTATTTGTATTTTATTGGGTATGAATATTTTATTCTATCCTCTTATTTTTAATTAGTATTGTAAAGTGCCATGGACAATTAATGGATTATTGAGCTCTATAAATGAATTTTAATTTCAATAAGTAAGAACCAATCAAAATGCGAGAATAATTCGACATACTATATAAAAAGTTATTGATCTCTGAGAAAATATGCTGGAATTTTTACTCATAGCTGAGCAGTCGTCGAAAATGTAACTGATAGCTTACCATACCAGCAGCCCCATTCACACGCTCAAACAACACTTTGAACTTCGTTCAGTAAGAGCAATGCTGTTTTCTATAAATACTTGTTTGTATTATTATAGTTCTACACTAACTCAAATGCCGCAAACTGATTGGCTGAGCTATCGTAAACTATCAGCCACTAGCATAACCCACTGACCGATTATCAGGTAAACGTGCAATCTGATTTGCTGCAAAGGGGCGGTCTAATTATCGATATACGGCACAGGGGGCTGATCAATCTTTGAAAATGGCATCTACACCGTACTTGGCGTTTTCGTGAAGTGGTTTATACTAAAAAAATTAGACCTCTATTGAGCTTTGCGTTTTCGTAAAGTTGCTGAAATTAAAATATTCTATTGTTTGATACTTCAGTCAGAATCCAGCAGAGAACTTTGCCTTTTCTCATGAGTATTCCTTTTTCTTTCGTCTCTTCAATGTTATTAACACATTATTTAAGACCTACCTTGCATGCATATTTTAGACCGAAATGTTACTCTGATTTCCAACTTAGTCTTGTCATTGACACTAGGAACATACTCGAATTATCTTTCATCCTTTTCTTGGAAAAAGCATACAAACGAGGCGAAAGGGTCAATACATGGCAGAATAGACCAATTTCAATATTTTAAAATTCTTACTTGGCTCCGAGGCTTAGAGGAATAAAACAAAACAAAATAGTTAGTCATCCCTCAACCTCGATGCGATTTCTTTTGTTTTATTTCCCTAAGCCTCGGAGCAAAGTTAGAATTTTAATATATCGAAATTGGCTTATAGACCTTTTTAGCTTGAGTGGTTTGTTTTCCCATTACAGACCACGTGGTATTCTCTAGAGAATTGTTCTTTTATCCATCTGAAATTTGTCATTCGTATACACGTGACTATTTGAAAATTTGAAAGCAAGAATTTTCAAGAGCATCATCACATGGTCTGAAATGGAGCAACAAACCGCCCAAGCTAAAAAGGTCTATTGACCCGGCTTTAATTTCCCCTGGTTTGTTTGTCAAACCGCTGATAATATATAACTGCAACTAATAACAGCTACTAGACAGCTCGTTCTCGGTTTCTGTCGACTTCGTTGCTCACCAGCTATCAGCCAATAGAAGGTTCGAGCTCAGCATACAACAACTAGCTTTATTTGCATGACCATAAATACATACAGTGTTGCAAAATCTTTCGTAAACTAAAACTAAAACAATAATGATTATCGTGAACATATAATAAGATTATGATATAGCAATCAAGTTACGTCGGTTTGATTTGAAAGAATAATATTGCGTTGATCAAAACAAGATGAAATGAATTTTGCTAATTGAATATTAACATAAGCGCATATGCAACATTCGTAGAGGCAGTAAGGCGCTGCTAAGGAACCGTACCTTTTGTTAGGAAATTTTCCAAACAAGAGGCGTTAATTATCAACATGTTACTGCGTCTGCGTATAGTGTTTATGCTTACGATTAAGCGCAAGTGATAACCAGCCTTTACGGTTTACAGTTAGAGGATTCTGAATTGAAAATAGTTTTAAGTGCAGACACACGAATAGAGGTCAGAACCCATCATGCCATACTAGTTTACTTCTGCTTCACTGAATAACTCAAAAGGACTCAAATGAATAAGCCCCCAGGGTATTTTTTATTTCAAATAGATGGTGTTCCATGTTTTCTAAGAAAATAATGTGCGCTTGAGGTCTCGAAAAGCTTCTAGTGCACGCACGAGCGGAACGCGAATGAGTTCAGCAGTTTTCTACACCTCAAAAGTGCATAATTTTCTTAGAAAATACCATGATCTATTTGGTTTAGAATTTAGCATCAAAAAGATGTTTATTCACGAACACAAAACTTGCAAGACGCCGCCGCTTACGGCAAGTCACGAATGGTAAGGAATCGAATATCAGTAAGATGAAGGTTGAGTTGATTCGTTTTCTTCTTTTGATTCTTTTCTTCACCGCATTATTTTCGCAGATTACACCATCTTCTATTTGGTTTAGAATATAGCATGAAAAAACGAAAATATTACATCTGAGAAGGGGCGGTGATTGCGCTGGCAACACGTGAAACATCCGGGAGATGTAATCCGGGAGAAAAAAAATACACGCTCATTTCCAATAGGGGTGTACAGCAGCTATATTCTAATTTAGAATGTTGGTATCGTCAATGAGCTTCAAACAGTAGTCATGACCGCTTTACAAGACACCAAACCATTACCCTGCAGCGAAGAAGAACTCAGAAAATTGGCTTCGCAGTACAGGACTCCGTTTTATATTTACGACAAGGAAAAAATAGTGAACGGAGCCAAGTACTTCTATGATAGCTTCACCTGGGTGCGATCGCTAACCGGAACGCAGTTTAAGAACCACTTTGCAGTCAAGTCAACGCCGACTCCGATGATTTTAAAGATTCTACACGAAGAGTGTGATATGGCAATGGACTGTAGTTCACTTAGAGAGCTCATGCTCTGTGAAAAGCTTGGAATTAAAGGCGAAGATATCATGTTTACTTCAAACAACACCCCTTTGGAAGAATATCGCAAAGCTTTTGAGATGGGAGCCATAATCAATTGGACGACTTTTCCCAAATTGACAATGTCACGAAAGCGTTGGGAGGTACCATGCCTGAAATGATTTCATTTCGTTTCAATCCAGGTCCTAATCACAACATTAAGTATAACGAATGCATTGGTAATCCTGTTGAAGCGAAATTTGGAATGACGAAAGCCCAGTTGTTCTCTGCCTTCAAGAAGTGCAAGGAATATGGCGTGAAGCGCTTTGGCCTGCACACGATGATACTAACATGTTCTCTGAATGTCGATGATATGGCCGAGACTGCTCGGATGATGTTCACACTGGCGGTGGAAATCAAGGACGAGACAGGAATCAGTGTTGAATTTGTCAACATGGGAGGTGGTATCGGCGTGAATTACCATCCCGAAGACAACGCTGTCGACCTTTGCGATCTTAGTCTCCGAGTGAAATCCTTGTACGAGAAAATTGTATTGCCACACAAGGATCTTCACCCGCTACAGATCAAGTACGAATGCGGTAGTCTGGTGACTGGTGATTATGGTTGGCTGATATCACGCGTTATAAACATGAAAGACACTTTCAAACGTTTTCTTGGCGTCGATGCTTCCATGACTGACTTCTCGGTTTCCGGGCCCTATGGTATGTACCACGTGGTTACCATTGTTAAAGATCAGTTTCTTTCTAACGACGTGCGAAAGAACCTTCCTGATTACAAGACCGTAGTTGACAACCCTTCCTACGCTTGTCCAAATTACGAAGGTGTCAAGAAAGAGAGAATGTTTGACGTGGTTGGCTCCATTTGCACGAAATGCGATAAATTTGCCGTCGACCGAATGCTGAATTTAAATCCTGAAATTGGTGATCTCTGTATTTTTCATAGCGCTGGTGCTTATGGTTACGCAATGAGCTGCAACTTCAACGCGAAATTGCAACCCGCAGAGATTTTGCGTGTTGGTTGTAATCGTTTTGAGGTGATCCGTCGAGCCCAAACGTACGACGACTACTTCGCCACGATGTTATTTCCTTAGAACTGTGTTGGAATTAAACCTCTTCTGGTACCTTCGTATGGTTTGAAGTTCCTTATTTTATGTTTGATGAAAACTCGTAAATACCAAATTATGACTTTTTTTCTGCTTGGGTCGCTGAGAGTTACTGGGATTCAAATAAGCATTTCTTACCTCCCTGACCATTTTAGCCAAGGTTTGAGTAATAGAGGAACAATAATGAGGAATATAGTTTAAAATGTACCTTTGGGAATCCAGGACCTCCTCTTTGTCGACGATGCTGTTCTTGTCGCGCATACGGAGAGAGCACTGCAGCCCATCACTTCCTGCTTCGCATAGGCTGCCCAGCTCTTCGGGCTGGAAGTCAGCCTGAAGAAAACGGAGGTTCTCAACCCGCCTGTATCCTGGGTAGAGTACCGTCCTCCTCACATCACTACTGGCGAGGATGGACTACAAACAGTCCGGCAGTTCACGTACCTGGGGTGCACCATCTAATCTGATGGCAAAGGCGAACAGTGCAGTTGGCAGACTGTACAAACGTTTGTGGAAGAGCAAGGACCTGAAGAAGGGCACCAAGATCAGCGTGTGCAGAGCCGTTGTCCTTACCACCCTCCTCCTGTACGGCTCTGAATCGTGGGTTACCTACCGTCACCATCTATGATGATAAAAAGGGTTGACAGGCCAAACACGACTCCTATTGGTCAAGATAAGAGAACTTTGACCTTCAAAGCTTTGCTCTAACGAGTACGTTTTTCAAAGACCTCCCTTTTCTGTATGAGAGCAGGGGAGGGTCTTTATAGATCTCTGTTAGCAGAGGCTGGATTTCTATTAAATGCCATTCACTCATAAGAATATTTTTAAGATTAGGCACAGATGGGCGATATTCCGTTACAAACGGCAAAATTCTTTTGCGCTTTGTTTGTTTATTTTGTAGAGCCGCCATTCTTTCGCTAAATTTGATTTCTGAGAGAGTATTTTCTAAAAGGTTATCTGGATAACCTCTGTCGCGTAATCTGCTTTTGAATTGTGTAATGTTTTCTTCAAATGTAGCTTTTGAAGAGTTGGTTCTCAGAAGTCTTAAGGCTTCGCCTTTGATAAAGCCTTTCCTGACGCCTGGAGGGTGGCAGGAGGTGAAGTGTGTGTATTGGAAAGTTTCTGTCGGTTTGAAGTGCGTGCGCACGTCGAGAATGGATTCCTTTTTAAATCTTTCGCCCTTATATATACGCATGTATCCAGGAAAGTTATTTCTGTATCTGAAATTTCAGCCGTGAATTTCATGGTCGTATGATAGCTATTTGCTAGCTCTATAAACGTGTTTATCTCCTCTTTGTTTATGTTCCATAGAGAAAAGACATCATCAATATATCTTTTCCAAGTGAGTCGCTTTATATGGCTGCGGTTAATGATTTCTGTTTCTACCGCGGCCATGAAAATGTTGGCAAAAGAGACTGCCATTTTTGTACCCATTGCGGTACCGTGTGTTTGAAGATAATTTTTGCCGTTAAAATGGAAAGAGTTTTCTTTTAAGATAAGCCTAAGCATATCTCTGAGGTAGAGTGTAGGTATGGGAGGTTTGTTTAGGTGGAATGTTTCGTATGTTTTACATACAATGGTGATTCCTTCCTCCTGTGGGATGTTAGTATATAGGCTTGCAACGTCCATTGAAACTAGCATTGTGTCCTTTGCGACCTTCGTTTACTCTATAAAGTTTAAGAAATCTGTTGTGTCTTTAAGGTATGATTCCTGTACTTTAGCAATAGGCTGAAGGAGGTAACTAACAAATGATGAGATTCGTTCTGTTGGGCTATCACAGCCAGATATGATTGGCCTTCCGACCGGGTTTGGTTTGTGAATCTTTGTAAGGGTATAGAAAACTGGAATTCGTGGCGGATTTGGCGTTTGGGATAGCCATTTCTCTGTCATTTCATCAATATGGTTACCATAGTAGAGCGTTTTAATGAGTTCCTTGACTCTTTGAGATGTTTCTGTTACCATCGGTAACGCTAGGGACTCGTAGTTTTCTCATCGGTCCAGTAGTACCTATCCCTCCCGTATTTTGTCTTCTTTATTCATAATGACAGTTGTGGTCCCTTTATCTGCCTTTTTAACATTGATATTTGTGTTTTCTTTAAGCTCTTTAATGGCTTGACGTTCCCTGCACGGCAAGTTGTTTCTCGGCTTAAATATTTTGACCTCCGCCAGTTGTGTTTTGACCTCTTCTAAATATGTTTCTAGCGCAACCGAGGGTCGAATTGGCGGCTCCCAGTTGGATTTCACGTGGAAGGGGTGTGGCTCTTTGTCCTGGCCATGAAACATATACTGTGGGCGCATTCGTCTAGCGAACGCTTTGAAATCGTTTAAAAGTTGTAGTCTTATGTGACATTCGTTTGTCACTGGCGTGGGAATAAATTTGAGCCCCCTTGACTAACAAGGTAGTAAATAAAACTAACTGCTGCCTGAAAATGTATCACCAATCAATGGTACTAATCAAGATCTCGGCATTTCATTTATTTAGAATCTAATACTTTATAAACTGTGCAACCATTGCAGTCACATGATATTTTATACCTCAGTCTGATATTGTGCTACAACAGCTACACAGAGCTAGAAATTATTGTTTCCAAACAAATGACACAGTAGCCCCCTAACTTGAGCAATACTTTATCTGCATGGCTTGTTAGTAGTATCTGGATGTAATAGGATGATGTGCTCACGGAAATACCCGTCTGTGTTTCAGGGTTCCAATCTAAGAACAGCTGTAGGCACTGGTCCCACTGTTGGAATGGTGCTCAGGCTTGTCACCAATGAGGTATTTAGGACAAGTGTTCTATGTTTACTTAGGTGTTCATGAGTGGTAGAAATGCCAGGTAGTTATTTTGGTGAAGTGCTGGAGCACTTCTAAGTTCTTTCAATTAGTAAGATATGTACTAGGTTAATAGGATTTATACCTAAAATCCTTCTATTGGCTCATGGTTAGTGTGTTGGAGTCAGTATTGAGAGGTCCATATCCCACTCTGACTAGTGTGCTTGTGTTATGTAAACCGGTGGAACTACTAGATATAACGCTCATCCTCTTCCTGGGTTTGTTCAGACTGAAACCTTTCAAGCTTAATTAAAAGTAGTCGCATTTACTAGACATATGATCGTTTCACAGCGACCAGACCAGTTGTTATCTGCTGCCCACTTGTCATCATTACCTGTATTTAGAGCAGCGCCTCAGACATCACAGCTTGGGCAGCCCTTACCTACTCAGAAGCCGGAGCCAGCAGAACAGGTAGCTTTTTTTAGTGCCTTTTGACAATGTTATTTTTGTGAGAATTTACGTAGAATTGTGTGCATGAGAAGTAAATGCTATACCCAGGTTGCCTATTCTAGTTCAAACTACCGGGTACTTACAGAAAGTAACAATGATGTTATACAAGTGATATGTATACTGTAGACTTGATGCCTCTGTAACTTTTTTTTTTTAATTTTTATTCTTCAGGTACCTTATGGCCTTCCCTGGTGAAAATCTTTGAAGGATCTTTGAAGATCCTTGAAGATCTACATGAAGATCTTAGTGCAGATCTTTGAAGATCTTTATAAAAAATCCTCAAAGATCTTCAAGGATCTTCAAAATTCTTGCCAAGATCCTCAAGGACCTCGCCCAGATCCTTGAGGATCCTTGAAGGTCCTTGCATGTATCTTGAAGATCTTTGCAGGAATCTTAAAGATCTTTGTAAAATCCTAAAAGATCTTGGCAAGATCCTTGAAGATCTTACAGATCTTTCACAAGATCCTCACAGATCTTTGCAATATCCTTACAGATCTTTGCAATATCCTTACAGATCTTTGCAATATCTTTACAGATCTTTGCAATATCCTCACCGATCTCTGCCATCTTTGCCAGATCCTCACAGATCTTTGCAAGATTCTCACAAATCGTTGCAGAAATCTTCAAGATCTTTGAAAGATCCTCACATATCTTTGCTGAAATCTTGAAGATCTTTGTAAGATCCTTGTAGGTCCTCTCATATATCTTTGCATAAACCTTTAAGATCTTGGTAAAATCCTTGAAGATCTGTACTTGATATTTGCAGCAATTGTTGAGATATTGTTTTAGATCTCTGAGGAAGTTCAGTTAACAAAGATCAAATTCTTGCAAAAGATATTTGAAAATGTGCAAGAACCTTTAGTTAATGATTCTTACAAAGGTGTAAAATAAATTTGCATTTAAAATAAAATTGAATTGACAAAAGGCGATTAAAGACAAATACATTTTATTGCAGGAATAATTCTTCTAAATGATATATAATTTTGTAATTATATTATTCTATGACTATCTGGGTAAGTTGTAGAATTCACTAATGATTTTTTTATTGAACCTTATTTGTATGTCACTCAAGTAATTACTTACAATAAATTTAAATGCTTCAAACATAACATACATGTCTCTTTTTTCATAGAATTTTGCTGAAAGCTTAAAAATGGAGCCAGTTATAATTTTTCAAATGTTTCCCATACATTAAACTAACATTGATAATTTACAATGACATGCTCCAAACAAAGAAATGAAAGTTCTACAAAAGAGGCACATCCAATCAATTTTCTTTCATGCTAACATAACTTATTCTAATAAAGTGTTTCGGTAAATTTTTTTTTTTCAGTTTCCACGTATTGCGATTCTGATTATTATACTATATACAATAATCTTTGTAATAATATTATTCTATGGTTGTCTGGGTAGTTATAGAATTCAATAATGATATTTTATTTTAACCTTTGTGTGTGTGTCACTCAACTACTAGCTTAGTTATGAAAAACTTAAATGCTCCATACATGAAATGTCCCTTTTTGCAGAGATTTTTGCTTAATGCTTAAAAAATGAGCCAGTTATTTTCTTTATATATATTTTTTCCTTGCACAATTAATGAACATTGATAATTTACCATGACATACTCCAAACAAGGAAATGATAGCTCTGCAAAAGAGGCATGTCTAATCAATATTTTTTCTCAAAGTTAATGAAACACATTCTAATAAAATGTTTCTTACAGACTAGGTTCTTACTTGCAGGTTTTCACTGTAAACTCAATTTTAAATAAACGTAAACAAAAGAAAGCCAGTACATGGAATTAATTCTGGGTTTCATTGCATACCATTAAAATCTGAAAATAAGCCCCTAGTCTAACATTTTTCAAAGGACACTTTTGGTCTTAGAACAGGAAAAAAAAAATAAAAATAAAATCATGTGACAGGGGCATATTTCGGAGGGACGGAATTTTAAGATAGGTAGAAAAATTACTCTAATTATTACTCTAATTTCCCTTATTACACCACAGCCATCTTCAAAAACTCAGTATTTTAACCATGCAAAGTTTCTCAATCACTTATAATTTTATGGGAAAACATGCATCCTGGATGCCCAGTTTTCAAGGTCTGGCTAAAAGCCTGGTTCTGGATAATGGATTTTACTCTTTAGATGGCTGCAGTGTAATTAAGGTGAATGACTCTACTTTCCATCTTGCAGATGTCCAGTAGAGCCTGCCATATTTTTCTTCCTGATATCATTGCACTTTTGATTTACAGCTCTTCTGATGTCAGCCCAGTACTTATTGGCCACTTTTCCACTGTACTTTTGGCTGATACAATCTGAAAAAAAGGTTGGGGTACAATATAGCATCTTTTAGCAGATGCATTGATAAGTTACTGTTCACTTACATTTCTCGAAAGAAATCCCTAATCATGACCTTCAATGCAAAACAACTTTATGATCTTTGATCATTGACACAAGCACCACTTTTTCCACTCAAAGATGGATAAATGAATTTGGCATTCCCACTCAAAGATGGGCAGCCTAACTTGTGTCAATGAATGGTGTTCGCATTATAAAAAGAAATTCCTAATAGTGACCTTCCATACATGTGGTTTCCAAGTCTAGCAAAGATAAAAACAACTGTATGATCTTCGATCATTGACACAAGCACCACTTTTTCTGCTCAAAGATGGATAAATGGATTTGGCATTCCCACTCAAAGATGGGCAGCTTAACTTGTGTCAATGTATGTTGTTCGCATAATCGAAAGAAATTCCTAATTGTTACCTTCCATACATGTGGTTTTCAAGTCTAGCAAAGATAAAAACAACCATACGATCGTCGATCATTGCCAAAAGCACCATGTTTTCCACTCAAAGATGGATAAATGGATTTGGCATTCCCATTCAAAGATGGGGGGCCTAACTTGTGTCAAAAACATGTGTTTTCCAAGTCTCCAAATCATTTCACTTAAGTAAGCTGCCCGTAAGGATTAATAACAAAAAAAAAATAGCAAGGAGCATTACCAATATGTCAGGCAATATTCTTTACTTGCCAGCACAATTTGCTATAATGGCATTTGATAAATTAATACTTAAGTTAACCTTTTTGGGAGTAATTAAAAGTACTGCATGCCCATGTATTTATTATAACATTTGAAGGCAATTTGTTCAATATTATTTCAAGTAACTTTCATTCTTTTAGCAATACACATAAAAATAGAAATAAAAGTAATGTTCCTAACCTGACAACCATCACATAGCCATAAAGCTCCCTTTGCTTCTTCATGTCTTGCTATAAATTGCTTCCTTGATAACAGCAAACATAAAATTGTGGGTACATGTAAGATTCATCATGAAAATAATCACAGTTACGAGTATAAACGTTGCAGCAACAGTAAACTTATAAAATTCGGATGAATTCAACCAAACAAATCATTTGTCATTCGGCACAAATGCATTTAGGTTGTTTGTACATGTACATGTTCTTTCTCCACATCTCATGATGTATTTTTTGTGGCAACGATACCTCCATGCACATGTTTCTATTCTTGAATACGAAGTATGGGAGAGGCAAGACACTCCACATTTTGAACGTTTATATAAACCAATCTAAACTTGAAAATATATCAACGGAAACAGGATTCATACGGGTATATAAATATGAAGCCATGCCAGATAAGCTTACCTTCAGTTGGTGAGAAATTCAAGGCTAACACAGGCATATCGAAGTGCGACCAGGAGCTAGAATACTTCATGCAGACTCTCTGGAGATAACGTAGCATTTACCTGAAGAAATCTGTCGTTTTAGCGAGTAAAGGGTCTCTGAAATAAAGGTAACCTTTTGGGCAAACTTCGAAACCGTTTATAAATCGACCGCCAAAACTCATCTAAAACAAAGAGGACGCTGGAAATAATTTACATTGCGCATGATCTGTTCGCAACCAGTGCCTCTCGGCTAGACCTTTGTACAGCCACACCTCGGGAAATGTTACGAACGAACGAAACTATGTAAGTTGAAACATTCTTGTCTAAGTGTTCAATTCTAGTCTCTATTTCTTTCTCTGGAATATCTTACGAATAAAAATGTTGTTTGTCGAAGAAGTCGCCTACGTTGCTTCCTTTCAGAATGTTTCGCGGTCAGTCACATTTTTCCTGTTTTGGTCAATGAGATCTTGTGCATCATAGAAACAACTTTATCCCACAACGAGAATACGAGATAAAAGGTTTTCTGTCCTCTTACACCACACAACTGCGCCACCGTAAATTGTATTACAATAAAGCATGTTTCCATTGAGTGGCCGTCGCGGAAACAGCATAGACAGATTTCCGTGGACGGAAACTTTACGGAAACGTATAATAATGTAGAAATTTGAGCTACTGTGTATCCGTAACTATCCGTTCTGCGGAAATGTTTCGGATACGCACCCCTTTACGATTCCGTAGTGTTTCCGCGGAACGGAAACCTCTTATTTCACCCTGTGAATGCTTAAAGATGATCAGATGTTCCACAGTGTAGCCTACAAAAGGAAAGGAAAGAGCTGTAGCTACATTGTAAAGTTCCAAGAAAGTAACAAAGATGAATTTGGCATTGTTGAGTACTACTTGTTGGTTAGGAACACTGGGTTTGCAGTGATAAGAAAATTTGAAAAAAGGGGAAACATTTGTTCATTTGGCCTAGAAGAACAGGATGACGAAATGGTCAAATCCTTTATTGACAATCACATTCTGGGGAAGCAATTTCAGGCTGTCAAAGAAACAGCATTGTGCACTTATGTTCCCTCTTATGACATTATATGCAGATGTGTGTTTGTGCCATCCTCCAGTGATGGTGTGAGTGGCTATGTCAGCCCTGTCTTAAGACACTACCAACATGACTGACTTGGCAGCAAACAAATGCAATGGTTTAAATACATCAAGACAATTTTGCATGGATTACAAACAGTAAGAGATTAAACAATATTATCATTGGATTAGGTTTTTGTAATATCCGGAATAATCAAGGTCAAGGTAAGTGTTATCACACGAAGCTGAAGAATGAGGCTGATAACACTTACCTTGACCTTGATTATTCCAGATATCACAAAAACTGAATCTAATATAGTTGTTTTATTATTCAATGTTTTAAAGAAAGTACATGACAAATCATTGTTGCATGGAACATAGTTTATTATTTTTCAACTTTAATAGAATTCACCACCCTTGAATTTGACATTGCTTTTGGAAATCATGCATTGCATGCATATCCTACAGATAATTCACTAATCTGCAAGAAGATCAGTGAATTATCTGTAGGGTGAGCTTAGCCAATGAGAAGACTAATAATTAATATTGTGAATTAATATTGTCAAAGATCCTAGCAATATCCTTAAGGATCCTGACAAAGACCTTTGAAAGATCCTTATAAAGATCTTTTAAAGATCCTTCAAAGATCCTAACAATATCCTTAAGGATCCTGACAAAGATCTTTTAAAGATCCTTATAAAGATCTTTTAAAGATCCTTTAAAGATCCTAGTAATATCCTTAAGGATCCTGACAAAGATCTTTGAAAGATCCTTATAAAGATCTTTTAAAGATCCTTTAAAGATCCTAGCAATATCCTTAAGGATCCTGACAAAGATCTTTCAAAGATCTTTATAAAGATCTTTTAAAGATCCTTTAAAGATCCTAGCAATATCGTTAAGGATCCTTAAGGATCCTGACAAAGATCTCTTGAAGATCCTTGAAAGGATCCTTTTAAGATCCTGTAGGATCCTTATCAAATCTTTGAGGATCCTTAAGGATCCTTGAAAAGATCTTTGCAAGGATCTTTCCCAGGATCTTCATAAGATCTTGAGAAGATCCTCATGAAATCTTTGAGGATCCTTTAAAGATCCTTGTCTTTGAGGATCTTTGTGGGATCTTTGCAGATCTTTGAAGATCTGTGTGGGTCTTTGCAGATCCTCAAAGATCCTCAAAGATCCTCAAAGATCCTGTAAAGATTTTCACCAGGGTTCCTCCAATGAATGCTGTTAAGACTATTCTGCCACAGTTTCACTCTTTGTACAATGCGCCAAGAGCAGAGCCAGTCAAGGAATATGTTCCACTTCCGAATGTGTCATCCCCACCAGAGGGAGGGTGAGGTTTTAGTGGACACTTTTATATAACAAGGAATAGGTCTCGATTATGGCTTATATGCAAATTGTAATCTACCAACACCTAGCAGGTGTAAAGTGCTGTTTCATGAGCTCGAAAAACAAGTTAGCTGAGAGTCCAGTCTCCCGTGTTGTCTGTGTTTCCTCATTCCAGCTGGCTCTTGGAAGATCTCAGGCCTAGCTGTCACTAGCCGGTTGTACAGCCTCATACAGCTAGGGCATTTACTAATAGTTACACATCAGGAAAAATACATTTGTTATCGCACTGGGAATGACTTCCTCCTCATGCACATAATCAGAGCAAACTTACCCACCGTACACACATCTGGTTTTTCATGAAATTTGTTTGGAAGAAATAATTCTTTTTTGTTAATCAGTTATAATTACTACCAAAAGAGGTTCTTATTCATATTTAACTAGACTTTGTACTTAACCAAATGTTGTCATGTCAACTTATCACCAATAGGATAGATGATAATTGTCTTTCTCTGTTGCTGTCTCATCTAGAAACATTGATGCTGGTGGAACAAGTTAAATTCCTTCAGAGGTGAGCATAGTGTTGTCGTTATGTATTTCTTGACTGAAAATAATATTAGAAGCGGTTGTAAAAAGAAGAAGATGGTTTAAAACTGACTATCAACAGATACACGACTTACTGTGACGTTTGATTCACTTGTTGCTCAGAAAATGTATGAAGATTCATACTAGCAATCTATTACTTAGCTTCTTGAATTAAAAGTATTTTATTTCCAGGTCAGGGGAACGCTTGACATCAGAAGCCTTGCTGTTATGGATTACCAAATGAAGCTAATTAGAATATGAAATTTCCAGACAGATTAATTTGGCATGTCTTTGAAAATGATGAATATTAAAAGAATAAAAAAATGATAATGTTTGAGCAATTGCCTGGATGTGCCTCGGTAAAAAACATTTCCTGTAGTCTGTAATATAAGAGATAATATTTCTAATATCTTGTTTTGAGTTGTAATGAAGAACATGTTTATCATTTATATCACGTTTGTGACATGTTTGTGATTGTTGTCCACTAGAGTGTTTCTACCATGTCATTGTCCGTAGCCCGGAATAATCTTTCGATTTCAAACTAGTGACAAATATAGCTTTCATGTCTCCCAGTCATGAAACAAGCTCAATGCACTAAGCATTTTATGGAATTTACAGGAAGTGGATCGCTACAGAACTGCAATGAGAAAGATGGCAACAGATCTCCTTCATGTGCGAGAGGATTGCAAGCGATTAGAGGTAAAGTGTTAGAATTCGTCAAGTAATAATCATCAAGATAAAACCAATGCCTTTGTACAAAGAGATAGAGAGAGCGAGTGAAACCAGGGTTATGGTGTTTACATCTCAACACTTTCGGTTGCAAATTCGTTGATGAATAAAAGAAAGATTCCTTGATTGTTCCTTTAACAGAGTGGGCCTAGACTTTCCTGGTACTCTTTTAGTGTTAACTGATTTTTTCGCTGAATAGCGCTAATATTTAACCTACCCGAATAAATTGGTTTAACCCCCTCCTTCCAATAAGCAGCAACTCTTTCTAATAAGCGCTCCCGTTGTGTTGTTTCTTTTTTTAAGCAACCCTATTCTGATTAGCGCCTCCATTACGAAAGTGACCTTCAAGAATAGATTGATTAGACGTGTGAATTATGTAGTATGCTCTCTTATCTAAACGTAATTTTGAGCATATTGACTAGGAATAAAAGAATGACTATTCAAGTTCCTGTTGTTACAGTTCTTGTTACAGTATCTGTTTTTGTTCATTTAAGTGCCGTATCATATTCAGATGTTTATGCTGAAAAAGGCTAGTTCCCCTTCCCAAATAAGCACCCCTCTCCATGTAGTTTACCAAAAGTAAATTAGTGTCTGGGTGCTAAATTGAATCATTACGATGATATTTCCAGCAGGAACTCTCAAAACATTAGGTCTTCCTATTACTGGAAAGCAATAGCTTTGAAGTAATTATGAGTTATAGATTTTGAGCGTAATTTGTAAAGCTTCTCCCTGAGGTACTATGCGCACTAATTTCTCTATTACAATAATCTATCAGAAAAAGGACTATCCAGGAAATTGTCAGGTAATCTTAAAAAAACAAATAGCTCCTCCTATTATTGCGAAGCTTAAATTCTGTAGTTTGGCTGTCCTTTCTAAAACTACTTAATAGCATAATCACTGACACCCATCCTTATTTTTTATTAATTTTGTTAATACGTCGTGGAATAATGTTCTTTACTTGGTCGTCATTGATCCCTCAGGATGCTAATAGCAGGCTAAGAAGAGAGCTGGGCCAGCATGACGAGATATCCAGGCTGATGGTCAGTTCAAAAGACCTGGATAATGTAACCCACTCTGAGCTTGTGCAGAAGTTTGGTAAGATAATCCAATGCAGCCCTAAGACCGACAATTTTCCTTTTTTGACAGTAAAACCTATTATTCTATATAAAAAGCAGTGAAAAGAAACGAATTAAAAATGGTTTGGTAAACGTTTGTTTGTGATCCTTTTTCTGTAACTGGGCAATTTAATTCAGATTATCAAAAAACATCGTTTTGTGTATTATTTATGTCACATGCATTTCAAGTGCAACATTTTTGTGGTATGGGTTCTTAACTTTCACATAATTGTTGTATTAAAAACGCTGTTGTTAGCAATAAAGCAATTTTACTTGCTTTCCTTCAAAGTACAAGGAAGTCAACTTCATTTGGCCATATTTGGGAACTTTTATTCTGTAAAGAGAATGCTGCAGTTGTAAGACATGATGTGACTCTTTATTTCCTGTAATTCACAGTACTCTTAAAAAAGAAGTTAGCAGATGAATCCTCAAAGAAACAAGAACTACAGTCAAGACTTCAACGTCTGCAGAACGATCTCATCAAGGTGACTTAAACTTGCCTGTTGACACGTCATGTTTGTATGACTAGAGTAGCTTTCCTATAAATATATAGTCAATACTGGATAACAGACTGTTGTATGTTGACAAGTACATTGACCAGATTTTCTTTTCGACAGAAAAATGAGATGGAAAAGGAGTTTTTGAAGCTACAAGAAGCTCACGAAGGCCAACAAGCGCTTTTACAAAAGTTACAGGTATGTAGCATATCGATAAAGTAAATCTCACAACAATCTCAGCTATTTCAAAAGTGGAAAAGTTAACTTGCCGCTCAGAAAGTGCACCATGACCTTTAAATGAAGTAGAAACCAGGCTCTGAGTCATGAAAGTGTTCGCAGCTTTGGAACAGCAATAGGCCCATTTCGATAGATTATAGGAAATCGGTCTGTTAGAGAAACAGTAAGGGATAAATTGATCCGCTTCCAACCAATCAGAAGCGAGTATTTACGGTAGCAGTATTATTAAAATTCTAACATGGTGCCGAGGCTTAGGGGACTAAAACAAAAGAAATCGCATTGACATTGAGACACGAATAAACAATTTCTTTTGTCCTAGTTCCCTAAGACTCGGCGCTATGTAGAGGTTTAATATACAATTGAACCCCACTATTTCCAACTCTGACAGGGAAACGAAAAATAGTTCGAGATGGCGGGGGTTTGAGATAGCCGAGAGTAAATGACTGAAAATTATACCCAGGGGAAAAGGATTCGAGTCGCAGATAGCGGGAAGTTCGACATAGCGAGGTTTAACTTTACGGAAATTGGCCTTTTAATCTTTTGCACAGTTTAACATTCCTATGCAACGTGACACGTAATGCTCTCTACCGAAAAGCATGTGTACTCCCCAAAATGCCGATGCATTTTTCACGTGATTATATTTTGGTGTTTGCTTAGGGGAAACTACAGAAGGCAAAGACAATTCAAGATACTTGCAAGAAACAAGAAAAGGTAATACGTCATTGCAAGTATTTTAGAGGATGTTGACATTAATTTGACGCACAGCTCTTATTTGAGCCGGGGAACACCTTATGCTCTTTCAGTCTTTGTAAAACTTACTTACTTAGTCCTGTTCGTCCAGTGTGGGACATTAGACAACAACAATTCCTTTCCATTTACCCCTATTTTGTGCAACATGTTATGCCTTGCCCCATGTGAGTTTTACCTAACTGGGCTCAGCCATGACAGTTCGACACCAGGTGGTTTCTGGCCGTCCAGGTTTCCTTTTGCCAGGTGGTGTCCATCGCAGGGTAACATTTAGGGATACGAGCCTGATCCATTCTGAGTACGTGGCCCAGCCATCGGATTCGAGTGTTTGTAAAAGCTAAATTACAATTAGTCATTTTACCGTACTGAAATTCGTAATAAGCCAATTGGAAGCCCTGTTTTCTGTTCTGATTTCGTGTAATAATTATATAGTCACTAACCCGCTATCCCTAGATTTGTGTACGGCAAATAGTTGATCGTACGTACGCTTTAGCAGTATATCAGGCTTGTTTGGTCTCGCCATGGGTATTTAGGTATCACGAACCATGGCTTGACCAAACTCGCCTGATATGCCGCCGAAGCATGTCAAGCAGTTAAGATGATTGTTTTTTTGCTGCAGGTTATCGTGCAACTTGAGCAGCTTTTGGCCAAACAAGGGAAAGGACAGTACAATGGAGGTGAGTTAAGAAATCTTCAAAATGATAACAGCCTTAACCACAGCTAAACACATTCGGACAGGACCATGTTGGAATACTGGAATGACAACAGAACTTTTGGTATTGGGCGCATCAATCTGACAGAAAGTGTACGGGCTTCAACATTTGTACAGCATTATAAACACGGTTTGTTAAATAAAAAAAGAAATAAATAACCTTTATTTACCCTTGGTCAGTGTTTATAACCAAAGGCTAGTGGGGCCGAGCAATTAAATTTCAGAAACAAATAATTCAAATTAAACATAACAAACCCCAACTTACAGGAGGAAAACCAGTTGGCTATGTACAAACGTGGCTGAGGAGTTGAACTCGGGTCTACCGTGAAACAACTCCAGTTGGTGGTCAGAACTGAAATTGTACCCGCGACCTCCAGATTTCAAGTTCGGCGCCCTAACCACTCGGCCACGCTGTCTAATTTGGCGGAACATTCACATACAGATAAAGTGTAGAAACGGAGCAAGTGACCCACTTGTGTAGCACTGCTACCAAGTATAGGACAGGTTACCAAGCGAGGCGCGGTAGCCCAGGATGTTCAACTGATGTACGAAGTGTGTTAGTTTGTTCTGTTTTGAGCTACATTAAAGTTGTTGTAGCTTTTAGCGGTTCGTCCTTCGCTCACTTTTGGCTGTACTTACCCCTGGGTTCTATATCATTAAGCGACTAGGAGTGTTACTTTTCCACCTAGAAGTGATGCCAGCCCATCGCAGGTTTCTTTTGACAGTAGGACGACGCCTAGTTAGAAATGAATTTATATTTTAACTTCAAATTTCGCAGTTGTCTAGATCTGTTCGGTACGCCTATGGCTCTAAAAACGTGCTCAGCCTAAAAATGTAACGACATCGTTCAATTCCAAATGGAAATACGAAAAATTAGCCGCCGTCGTTCGCGTTCAATTCCTTAGACTAGGCAGAACTTGGTCATTTCACGTTGTTGTTTTGTAGAGGACGGCTAAGAAATGTACAAAGATTTATAACGCACGTGCACAGCCATTGTACTGCTCATTATACCTTTTCTTTGGTAGCGTTCTCGTTGCCGTCGTTGTCGTGGTTTGCTTAAGCTCCCTAGTATTGGTCATCAGGTTTCTTCAACAATTTGTTGGGACCAATTTGTACACCTGTCTCGCCAAAGATCCTGACCAGGCTTTATCCTAGCCCTCTGGACGTGAAGAGAAAAACACTATAACCATATCCCACAGCGCTTTAAAAAACAAAAACACCCATTGAACCATAGCCTGTGTAGCAAGCGTCCCGTAGGAGAGGACAACGAGCAATGTCTGGTCGCGCGAAAATTGGGGCGAGAGCAAAAAATCGACGGAGTCAGCTTCGTTGATTTATTTGCTCTCGCCCCAATTTTCGCGCGTCCAGAATGCGGAAAAAGTTCTTCGTTCGTACGGGAACGCTTGCTATGCAGGCTAATTGAACCAAAGATGACATCCCCATAGCGTTGGACTTAGCTGTGATCATTCCTCACCGTAATAAGTCTCTTTTTCCTTGTGTTAGTCTCTGTAGAGGGTAGTGAAACATACAGGACTCTTAGAGAAGAGAACATGAAGTTGCAAGCAGAAATAATGCAATACAAGGTAATCGTGGTCTAACGTCATCTAATTCTAGTTATTTGGAGGTTTAGGCAGGCATTCAGCATTTCAAACCAACATGCAAACACAGACAAAACGCATATTTATATTTTGAAATCTACTTGCAAAGGTTAAGCCGTAAATCGACGAACACGGGCCCGCAATTTAGATCGGACTCGAGGTGCGAAAATTGTCACCTCGGACATCAATTGTTTTTAAGCTTACACCAACTTAGAGATTTAACGTAGCTGTTTTAGCTGATTACGTTAATACGTCACTCAGATTGTTGAATTTGACACATTTGGTTCCAAACTGGACTTGTTGAAGACAGTTCTATTTCCTTGATGGTGAATTTTTCATTGTCCGGAGTCTGTTCTTTATTAAGAAATGCTTTCATGTTTATTACCTCATCAGGAGCAGCTAAGACAGTCTGACGCAAAGCAGAAGAAACTAAGGTACACACTGTCCCTGAGTCTTGCATGCGAGTACTGAATATTTCTTGTGGTGTTCTCATGTGAATCAACGAATAAAATATGCGTTTTGGACAATGCAAGGAAACTTTGTACGACAAATCGGTTATTTTTCTTGACCTTGTTCTGTAGGAGTGGCTAACAGCTCATTGTCTAATTTTGTTTTTGTTGCAGATCCCCTGGTGAACATGTGGCGAGTGTAAGTAAAACTCGTCAGTGTCAACTACGTTTATAACAAACACTGCTAGTTAATGAACATAGGGTTTTCGAGTAAACACTAGTCTTAGAGATAAATACTCTGTTTAGTGTGGTCATCTGGGTGAGTGCAGTCTTGAGAAACTCTCCTGGGTTCAAACCATGTACCTTTTAAGTGAAAAAATTTCAAGAAGGTCAGTTACGATTCAGGAGTCTGGAAAATGTGGAAAAAAGGTTGAAATCTTCTGACTTGGAGAAATTATAGAAAATGAAATTTATGTTCCGAAGTGGTCTGGAATTTTGGTTGTTGCCGAACCCTTGGTCAACCTGTGGCAAGTGTATGTAAACGTTATCAAAGTCAACTTCATTTGCAACAAACACTTTTTGAATAGTTCTTTAGTAAACACACGTTCTTGGAGTAAACGCTAGATAAATACTTTGTTTAGTGTGATCATCACGGTGAGTGGAGTCTTGAGAGACTCTTTTGGACTCAAATCATTAACCAAGTGAAATAAGTGATTAAGGTCCGTCATAACTGGTTTACAGACCTAAGGAAAGTATAGGAAACGAGATTGTGTCCGAAAAAGGACTGGAATTTTGTCGAAGCAATAGCGAGACTTTGTTACAGCCTGTGTCAGCTAGCCTGAAGGGGTAATATTTCCTCGTTACATGGTCTAAAGAAAGAAGACCAAAGAGATACAGACGGCTTTATAAAAT
>OMLO01000103.1_pt1 | contig 39729 bp, 14 predicted proteins | sample 1674811 | NCBI WGS metagenome assembly OMLO01 (sample SAMN06265003, study PRJEB25207) | coral metagenome | isolation source: Coral host | place: Mexico:La Bocana,Puerto Morelos, Mexico | collected 2008-11-13
AAAAAAAAAAAAAAAAAACAAAAAAAAAAAAATTTTTTAGTTTAAAAAAAAAAAAAAAAAAAAAATTTCCCCTTTCCCCCCCCCCCCCATAATAAAAAAAAATGAAAAAGTTTGTGATTTTTCTTCGTAAACATATAACATTTTGGTTTATAATTTGCTTGATTATGCGATTCGATGTTTCTATGGCGACGATGAGTTCAAAGAAAAAAATTGTATTCAGATTTTAACATTAAAATACAGTTACGAATTTTAAACTGTAAAAAAATGAAAACCCCAGGCTTTCTCCAGATACATCGGTTTTCCGCTTTCCTCAAAAACCAACATTTTCAAATTCCAATTCGATCCCGGAATGCACGGGAAACTCCTTGGTGCTCCGTGGTCAAACAAATTACATACCTATTTTACATAGCCGGGCAAATAGGATTAAAAATATGATTCTACCAAATAGGATGTGTTGCTGTCCAGTAGTCCGTAGACACCTCTTTCATAACATGTACTATTAATTTTATGCACTTCCTTCAAGTCGGTCGAAAAGTAAATTGTACGATTCCCTCTTTAAGGACGAAGAGTGTTGTCCATTTCAAAGTTAAAGGACCAAATTCGTTAGTTGTTGAGACGGAAGTGTAAATGAAAGGCCCTTGCTTTGTTCATACAGAGGTTACTAAGCGTCAGTCACGCATCTGTCACGCAATCATGATAGCTTTTCAAAGAGATTTGTTGCTATCCATCAAAGAAAGATCGCTTGTGTTTGCATCACGTCCCACGTAAAATCCATTGTAATTCAGGTTTCAGTATGAAAAGCCGCACACAAAGAATTATTCGCCCTTCGCTTTCCGTAATCATGTACCGCGCTATTTTAGTTTTTCACGCCTTCTCACTTTGATTGGTCGTTTCAATTGTCCCCTTATGGAAAACAACGTATCACGTGACAAAAGTTGAGCGAGGGTGATTGCGGCTGGAAATGGCGGAGCGACCGAGTGCGACGAAGTGGTTTAGGCTTTAGAGTGCAGGAATTTCTATTATTTTGTTGCAAACGAAGGTATGTCTAAGTAGCAGTAAAATTCGTCTGTGTATTGTTTTTCTGAAAGCTCCTCCACATGTTTTCGTGGCGTACGATTTGAAATCTGAAATTGCCTTAAAACTCGCGAAGAATTTAAGGTTAATATTCCTTCGGTAAGTCCTGTTGTGAGGTGTTTCTTTGGGCTAGGCCATCGCTTCTAATTATGGGTTGATATTGAAAGGGCACTGTAATTTATTGATAAATGTGCGGAGGTAGAAAAATCTAGCTTGTTATGTTAATATTCTGCAGCTACACACAGCGAAGCTTTGATCAAAAGGTCAGCAACGATCTGATTAGCTTGATGGTGCCTCACCCTGTCAAACCTATTCCTTGTGATTTCGATTTCTTTGGATTTAACAAGGAACTATTTTCTTCAGACAACTTGAAGTAAAACAAAATCACAATAAATCCAATACTCGTGGAGAAATCGCGACCGGAAATGGACTCATGAATTTTCTTTCGCGAAACCGAATTGTCAAGCATAATTTGATTGTGTATTTATTCTTTACTCAGTATATCAAAATTTTCAGTGGTTTCTAAATCTATTTTGGCATTAGGTATTTAGAGGGCGTAGCTGTATTTACTGTTACAAAGAAGGAATGTTCATTTTAATGAGGAAAAATGTTTAATCGCCCGAAACTCAGACTGACATCGCCACGTAGAAAATATATAATACATCATCTGTTTTGATTTTCTACGACTTACCGTTTTTACAGGAGTCTAATACTTGTGTGGTACCCCTTTGATTGCCGCCTATTTCATAACAGTCGATAATTGAGAGTGAACATAGCGTTGATAAATTAACCTTCGTGCAATATTTTGAAGCAGAGAAACACGCCGTTTCGACGCGATTGGAATGTTTTGGATTTTCGATCGATGTCATGATAAAGATTGTCTATTTTTGCATGATCACTCGTTCTGGAATAGAAATTTGGATAACGATTTTAGTCTATATTGAGCAACGACAGTTAATTTGGTTTCACAAACGGTTGATTACAGGCTTCTCGAAGCGGTCGTTGACAATGCATTAATTCAATATTTGAAGTTTATGAAAATACAAAATAATGAAGTATTGTATGAAATTTACAGACTCCTTCAGAGGTATATTTACATATCATTGATCAGAGAAGCAAGCTAGAGGAATATTTACCCAAGGAACAATTACTCTAGAACTTGATCCTTCCCATGTGTAATGTACAGTAATATTTTTAAATTGTCTTTGAATGTTTTTCTTTGGAAGTGATATTGAAATTTTTTTGCACTAAGCTGATTAGAGACTTTTTAAATTGCCTTAGGAAGATATTGATTTCTGGTGAGAATATGTACATTTGCACTCTTGTCAGGTAGTGGTATTTGACTTGAAAGCCAGTCTAACAAGAACAGAGAAATTGAACTGGGAAATCTTTGAAATCTTCTCCCCACACTCAAATAGGGTTGAGAATATCAATCATTTGTAAAAACTTTTTTTTAAAAAAAAAAGAACTGAATTCTCAGTCCAGAGATGAAAACTAAATCAAGTAAAGAACCTTTAGAACAGCTGGACCCCAAGTTATCAAAGCACTTGTGAGTGCAGTTTAACAGCATTGTTGTTGCTCATTTTTGACAGAGAAATTTTAAAAAAATTGTTTTTGCTTTTTAGGAAGATGATGGAGGCAACTACTTCGCCAATACTGGCTGGCAAGTAAGTGTGACTGATCTCCGTAAATTCCAGTAATTGTGTTAGAGGAACTGTCATTAAGTCCTGGCTCAGCTTTTTATCCATATGAAATGGGCTTCTAGTTGTGCAATTGTGAAAAATGCTACCATTGTGCCAAGATCTGTTGAACACTTACAAGGGAACATGTAACTGACCTCTAGTTCTGTACAAACTGTACTGCCCCCAAAGTGATCATGACGCCCAACCCCAAAATGTCTATTCATGGACATTGTACTCTTGTCATTTTCTTCATTTCCGACATTTTCATCACCATTGGATTGATGTGAAACTGATTGTACATATTCAATATGAAGACTTACACTTTTGTACTTGTTTACGTTTCTGTCTGCTTCTATGCAAGTTTCTGTGCTTATGTCAATAAGTTATTAATAATACTATTTCAGCCACTGACATGTACCTCTCACAACCACAGTGTTTCAGTAGAGGCCAGTTTTGTGCCACAATGCTTCTTTTCTTGGCTGTTTTCTATTGTATTTTAAGTCAGCTCTGTTCTTGTAGAACTGACTTTCCAGGTGCTTTTTCAGAATATGTAGCTGACTTTCTTGTTTAAAGACTTATTTCTTGTCTTTTTCTCAGTAATTGATGTACAACGTTTTTACCACTGACAGTTCTTTTAAATAATGCACCAGGAGTGTTGTTTATACATGTATAGTGGGTCTCATGTGACGTTTTTGTTGTTTCTATTAAAATTATGCAATTGCTGAAAGCTTGGTCTTTACATAGAGTATCAGGCTAAAGATATACGTGCTATATATTTGAATCAAATTAATGGACTGCTGATGCTGTAAACAAAGGCATTTAGTTGACTAAAAATGCTTTGAGAACTTAAAATCCTTGCTTTGTTGCTAGTTATTTAAGTAAGGTTTTTATTAAGAGAACTATGCCAGCATTTATAAAAAATAAAATGTGATTTTCAATTCAATCCTGCTTGCTGAAGTTCAAAGGCCCAGGATTCTTCGGATTTCTTTAGATTACATCCTAGCATAATATGGAGACGTGTGAAGTCAAAGTTCAATTGCCACGCTTACATGTAAAACTGGCTAACATGACTCGATTTAATTGCAAGAAAGTAGAACTTAAACTGAATTAATTGACTTTAATGTAACAAATATGTAATGTAATTGTTGAACAATGACATCGTACCTACACTGTAATACATAATACACATTGTACATGAATGTACACTGTACTTCCTATCTAAAAATGTTTGCTTGAACAGAACCAAGGTCCATGAAATCTAAATCAAAGTCAAGTGATTGTCATTTGCAGAATCATCTGGTTTTTTTACTAACAAGATTGTTGTGAGAGAAAATACTTCACCTTTGTGGTTTGTAATCATCTGTCAGATGTAGACTGACAGTTGGATGCATACTTCTCAATTTTGATGGATGTGCACAATTCATGTAATATTTAAAAGTTCAGTGAATTCAGTGTAGAAGGACAATATTATGCTATTTGAGATTTGCCTAGAGTTGCCACTACAATCATTAAATATACGGACTAAACTAATTGCCATAAATGTAACCTTTTATACATTGAACTCTTCACTGTATACATTTGCATTTAGTGTATACCATAATTTTTCTCTGACTGTATAAAACCTCTCCTCTCCTGAAGATTGAAAAGTTATAATTCAATCTCATTGCTGTCCTTAAAAAAGGAAAAATGTACTATTAATACAACTCAATTTCTATTTGATTAATATTAAGTGCAATTACTGCATTTGTTTTGCAGCATCTTGAATGAGTCTATTCCTAAAGATGAAGCTGATCAACTCCTTCAAGACTTGTTTCATGAAATGAGTATGTACAGTACAATGTACATTGTAAAAAAAATTTATCCTGAAGTCAGAGCAAGGTCGCTCCTCTCTGATGTCAACCTTCCAACAGTGCATACTAATGCCATCTAATGATTAAAACTTCTGCATACCTTGTACTTTATCGGGACTGTACTTTAATTGTTTATCGTCGTCATTATCAGCATCAGCTTTATGAACTAATTTCAATTGTTAATATACCTTATACACATCAAGATGACAAATAAAGTGTTTCGCTTGCCTACTGATGCCACCCAGCAGGTACAGCTTCTTCAGAAACTAAACCTTAAACAAGATTTACATGTATCTTCCTGTTACAGTGATAGAAATGTCAATCTTTTGTTAGTCATTACTATATAAATGGTACTAACAGTGTGCGCTTACATGGCTGATTAACCCTGTTCTTGCAAAACTCTATGACTAACTGAGTATGTGATCCCACTGCAGTATTTATGGATACATACAGTATTATTTTACTAGTTTGTTGTTAGTAGTAATTTAACCTGGTTCTATTTTACAGATGAGGAGGGTCTTGATGAAATCAGATTTGCAGCCTACCGGACTGCAGCGAAACTGCTTTTCATCCAGAACAGAACAAACTGTAAGTTTGCCATGTAGAAATTTTTATGGGAAAATACCACATTCATGTGGAAAACACACTGGATTATGTGGAAATTTCAATAGTAAACAAAATTGATAATAAAGCCTTTCCAATGTACCAAACAACAGTGAAATGAAAAGCACTTCAAAGTCTTACCTACAGTGTAAGCTCTTTAATGGAATAAACTTGTAACACATCATGCCTGTAACTTTGACATCTACTCGATTTGTTTGTAGTCTTTGTTAACAGTTATTTAGACTTTATTTAACTCATTTTTCCGTAGAATATTGCATTAAGAGTTGTAGGAAGAGTAGGTTGTAATGTCTGGAGGTTGAAATTTTGCTACGAACTACATTTGTTGTAAGTTCTGTGTTTTCTTTGCTGCTTTAGGAGAAAACCTACTTCAAAGTAATCATAGACAATCTCTTTGGAATTTTTACTTCTGGAGAAGATAAGCAACTGCTTAATTGCTTATGTGAAATAGTGTTTCCTGTTTTATTCAGAAATTTTGCAGATCTGCACCCTCACACGATGTCAGTGATTGATGGGAACAGCATAAATAAGTTCCTGAAGTTTTTCTCAAATGATATGTCACAACATGCAAAATTATCAGTCAAAACAGCTAGCTGTAAGCTCTTAAAAAGTATTTTTCATTTACAGTGCATTTGGTTGATGTCTACAACATGATTGAAGCATTCCGTGAAAATGGCCTTAACACTCTTGATCACAACACTGAACTCCATGAAACCAGGCTTGAAGCAATTGTCTCAAGCATTTTCTATGCTCTGAACAAAAGGCTGCCCACTACTAGCTACATTGATGTAGAACGATCAATAAGTCTGGTGACAAACTGGCTTTTATATGCTTATGACAGGTACAAATTTAAATAATCTATGCTTGTAAAACAAAGTTTTGATTGATACTGACAGTGCTTTATTTAAAATGCCAAAAAGGAAAGCTTTGTGGTTCTTCAGCATTTTGAAATCTTACCAAAAGAAGTAAGCATGTCAGAACTACAGTACTGTTGACGTTTAATACATTTATAATTAACGGCCTACACCAGCATGTAAGCCAGTGTGGCAATACACTGTCTTTCACACCTGCTGACAGTACTGTTTGTGAGTAGGATCATTGTATAACTGCACATCGGGACACCAATGTACATTGTACATTTGTATTTCAGCTTACTTAAGCTTTCTGTTCGCAAACTTTGTTTGTTATCTCCCAATCTCTATGCTAATAACAGAGTATAACTGGCTGGTGTGTTTGGTTTAAAATGCAATGCAATTTGATGTTTTTTATTTTGTATTCAGTGATGCTATAGGTAGGATTAGGGTTCTGTCAGTGAAGACCGCTCTTTCCACACTCTGTGCTGGGCGTCTGGTTGATAAATTGAGATGTAAGTACCTTTTTTGACTAAGTCAGCTTATCCAAGGTGTGTCTGTTCGGAAAATTCAAGTGATGTTTAATATATGAAGGTTACATGTATGTATATCTGGTTAAGTGCAAGTGCCAGTGCAACTTATTCCTGTTCGCCAGTATTAAAATAATGAAATGAAGTAATGTACAGGTAATAAAAGCACTGATTTCTATTGTTCATGCGTGAGTGATCCGATGGCTGCCAGTCGTGTTGACCTGGCACATTGCATTAGTTTTTTTCACATTAAACATATCCTCACACTGAACATATCCTTCACATTAAACAAACCCTCTTTGCCTGTGTTTAAATAGCCTCTAACTGTAATTATCTAACTTCGTGTAAAACTGAATGGGAAGATTTATTTTGAGACCTTTTGAACAAATATGTGGTTGAAAATCCCACTCTTCATAGGCCGCAATGAACAGTTCAGGCATATTTTAGGTGTTCACAGTTTCACTGTAATATCCCTTTTGACTTTTGTACGTATTAGTCTGAATTGCTTTGTGGTGTTTCCCAGATCATTTCTCTCAAGTAGAAGATGACAATGGACTGTTAAACTTTCCCAAGTTTGAAGCTTACCTGAGAGAATTACTGCAGGTGTGTCTCTCTTTAAACCTATTGAGGGTGATTTTATTCAACAAGTAAAACTGGTAATGCCTAGGTAAACCTTTTGTACAGTAATCAGTAATTACCAGTAATTATTAGTGTAACATAAGTCCTTTGCCGTCAGTAACAGTATAGCTAGACATAGAGCTGTTTGTGTTCAGCATATGAACACAGCATATGGTTTTTGTTTTACTCAAGATGAAGAGAGGCATACTGGCCTACTAGTATGTGGTCTTTGATGTAATTTTTTTTCAATTATTTTCAGCTGCCAGCAGCTGTCGGTGAGGCTCCAACATTTGGTTTTGCTGAAGACATGGCAAATAAGTTCTTCAATCCAGATGGGGTGAGAACTGTGAATGCACTGTAAACACTTGACTTTGATCCCGTTAAAGAAATTCAACTAATCAATACATTTTTTTTTTATTCCTTTAACAGCCATGGAAGAGGAATGAAACATTGCTTCTAAATTTCCTAGAATTTGTTATGGGAAGTGATGCTCCTCATTGTTATGTTTGGCTGGGGACCATGCAGAAAATGGCTAATGCTGCGAAATGTAAGTTTATGTAAAAAAAGTACATGTATGTTATATTTTGTGCCAGTTACTGTTAGAAGCTTGGGAGGTACGAAGGCCTCATGGTTAGTGCGCTCGACTCTGGATCGAGCGGTCTGGGTTCGAGCCCTGGCCTAGGATATTGTGCTGTGTTCTTGGGCAAGACACTTGACTCCCACAGTGCCTCTCTCCACCCAGGTGTATAAATGGGTACGGGGGGGTAACCTTGCGATGGACTAGCATTCCATCCATGGGGGAGTAGAAATATTCCTAGTCGCTTAATACTACAGAAACCAGGATAAGCTCTGGCCTGGTGAGCCACTTGGCTTGTTCATAGACTTCACCTACTGTTAGAAGCTTAGGGTCCTTTTTTTGTCCTGAATTGACTCCTGTGTTTCTGTTTTCAGGTGAGCATCAACTTCCATGCCAGATATGCAAGACCAAGCCTATGGTTGGGTTTAGGTAAGGGTTTCGTATTTTCAGACCAATCTCTGTTAAAGTATGAAATGTAGCAAATTTGAAATCATTATAAAGTGAAATAATTAGTGTTGGTATTAAAATGGTGACAAGTGAAATACATGTAAGCAAATGATTTAATTCTTTGGTTTTGCAATCTTGCTCTACAGGAATATTTGGATCAACAAATATACAGTTTTCAATTTTGTCTGACTGTGGCTATATCACTTACACTTGTACATGAAGTTCAACTTCATTGACTCCCATAATAACTATAGTCATAGCAATTTTTCTTAGACAATACTGTCCGCTGGAGAATGGCGCAAAGAGGTTAACCCTATGTAAAGTAACAACCCGTGAGACAAGGTCAAACCACAAATCCATGAACTACCTGTCCTGCTCTTTTCGATAAGTGCATTGCTTCTTTAACGTCCCCTGCTAATCATGTAACACTGACGATAATTATACAAGTAGTGAATAATATTATTTGGTTTTAATAGCTGGACTAACTTGTAAGTGCTGTCTCCTCGTTTTTCAGGTACAAGTGTCTTCTCTGTTACAATTATACTATATGTCAGGTACGTTTAATATGCTTTATAATAGCCACGCTCCTGCCCTGCGCTCACACGTGGCTGATTATAAATGCAGGATATTTTTGGCCATAAAGTTAGGGTTAGTTGTTCAAGAACTGGATAACGCTTTGCACACTGGTGGATATCGATTTATCCACTGGCTAGCTGTACGCATGTGGTGTGAAGAACCAGTTTTAGCTATATCAACATAAAGGCTGATAAGTTGTTTTACTTGACAGGATTGCTTCTGGAGGGGCAAAGCTTCACAAGGCCACAAAAATGATCACGATGTTCGAGAATACTCCACTTGGGTGAGTTGACATAACAAGAGGCTGCACTTGTACTGTACAGTGTGGGAGAGTTTTGTGGCAAATTATTTAAAACTTTTTTTGGTAATGGGCAAGGGGGTGGGGGCGCTTATACTTCGCTGGCACTATTACAGCTGTATGTGAAAAATCGGCTTCAAGAAAGAGTCTTTTTATTGTTGTGTAAAAGGTACATAAAAGGAAACGTCTGAGGTTATCACAATCGAGGACACTCCCTACTTAAATATAAAAGAAATTATAAAAAATGAAGAAAAATAAGGAATGGGTACAAATTTACAAGTTTGTCAATATTTGTCAGCGTATGTTGCTTATGCTTATGCTCATGCGCTAAAACCAAGCAACCAGGCTGCAGCCTTCAGAAGCCAAGGGGGCTATATACATGTACATGTAAATAAGCTAAGAAAATAACTTGTGAACAAATAAGCTGTTGAAATTTTGCACATTTTTATTATGACAGTTGTTTATTCAATCTCTGTACAAGTTCTGTTTGCGATCGCCGCTTTATTTTCAAGTTTCTTCCAATGCTTTTTAAACGCAAGACGTTGCTTAGTGACAACAAAAACTTTCAGAGACTTTTTCATTTCAGGGGATGATACACTAGGCAATTTTTGTAGCAATTTATGTCGCGACAAAGTTGCGAGAAGAGTTGTAAAATAAATTCTTTAGTAGAACAGCACCATTAGCATTTTTGTCACAATATCGCAACTGATATTTGCGTTGTGTTTATTTATTTAAATACAGAATGCTGGCGAGAGAGGGAGCTCCTTCCGTAGTAAGTTTCTCTGCGGAGGTGGCAAAAAGAAACGTCCTTCACTGCCAGACTTCCCGAAGGAGCCAGAACCTAATAAAACACTGGATGTAACCAACATTGTGTAAGTGCTGGCAATTTTCTGTTAATGCAAGAGACCGAGGAGGCAGCGTGGCCGAGTGGTTAGGGCGCCGGGCTTGAAATCTGGAGGTCGCGGGTTCAAGTCCCACTCCGACCACAAAGCTGGAATTGTTTTCTTGGTAGACCCTAGTTAAACTCTCGCTCATGTTTGTACATAGCCGACAGGTTTGATTTTTAACCCTATTATTTTTTATTTGAAATGTTTCTTTCTTTCATAAGTAGCATGCCAGAGAACTAGCTATTGTAGTTCAAGCTAAGCGCTTCGACCACTATAAACATTTAACAAGACAACAAGAGAGATATTCGCAATACTTGTTTGTATTTTTTATCAACCCAATGGAACCCGCCTGAGAGTGCAATCGACCACACGCTGAGTAAACAGGCTATTGACGTTAAGTTGGTATCCTCTTTGCAGTCGATAAGATGAATCAATCGCTGGTTTAGATATGTTATCAATTGATGTTGAATATATCTGTATATATATATTTTTTTTTTTTTTCGAGATGCGATTATGGAAATAAGTACAACTGGGAAAGGCTTCCCGAGTTCTCCGTGCCGTGTGATTGAGCTACAGTAGGCTCTTGTTAGCCAGTCGGTATAACCTAAACCTGCCTTTGTAATATTGCTTTTTTTAGAAAATTCGGACGTTTCAAATCTTTTTATCTTCTGTCTGAAAGAGCCGTCTGTGCCGGAAAAACTCCACTTCCAAATCGCAATTTTGATTCAGCTTCGCATACAACTATATTTCGCTGTTTACCTTTCGTTTCTTATAGTGCTATAACCGTTGTAAAAGAGTTGAGAAATCTTTCTAACTTTCGTTCTTTCTAGGAAAACGTGCCTCGATTTTTATAACCCCCCCCCCCCCCAATATTCCCCTTTCAGTGCTGTTACTCTCTTAAGTATTTTAAGACAATTCTTTGTAAATCCCTGCAGTTGAAAAAACTGATGTTTAATTAACAAATTTGGCGGCTTCAGCACGTGATTTTTTTTCCTTGTTTGGGTTAGGGGCGAGAATGAAAGATTTTTGCAAGATCTGACTGTTCAAGATACCTGCTTTGCCTGATTAACCAAATTAAAACCCGCTTTTCCCAGAAAGACACGCGCCGATATTTTTCTAGTTTGATCGCCTGTTATTATTTTTTTGCAGTCTGGTGAATTCTGCATTTCTATGATTGGCAAAAATGTCGTGAATAATTGATCGCGATCCGATAGTGATCTGAAGGAAAAAAACAATTATAAATGATTCATATCAATTTGATATAACGTTATTTTTCAGTGTCTTCTGTTACATTGCGTAGTGCGATAACACTCGGATTCCGCAAGACCGGAGTTGTTTTTCTGTTGCTTGAAATGCGTTTCACAGCATACAAATGGGTTTTTTGCTGGTTTCGTTTGCCGTGCAACCAGATTTTCGCGATGAATAACGAATAATTGCCAAAGATGGATTCTTGCGGTAGTAGTTCTAGCGGAAGCAGTTCAAGTGCTAGTAGCTCTAGCAAGACCAGTTCTACGAGTTCGACCTGTTCTACGACAGCCAGCAGTACGAGTAGTAGTTGTAGTGGAAGTGGTAGCAGTGATTCACACTCGGAAAAGCGGCTTTTTATAACATTAAAGCCTAACGCGAACCAGACGTGCTATATTTTCACCCGTCCTTTGAGAGTTCGCGTTAAAGGTGCTGCTTCCACGTAAGTCAATCAATGAAGGTTTCTGTCGTTACATTCTGTCGCCTTTCTACAAGATGTCTTTGTTTGCCCATTTTCTTTTGTGTAAGAAACGTGCGTTTTAAAAGCGGTTAGCTTTCGTGCCTAACTTGGACGCTTTTGATTATGAGGGCCCTCTCTTGTTCGTTATGTAATTTGCAAAATTTTTGAAGATACGCGATAATTGGAACACGCTTGTGAGTCAATTATAAAACGACTTCCTTTCCAAATAGACTGTGTCCGAGAAATATTTCTGAACGCTTTTGTCTGAAAACACAATGATTTAAAAGAAAAATTCAGAATTCACCACTTTTCGTTTTATTTATTTTTTGATTTCCTATTTATGAACACAATCCAAAATACAATTTATTAGTAATTTGTTTGCCTTGGAGCGATACTTTCGCCGCTTTTCTGCTGTTTTGCTTATCCTCGTTGTTTATTTTCTATTTTGTCTGAAGACGTATGTTTACAGCGTATTTGGCTGCTCATTGTAGCGCTCTCGTCTTTGTTGAAGTTACAAACATCACTCGATATAATGACACATACAGAAGTTAGGCTATTCGTTTCTCTTCTTTCTTTCTGTTAATTCCGGTATGTTTGGAAGCCGCTGTTTTGTAACTCCTTTGCGACTTGATTGATGATGTGACAGGCTGCAGTGATTTTCTCTTAACCAATCAGATTTGGAATCCAAACCAGTTCTGATTGGCAGTGATGGTTTTTCTTGGCGCGTTTTATCTGCTGGCCCGGTCAATTGTTGTCATGACAACAGTCGAGTTTTGGTGTCAGCATTTTGTTGATAAACACACAAACCATAGGGAAAATGCCTAAGAAATGAGACAATTTACAACCTTTTATTAGAAGCTTGAAGGGACTGGTCGCAGGGACTTGTCCTACGAACAGTTCACACGAAGCGTTTTGAGGATTCGCAGGAACCAAAATTTAGTCACCGCGACTAGATTTTGTGGCAAAAATGGCTGGTTAACACGATTGGACTTGTTCCGTGACTTATTTGAGCGACTAGTCGCAGGGTGTGTGCCGACCCAAGTTTACCACGCCAAATTGTCGATTGTCAAAGATCACATGTGATGCGTGATACGTGCTTGTGCGTGATACGTGCTTGTGCGTGATTGTGGTGGTGTGTGGTGAATCTGCGGGGTCGTTTCATATAACATACTGTGTTACAGTTGGTTCATGGCACTGCCGGTGTAACGCGAAGTTTTGACATGCAAAAAGAAGCATGAAGCACTTGCCTTACACATAACGAAGCTTATTATAAAGAGCATGCCACAAGCCTCCCTTAAAAGCAGAGCTCTCGTCTTAACTTAACACCCTAGATGCTAAACGCCAGTCTTGAAACTTTTGATAGCAAAAATTTAAATTTCTTTTTGTTGCATAAGTCCAAACCCTCGGACGTTGTTTGAGATTTGTCTTCTAAATACTCATTTTCTCTCATGTTTGTAGACCTCCGTTACCCTCAGATTTGTCCGGACCCAATCAGTATGTGGACTACGCATCTAATCCCACTTCTCCCGAGTCGGTGGAGGCCTCCATTGCCTCATCGAACCCGACCAAAATGGCGGAGGACTTGGACGGAAGGTAAGGAACATGCGTTTGGTTTTTGTCTGCCTTAGTCAAGTCAGGAGAAGGGTGAGGCTGGAAATCCTATTTCCGACAAGTGTTTTCGTAACATACCGACAAGCTCCGAATGTAACGACGACGCTGGTTCGGCCCTCAGTATAGTACACGCTAAGGCTACCAGTAAGTAGCGACCGCCCGAATGTTTTGACTGTCGGAAAGAAGCGATAAGAAAAATGAAATCCAAAAATTATGATAGTCGTTGGAGTAGGTGGCATAGCATTTATGGCCGATCTTTAAATATGTGTTAATCCTCTCCATCCTTAACCATCCTTGTTTCTTCACGATTTAATGTTTTTGTACCTCAGTAAACTACCATCTCAGGTTTCCATCAAATTACAGATAATTTTGTACGTGGCGAAATAATGACCCTCAACACTTTGAGTCGTTGAGCCATTACTTTGATATTGAGCTGTTCTCATTCACAGAACGTTTGTCTTTATAAAAAAAATCCCTCGTTTGCTTGTAGAAGTCTACGGAAGCCAACGTTTATTTTCGAGAGAAGTTCCCAAGTAAATGACCTGAAATCATGGCAACTACAATCAGCACGGCTTTGAATGCTGCAACAAACCAATCACAGCACTTGAGCTAAAAGATGGTACCCGTTTCCAAGCGCGGGAAAATTTGTTAAACTGGAACACGATTGGATTCCACTTGCACGTGATTGGCCAATTAAACCTCTTTTTCTGATTGGCTATAGTCCGTTCTAGTCAACTGCTTCATTAAACTGCTTAGAAAGCCATTGATTCAAAAGCGGCATTATATTATATATTGAAACAACAAGAGGAGCGCCTGTCGGAAGTTAATGTGAAAATGCATATTGGAAAATGATCATTTCATATTTCAAATTCAACATAGTTTTTTTACAAGAGAAAAGAAATCTTCCGGCCAAGTGAACAGTAAAACGATAATTGAGGGATGTTTTGTCCTGTCTTTTTCCTCCTAATTTGGCGTGAAAGGCTCGCTTCATTTCCTCGGTATGGAAATCAAGAATGACGGATGTAATTCTCTAAAATTTAGCTGTGAGCAATGAGAATTGAGCGACACTTCTGACATGTATGAAGATCAAAACAATCAAGATTCGAAGGGCGTTTAAGTGAAACGGAGAAATTTTTTTGCGTGTGAAAAACATTTGTGAACACCTGGCTCGAAAGAAGTAATTTTTCTGTACAAGTAATCGAGCATATCGCTACAAAAACCTCTGTTTTATTTTCTACTGATTCAATTCAACAGAAGTCGTGTTAGCGTTGCTAGCTTGTTTTCGTTGTGGTTTAATCAATTGCTGTTATGAATTTTATCAGATATCTTCGCAGACTCGAGTCTGCCTCGATTGATCAGTAATATTTTTTAGTTTATTATTCAGTGCTAGTTTGTTCTCATTTAGCTAGACATGGGAAAAAATATTTCCCACACACCTTGCAGATGTGAATTTATCGTTTTATTGTATGGCGGCGCAGAGTCCCCGTGGAGTTAATTGGCATAATCTTTCCGATGACAAGCCTCGACCAATGAAACCAACAATGCGTGTTTTCTTTAAGTGAGTGAATTTTTTTCTCTTACTCGGAAAAACTCATTATGAATATGTAGATATGTTTTATTAGCACCTGATCGCCAACGATACTAAATACACCCAAACACTCTCTCGCCTTGAGTAACTCAACAATCTCCGAGGACAGCGTCTACCGGGTTCATCTTGTTGTACACGTTACAGAGATTTATCAGTATGCCAAATGGTAGCTCAATTTCCAGTTGTCTTGAGCACGCTTTTTTGTTTTCTAATTCCAGAATGGATGATGAACATAAGCTGATATCAAGATATGCGGCTAGGTAAGTTAATAAAGTCCGTATTTCATGACTGGGTAGAACGCTAAGTGAGGTTTATAAATTCCCATATTTTTACCCTTTAACATGTAGTGGCCTTTCTGATTGGGTTGGGTCTTGACGGTGCCTGAATATCTGCCGGTGAATAACTGCCGTATTCTCTCAGGGAAGCTCGATCGGGAAGATATTACTGCAGTAGGTTCTTGTATATGGGTAAAATATCTCCGATTTATTTCACTTTCTGGCTTTAATTTTCTTATTTTCTATCTGTTCTTACACAGTACATATGTGCCACGGCCGACCTGCTTTTAAAAACCGTTTCAATTAACCTTTCTGTTTGTCTCCTTTATGATCGACCTATTGCATTCTGAAATTCTTTTTTTCTCGCCTCGCATCAGTGCGGATTAATTTCCAAGCTTTGACTTAACAGATTTTTGCCGAGCTCTTTTAGGACAAGCTTGAAATAATTAATTCTTCTCGCGACTGTGTGAGACTCTTTCAATGCTACTTTCCAGAATGTTCTACGTTAAAAATATTTCTTTTAAGTGGGAATGGTTTTTTTTGCTTTTTTTTCCTTTTCACCCAATCTCGCTTTTGAAATTATCTTGTCTTGATTTGATGTGCCATGCAATTCTCATAATTGGTGTTGAAAGCAATGTGTGAAACGGCGAGAGAATTTACATGTATTTTTGAAGCTTGATGTTGAGATGTGTGTTAAGAAAGCGCAAGTTTTAATCCAGACGAAATCGCACCGACTGAAGCTAATTGTTGTGTTTTACGCCAGAAAAGCATCTTTCGCACTCTCCATAATTTTGATAAGTTAATTTCCTTCAAGGAAGAAAATAAAACGTTTGCATTTTTTACATAATTTTCTCAATAAAATAAACGACGCACTTCACAATGCTACAAATTATTTTCACATTTGATGTGAAATTGCTTCCATCGCGCCATGTCATTCTAGAGTGATTTCGGAACGAGTCGGTGTTAATGAAAAAGATGTAATTTCGCTAATGTATTCTCAACCAACCACAGATTTCGATTTGAATACACCGTCTTTTAGCTAATGAACTTTTGAAAACGAAAACAACGAAAACATATCATCTGAGATCATGGTTTTACCTTCAATAGTGGCTTATTCATTAAGTCATGACTCGAATTTGTTGACTCGATGGGTTGGGTTTATTGTGAGTGTCGTGTATATAGATTTTTCCTCATCAATTATGGACATCCACAAGAATCAAACCGCGAAATATTTTTTGGTTACAGGCCGTGGTTTGTGCGTTTAAACCGCAGCTGGGAAATTCCCTTACTTTGCGACCTCGTGTGCGCAATCTTAACTTTACCCATGTAGCGAAAGCGCCAAAATAAAATTACTTTATCCGCAGCTTTTCTTGATAAAATTCAATTTTCCCACCTGCCGCTTGAATCAGGAAAAAATAATCTCTCTTACAGTGTCGCCGGCTCTACTTTATTGCTGTTATGTAGCGGTCTATTTTAACTTATCTAACCATACTTTTTTTATCTTTTTGTATTTTTCCCACCAATGGACAGGCTTGCGGCGAATTCGGTGAGTATGCAATAATCCTCTGTAGTCATAATTTGCTGATAAAAATGAAAAGAAAAGAAAACGTTCTCTATCTTTTCACGAACAGTAAAAGTGGATTTGCGGCAGATAGGGACACATTAATTTGATTTGTTCTCACGTGTTCATTGTGTAAATAAAAATCGTTAATTGAATTTAGAAATCTTTTCAGGTGTAGTTGTACTACACTTATCAATGTGATTATTCAAAAAAAATACTGACTCTGTAAATAGTACTCGTTATTAAATGTAGAAACTGTATTTTTTTCGCTTTTATTATCTGTATGAGCCCAAGGTTATCAGCGCGCTTTGCCTAACAGAAAACGAGAATAAAAAAAATTCAAATGCAGGGTTGCCACAGGGAAGGCAAATGCCGGGAAAATAATTATTTAAGATCAGGGAAAAGTGAGGAAATTTTATTTTGATTCAAGGAAAATGGAATTTTGAAGAAAAGTAAGCGAAAATTGAAACAATTTAACACGGCTGATTTGATATCATTTAAGGCTGAGGAAACATTTGGGGTCACTACGATCTCAACGATATTTTTCCTTAATGAAGAAGGGAAATTTGTCGAACACATATTATTAATGAACGAGAAGAAAGGGCGGCTTGAAGTTGACGCCACAAGCCACTACAAGATCTAAAATCCCGTGTTTATCGGTCAGGGAACTCATATCTTTATCAGGGGATAAAAGTGATGTTTTTGGCAGCCAAGAAATAGCCAGAGAATGCTATCCCAATGAATCACCTATGTCTGTGTACTAGCAGTGAAAGAAATGTATAGAATTACAACCAGTGTTATGAATAAATTCCCGCTGTGTTGATATTTGGTCTTTTTGTTACAGATCAAACTTTCATTTCCTAAGTTATTTTATTAATTTTCTGGGTAATTAAATTACTGTAAAATATAAGTGACTGACAAGACTGCACTCTACCGATACACACAATGTACAATGTACACGGTAATGAAGAGTGCTCAATACAATTATTGCCACCTTATAGCGCGGTTTTCGTTTGAGTATCAAAAATATTTGTTTTTACATTAACTACGCTACACGATTGGCTTAAACTCGCGCTACTTTTCATACAATCTAAAGTAAAACCAAAACCAATCGTGACGCGCCTGCTTGTGTTTTCCCGCGCTTGGCTTCAGGTATATATAATTCGAGTTTGGATTGGTGCATTGGATTGTCAGTGTCCTTTGTGATTGGCCAAAAAAAGCGTCATTCGTGCATATTGGGTTCAGAATGTAGATTTTGCTTACAGCTCTTTATTCATCTCGTAATTCGTTGGTTGGAAGAACTTGGTAGTAACCAATCATGGCGATTTTTTTTCCTTTTAGCGTCAGAAACCTGCTAATAAGGTGAGCAAGTCACCGAGTCAGTCGAGCATTGACGCCAACAGGGAGCAAAGGGAACTGATGCAGACTTTGCAAAACAAAAACAGGTGCCTGTCTAGCTTGAATCTGTTTAGTGGTGAATGTAGACTCATAAGGGGTGTAACATTTCACTTTTGAAGGCATGGGAGTGGGGTTTAGGGGGGATGGGGTGATTCGAAATAAAATATCCTGCAAGCATAAGTGAGCCGAAAAAGAGCAATTTAGACGGAGAAAAATATATCACGCATGTACGCATGTCCCAAAGGGTTAAAAACTTTGTGCGAACATAAAATAGCTCTCCCCTTAAGAGTTAAATGGTCCACCCCTAAGTTTCATGTCCCAATGCTCAACTTCTTTGGTATATTCTTTGGCCCATATATAGGATTATGTACGCATTACGTACCTATGAAATGATAAAAGCGCTCTACTAGGGCAATGGGTGATGGCAACATGGTCCTAAACTTTCAACAAAGGCATCAAATTCTCAAATAATAGACGTAGTAAATGAACGGCTCGTTTTTTGCGGCTCGCAAAAATTTGGACATAATACCGAGAATAACGGCTCACGTGAAACATCGATTTTAATTTAGCTCTAAATTAATTGGTCGTTGTTATTTCACAGGCTTCTACTGAAAGAAATTCGACGCCTGCGCGATGAACATGAAGAGACATCGAGGTCAGCGGCTCAGATCGCTCAAAACCCGCAGCTACTGGCTGAACTCAAGTTGCTAAGGCAACGTAAAGATGAATTAGAATTGCGCATGTCTGCTCTGCAAGAGAGCCGCCGAGAACTGATGGTACAGCTGGAAGGACTTATGAATCTGCTAAAAGTAAGTACTACTTGTATTAACTGCTCAAGATAAGTTTTCCGTCAGTGTGTACTTCAGAATCTAATCAGGCTGCCTTTTTCATTCTTGGGGCGAAATATCTCTAGATATGGCTTTGTACAAAACGCAGCTGAAAAGGCGTATAATGCTCTGGATTCCTTCTGGTCTCTTGGATAGCTCAGAGATAACTGCGAAATGAATATCGCTCGATTCTCAGCTTTTCCTTGGTTACAAGTGGCAATTGCTTAAAGATATCTCACCTAGTCACTTTAAATTCCACTTTCGAAAGTTATTTCTTTTTAAAAGCCTCTAAAAAGGTTAATTTATTGATTTACGTCATGTTTAAAGCACACATGCGGTCTCGTTGAAACGATCACTTCCTAGCATTGAGTAACCGCGTCTGCACTCCGCACCAAAAGTCAACGTATGCTTTGCAGCCGCTATGTGGGCGTTAAGCGCAACGCAATTCTCCAGAAACGCTGCGTGGTGGTCGAAGTCACGGCTGTGTATGATTTCCATGAATAACGGAATCGTCACACTTATTACTGAGTGCAGTCCGGTGTTACAAGTGCCAGCTCCGTCAGTCAGTTTTGGAGAATTGGTAGGTCCATCAATATTGCATCCTTCGCTAAGTCGATTGATATTAAACCTTATCGCTTGCCCACGTAATGTATTGATATTTTATTGAGAAATTATAAGCTCATCAGCTTGAGGAGATTTAATTAGAGTGTGCGCTCGCTTGTTCACTTTTGGAAAGGACTTCGTTTTGGTTTTGTGTGTAAATCTCGTATGGCTAAAAGCATTCTCAAATCATTCAGTGGTTTCCTGGTGCGGACGTGTTATGGTGTAATTGTTTCTTCGTATGTCAATGATCTGTGATTTTGGTGGTAGCTGGTGCTAGGGTTGATCTAGATCTCAGTTCTGTGAAAGTGCGGGTTTTGCGGACGCTTGCTGCGGGCTTCTGGCAATTTTATTTGTGGAATATTGACGATTGCGATTGCGCGTGGTTGATTCGCGCTTTTGTTGTAAGGGGAAGGTGAAAATATCTTTACAACAGCCGTGAAAAGGCCAAACAATTGTCTTCACAGCATCAGGAAAAATGGCAAGGAAAAACCTGGCTTGACTTGAAACAGAAAAGACGAACTAAAAGAATGCTGTTGAACCTTGTGAGACAGTGAATAATTTTAACTCTACCGCAATGTAATGGGTGTTAATATACTTAAGTGTATCGTTTTGCTTCCTTGTTCATTCAGGTGACAGTTTTTGGTGTGGGCTTATACGAGTATAAACCACACTAAGTTGTCGAAAATCTTGTAAATACTTTTAACGGAGACTGAACAAAGTGGATTAACGGAAATTCATTCAGAACAAAATACGTTTTAGAAAGGCAGATATTTGCCTTGTCCAAATTGCGTTTGTTTTGGCTATATCCGAAAAGGAAGATTTGAAACAAGAAAGTGAAACAGCATTTGTCTTGGTTGTGTTGTGTTCCTACGTGTTCCTACAGCCTTCTGCTTTTGTTTTTGCTTTTATTTCTAGTTTCAAAGTCTGAAATACTTTGATGCATTTTACTTAAAATTGGCGAAAACGTTGAAAGAAATATCTGCAAAATTTTGTGCAGTTCATGCTTTTGTTTTTATTAATCCACTTTGTTCTGTCTCTTGCAGGCAGAAAACATCTGATCTCAAGACAAGAGGATGTTCAGTTTTAACTGTTAAATAGTTTCAAGAGCCTGTTTAGATCATTGTATGTAAAACTGTTGCTTGGGTCGTCACGCAGGATTGTGTTGCGTGACGACGCAAGCGACCAACTACTGTACGCGAGACTGTGAAGTCCCCAGTCGTGCCTGTGACTAACCTCGTGGGTCGTTTTTGCTGTTGTTCGTTTAAAAGTTTACTAGAATAGGGATAATAGTGAAGTTTCTATGTAAGGTGACAAGTAAATTACGGTTATGGTTTGCTTTGAAAGAGTATTATGAAAATCATAAATAATTGCGGAAGAATCAACAAACTCAAATTAATGTTTTAATCAGTACGCAATGAAATCTCCTATGCAGCGTTATTTGGGTCGCCTTTGTATATTCCGTCCCTTTAGGGAATAGGCTGAAGTTGAACGACTGCAAACACATCTGTAGAAAGGTAGACTTAAATGTCATATATAACAGATTTTTGTTCAGATTTTGTGTACAGGCTCTCGTGAGTTTTTAAGACGATATAGGTAACTGACCTGTGGTTTCTCTCCCCTTTCTCGAGAAAAATAAGTTGATGCGAAGGAATTATATGCGTTAACTATATAAGCAAATTTCACTATATCTTGTAAAATTTTCGATGTCATCCAGATGTTTTCGTTATATCGGGATACAGTATAGTTCTTCATTAGAGCTTTTTATCATTTCGTGTCAAATGGAGTTTTTCCAGTTCACGTTTTGTATGATACTAAACATTAAATAAGATAGTAGCAGTTCGTAAACTGTAGTGTAACACTAAATTAAATGTCACCCCCTCTGTGTAGATTTTTAAGGATAAGCCAGAGTATATAAATGAATTGTAAAGGAATATTGTCACGTGATCATCGAGACTTGGCCACGTGATGTTTACTGACATCAAATAACATTGTTTTTATGGACGCCAACATAACCAACAAATTTTTATTTTTTATTGTTTTGTAATTGTCATCAGAGTAAAGGTTAAGAGTGGCAATTTCGCTCCATTTATTTTTTGGAAATTGAACAAAAAAACTATCGTAAGATTTTTTTGTAACAGAAGCTTTTCCACAATGAAATTGTGTTGTTATTAGGGCAGTGATAGGAGGTGAAAAGCAATAGTTGATATGCTATGCTTTTGGCAATGATAAAACATACAGATTATGAGGACATTGGGTAGAATATGATATACAGATATTATCTTGGTAAGAAATGGCTAAATTTATGTCTAGACAAATTATTGCCTTGCAAAAACCGTTTCGGAAAATTAAAACAGTTATATCTATGCAGGATGAGCGAAGCTAGTACAGTCGAGGAACAACTACCAGCTTTCATTGACGTTCCCACAAAATTTCCGATCTTTATTGTCAATAAAAACATAACTTGAACAATCCGAAAGTTGCCAAATATTCTTGTAGTTTTGTTTGTTCAATTCTGTTCGGATGGGTCTAGTTTAGTTCGGTTTAGTTCGGTTTAGTTCGGGTGTACTAGTCGGAGAGGTTTGGGCCACTTCGGATCTGCTCGGATGGATTTGGTTTAATCCGGCGTATTTCGGTCCTACTTGGACTTTTGGTCTAGTTCGGTTCTACCCGGGTTAATTCTGCTCAAATTGGTTTGCTTGAAGGCTATACTAATTAAAACGGTACTTGATTCCTCGACTGGCGAAAGCATGGAAACCGCGCAATACACACAGGTAAAACATGCTTAGCCTGTTTAATATAAGCATAGTTTGAGCCCCTTTTTAACTAAACTGAATGGAATAGTAAATTGAGATGTTATCTAGCGATTCGTCTAGAGTAAGTTAAATACAGTAAATGGAAACAATAAAATGTTGGGCTTGAAGTAATTGCATGATTACGCTATGCTTGAAATACGCTTTTTCACTTGGCTTTGAAAGACTTAGTCATTCTCTCTGTTTCCTGTAGAGCGTTTGTAAATACCTTCGTTTAAATGTTGTTTATCGAGCTCTCTACTTGACAAATCGAGACCAGGGGCGTCAACCAATCAGAGAGAAGATTGTGTTCCCTTGGTAAATGCATGTTTCTGGTTCGAGCTCTGATTGGTTCACCTCGAGCCAAAATAAATTTATGTATGTATGTATTTGTTTTCGACCGAGGTTGTCTGGGTCGTTCCCAGATCCCTGGCCTTTATGGCAAATGGACTTTATACAAAAGCTGTTTCAATTTTAAGTCTTTTAATAGAAAATAATTTAGGTGCTAGAAACGCAAGAAGCAAATAATACGTGAAAATGACACTAAGCATACATGTAACTTTTTTTTTTTCGTTGTCTATTCAAAAAGCAGCTGCGTGACTACAAGCAACTGTTTAAAATGTGTAGTCTCGATAGTAAAATCAATGATTAATAATGGTAACTGAACTGAGTGGAGTGCAATTTGGTCAGAAATCATACGCGTGATTTGAAATCACAAGTGTGATTTCAGACCAAAATTGCACGACCCAAAGTTCAATTGCCACTTTATTACATCTAATAATACATTTAATAGCCTAAGTAAATACAAGAACCACTTGAACAAGAAAAGTTGCCAAATTTGCCAAACAATGGCCTTTTTGTCTTTCATTTTCCTGCAATGTTGTTGGTTAGTTAAAACAAAACCTTGAAATCTGATTGGTTGTTTTGGCTTACTGTCTCATTCTCATTGGCTGAGAAAAAGGTGTGATTTAGAGCAAAAAATAGTGCGATATGGGAGTAAATCGCACTGCTGAGAGCCAAACAGATTGCAAGGATAACCAGTGATTTCAAAATGGATGTAATAAAAACATTTATGGTGTCAGTTGGAAGTTTGTGAATTATATGTGCTTGAAGAGCGAGTCAAGAGTCCTCCAGTTTGGCTAGACAGCTACGATCCTTTATTATTGCTTGTTTTTGTGGGAGTGCTGCCAAACCTCTCACTCCACACTATAATTGGAACAGAATTTCTAAAGGCCGCGCCATCAGATAGAAGGATTTGTATTTTTCTAACTTTCTGCTTGGCATTATGTTATTAAGAATGCGATAAGTCTGGAAAGGTCAGTTTGTTTCCAGTTTTGTTAACTGAAAATAATGCAAAGCCCACATTAAGCTCCGACTTAGTTCAATACAGTAACTGTGGACAGCAAAGTTCATTGAACCAAATGCTTTATACCTTTTATTTGAATAGTTTCCACTGACCTTACACATGAAAGTACCTTTTCGTAGCTTTTAGAGAAAGGACTAATTAGTGGTCAGCCAGTCACTGAAAAATTGGTTTTTAAAGGTGCCAACTGAAAGTACTGCTCGGTTGTTTTCATTTGAATGGTGACACAATATGGTTTCCTGTACGAGTGAAAAATTAGAAATGCCTTTTACAAGTGCCACGTTAAAATACTGCTCAGTTGCTTTTAGTTGTATTGTCATACGATATGGTTTCATCTACGCAGAGTTAATAGAGGTAGCCGGTTAAGAAGCCCGGGAAACAGCAGAGGAATGAAACAGGCTACGATTTTATGTTGGAAGGTCCTCGACCCTGTACACTGTACATCTTTTATTTCATTCTCACAGACACTATATGAATTACATAATCCGGCCAGTACTTCTGTCGGTTAGTTGTATGAGCACACATAACCACATTTTTGTATTTTTGTCAGATTTTGTGCAAGGTTAAGCCCTAAAATAGCCAAGAAAACATGCAACAAAGAACTTTACCAAGTTTCATAACCATTTCCCTCTTTTACCCATATCTACGAGTCAAAAATGCCTTTTGCAAGTGCCACCTGAAAGTACTTTCCAGTTGCTTTCATTTAAATGGTGACACAATACTGTTTCATCTAAAGACTCAAAAGGTAGAGAAATCTTATTTATCATTGCAAACAGCACAATCTAAAAAACTGGACAGTACGTTTCATGCAATTGGGCCCTGCACGCCAGAATTTCATCCACTCAAACGCTTGAACTATCTTGCATTACGTAACAAGCACTACTTGGAGCAAAACGTCTCAGTGACTTTCAATGAAATGGGGGCACACTAGGATGTAAATAAGAGATAACGCAACTCAAGCTTTATTCGATGGCCTCTGGGGTACAATTACAGACTGACTATGGAGGTTATATGATGAAGCTCCAAAATTCTTTTCTCCAAAATTGTTTTGTTTTCTGAAAGGCAAAACAAACAAGTTGTAGAAGGTGAAAGATAAATAACTAAGTTAGGGCCGATATTAGTTGTGATATATTTGGTTTAGCAGATACAATCAGTGGATTAGCTGACCTTGGTTTCTTTTCGAACTTGTGTTATTGTCAGGTTTTGTTACCTGTGAAGACAACTGGCGCGGTGATATATTCGACTAGAAGTGGATTACCCTATGCAGGAAGTGATATTGAAATATTTGGCTAATTTAAGCAAATCTTGAGTGCAATCTTCAAACCAATAAATAAGTCCCTCTTTTCGACTCTAATGGAGACCAATGGTGAATGGTGGCAAAAGACTCGATCGAATACACCTCAGCAACAATATCAGTCAGTAACACAAGATTTTCTAAAATAAAAAGTCCTCATATCTTCACCAAGCTTTGCTTCTATGTACTTTTACCTACCTGTAGTCAACCTGCAAGCAGGGCCTTTACCTACGAGTAAAAAAGATAAAGCAAAATGCGATGAAAGAGGCTCTGCTGGCAGAGTGCCACCTAGAAAATCTTTAACTGGTCCACACTTATCTAACAAACTGATCTACCTAGCTAGTTAAATGCACCAGGGAAAAGCGTGGCAAAGCGGGGCTGTGCCGGAGAGCAACTGCATAGATAGCAAACAAGGAACTGGGTCACTTGAGTGTCGTCCACGCGCGTCTGATTTCAGCTTGTATTCCAAGCTCTGCCCTAGTTTCCTGGATTGACTCTGTCCAGCTCAGTCGGCATGAGTGAAGTGTTTCCGAAATAACCGCCTTTTTAAATTAAAGAGGTCTGATCACTTTTAGAGGAATTTGTCTACCGACCCTAAAACATGATTAGAATGCCTAAGTTGGAACGTTTCTCAAGTAAGTCAATCACAAGCAGGTATGCTGGAGGCTCCCGGATCGCTAAGTGGCGTTAAGTTTTTCGTCTGGGCCGCCATTATAAGCTCAAAACGTGATCAAAATCTATTTTCTCGTTACCGTATGACCGATGACAATAGCGCAAGTCATCACTTAAGGATATTGACTTTATGAAACACCAAATTGCCGCCTTTTTGAAATCCACTGAGGTAAAATCATAGCCATTTCCTTTCCCCGGCCATCTGGCTGGCGGTTGTTCAAGATTCAAATCGATTGGCGTCGTAACAAATCTCTACAAGGTCCGATATTCTCGCGATATTTTGCCGTCCACGTTAAGTTACATTAACCTGCAGAAAGCTAATTAGTTTAGGAGTGGCTCGTTTTAATGGTAACGATATTGGTTTAGCGAAGGAACTTTTGTAATCTCGAGATTTCGTATGCATTCTTTTTTGTAGTCTCTAAGTCTTAGATCTCAAAGTGTGAGAATATTATCATAGATAACACTGACATAGTATAGTAACAAAAAAAAAAGTACAAAGAATGAAGAAGAAAAATATCTGCAGATAGCAAGAATTTGTATAAAGAAACTAAACTAAGCTATGCTGATGCGCTGTTAGTCCACTAACAGTCCGACAGGAGAGTAACATTGTGTGAAATCTTCCACTCTACTCAAGTAAAGAAGATCTTGGGATTCCATTGAACTTGAGGTTTTCTTTGTTGCCGTGTCGACTTTCTCTATCTTTGAGGATTTATTTCACAACTTTCACTGATGTACTTCGAGTGTAGTTGTTAAGGTTTCGTAGTTCAAAGGTAGAAATTTTTGCGGGTAGCAAAAGTATTCTTATCGGCCCGTGGTTAGTGATTCGGCGGACGTTTGAAAATGGGAACTTCAGTTAGGAAACATATACGTGCTAGCGGTCGCGGTTTTTTTTTTGTTTTTGCCGTCATACATCGTCGAGCAAATAGAGAGAAAAAATCGAAACAGAAGGTTGCCTTTTATCGGATTCTACCAGTTGAAAAAGTAGTGTAGTTTTGACATACCTTTTCTGGTAGATTTTTTTCTTCTTGCTGTGTTCCTTCTTGCTAACAAAATCATTTGATCCTCTGCCAGTGTTTGGCGCTTATCAAAGATATTCTAGTTATTTTGCTGGTACTCTTTTGAGTGTGGAATGTCGTTAGGTGGGGTAACGATTTAAATACAAGGTCCAAAATTATAAAGCTCTTAAACACTTTGTGTGAAACCGCTAGTTAACTGTTCTAAAATTAACTTTGAACATTTTAGCGGATGCGAGATATTCGCTTCAAACGACAACACAATAGTCAAAGAGTTATTCGATTTTTTATCTTTCTTCGGCATCACATAAAACCTACTTATCGCTTAGTTCTATATTCGACTGTCTATTGCGTCATGTGTCGGTAAACGTGCTATATATGTGCAGTTTGTAGTTCTTATTTGCTTGAAAAAAAATCCTAAGTACAAGTGGGCCGCTCTCTGCTTTCACTGACACCACAATCATTTCGCCATGGAGACCAAACGTATTTCGATGCGAAAAATCGCCAGCTTTTGCAACGACAACAAGGCCCTGTCTTGTACGGCGCTGTTCTTCGTCGTAACGAATGTTTTGGCGATGTTTTCCTCCACGTTTGAAGCGCCCTGCGTTTCGTGCACGGTGACAAGGACTTTGTCAGAGTTTGGAGGATGTTCTTATGATGCGGTCCCATTTGCGTTTAATTCCTTTAAGGTAATGGTTTGTTGTTTTTTAAGTGCTCTTGTTTTACAGTTTGAATTTCTCAAAAAAAGGAAATTCGTCTTCGCGATGGACGTATGTGCGTTTTTTGGCGGGGAAAATTTCGTATAACGTGCTCCGCTTCCCGGACTGGATGAGGGTTGGAAAAACGTAGCTCGAAAGTTTTGCTGGGTAGAGCAATGAAGTGCGTTTTCTGCTCGTATGAATGCAGTCGCCTTTGGTCAGGATTTCGTTTATTTGGTAAAAGACATTTTTTCGTTGTTTTCTTGTCGTACTTAAATTTTGTCAGATTTTTTGGTCGACTTTCTACCGGCAGAGGTCGTCCAACTAGACCCGAGCTTACGACTCGTTACATCAATGGGTTGCATACAGAAAATGTCGGCGGGATTTTATGCAGTAGAAAATTGCCTAATACAGTCATCTTTCGGTTGACAGTATCGGAAGTGTTTTATAACATATTCGTCATGTCCGGTCGTGAAATGTATTTGCTTTTTTTGAAATAGATATCTTTATCGGAATAACGAGCAATCTATGTAGCTATTTCTAAATGCGAGTTGTGAGTTTATCTTCATGCACTCCTTCTGTTCAATATTTAAATTGTTTTGGAAGAACTTTGACTTCGTTTTTTACGCAGTTAGTTTTAAAACTGTGATTGACACGTAGGTATTGTGCAAAGTAGACTAAAGGAATTGATGAATTTGAGAGTGTATTATTGGTCCGTGAGAAAGCAGCTTGTATAATCCAACACTTCTCTCATGCATTACCGGAACAATTGTACATGTAATTGCATTTAAAATCAATGATAAAAACATATTAGCAAGTCTGGAACCTATAACAAGTTTTGTGTTCTCAATTAAGGTGGTTTCAGCGCTTGGTTTGTTGGCTCAAAAACTGGACAAGAAATCTTCAAAAGAATACCTTAATTGGTATTTTGAAGCTTCCGGTTAACCACTTTACTCCTCATAAACAATACGCTGCAGATATGCCTCTAAAATAAACCACTTGGAATCTGCACCCATCACGTGGCATGGCTTCACAAACTCTAGTGTCTCAAACGTGATCAACTCTAAAGTACACTATCTGGCGCGTGCATCGCCACACTATGCTTAAGGATAAACCTGGAAATTAAACGAGATGCAGTTTTAAGACGCGTGTGTTTTTCCACCTTATGTTTCCTCACAAAATGATATGATGCCATATCTTTTTTTACAAATTTACCTTTTTGGGTGTTTTGGTGAAACAGGAGAATTTAAACTAAGTGCAGTTTTTAAGACACACCGGTGTATTCTCCTTACTCTTTGTACGATTTCCACAAAATAGTATGGCGCAAAAATGTTGTGAACTTGACCGTTTCGCGAGAAGGAAGCCTGTAGGATAATATTTGGGTATTGTGGTTTCTCTGGTCGTACCTCAATTAAATAATTGTTTCTTTTCTGTACAATTTGTGCGTTAATGAACAATCATACTTAAGTGAATTTTTGATATTGCTCGTTAGTTCTATCTTTACGTAAGATTACGAAGTGGTTAAACCTTTTTCTGTTTTTACTGACTTGCGATTGACGTAAATGGCAAGTAATTAGGAACTTCTTTAACGTCTGCTGCTTCGCATCTGACACGAAGTAAGCGTAAATTGGGGAACCTTTAAAAGTGTTTTTTGTTTTAATCTTCTTTTCACTCTGATATTGCCTTTGTATGATAAGTTATGTTGTCGTTTGTCATTTCATGAAAGGGTGCAGTTCTTAACGCGACGACGGAGGTGTAAATATTTCATTCATATTTAAATACCAAAAATATATAAATAAATCGATATAAGTACACTGTACGTTATACGTTAGAATTTGAAAACGTTTTTTCATCTTCAGACTGAAAGATGGTCAGTAGTCGTGGGAACAATAAAGGAGTAAAACAAAAGAAAAATTGTCAAAACACGCACAGCATTATGGGGCACATATGACGCCTTGTTACGTATTGAAAATGTGAAAGTGTGAAACTGAATGCCTGGAATGTGTTAACTTGTAATGGAAAGCATTGTTCTGTTATGGCATGTGGCGTAGAAAGCCTGCATTTACACTTTGAACTTCGTCGTAATCAAAATTTTGTATCACACCCAAAACGCTATTTGCTCTTTTCATGTGATAACTAATTCGAAGACTACTTAGTTAATTGCATGCACTGTGAATGTTGTTTAGACAGCTTCCTTCTTCCGCAAATGTTCTCTTGTCAAGTAAAGCATGCGGAGATTGTCGAGAAGAAGGAAATACTGAGCGCGGTGTTGACATGGGAAGAAAGAGGAACATTATTACTATATATACTATTATTTTTATTTTTCTAGATAGGTGCCTAATTATCTTGAGCCTCATGGTTATTCTAGGCAGCTAAGATCATATTCAAGTTTCTAAACTATTTTGTTTTCTTTTTTTCTTTTCGGTATCAATAAAAAACATTTTTTTTATACTCTTTTTTTTCTTAGGAGCCGCTGCACTTCCAAAATGGTGTTGTAGAAATTTCCAACTAAAAATAATTTCCATCTATTTCAACTTTCTTTGCATATATTCCCTTGAAAACCAAAACTGCTTTCGTTGCGCGGCCCTGGAAGTCTCTTTTGATGGTCTGTTCTTCAACTGTATTTTGCTTTGCTTTACAGGCGGGATCTCCCCGCGCGCCACGGAGTCCCAAGGCGCAAAGAATGGAGGACCCCGCGTCTCCTTTGGACTTTGGAAGGTCTCCAGTGTATCCATCTACTGTTGAACCCGGTCTGAGCTCGGAACCACCTCCGCTTAGTGAAATGGACGGCAACATTAAGCAAGCCTTTGGCGACCGCGCAACCGGTAGAAACCTAAGAGATGATCTTCTGTTGGCTGCTGATAATGTGACTAGTGCCATGTCCTCGCTTGTCAGAGAGCTTAACTCGGGTACGTATTTTTTAAGACTATTGATATTAAAAATTTCAGCTGACGTTTTTGGCTTTCGTTGCGGGTAGATAGGGTATCAGGGTAGATAGCAAGCTTGTCTGTAAAAGTCCTTTAGCGTTAATAGCGTTTTATTTGTTTTGTTGTAACAGAAGATGAAGATGAAATAACCAATTTTCCAAACGGCAGCGCCGATGATACAGACTTGGAAGCTCTTGAACAGCAGGTGAACCAGATAAGAGAGTCGTTGGAGTCACACGAGGAGAGAGCCAACTCCAATCTGACTAATGGCGACATCGTCATGACGGAACCGTCTGAGAAAGTAATCATTCACGGAGCAAGTAGAAGCGGGAAGAGCCCGAAGGGTCGCCGAGCAGGTTCCGACTTGGATACGGATACCGACGAAGACGACTCGAACGCTCGCCGAGGAGATTACAAGAATTCGTCTCGTGCCCAGACGACAGATGACGAGAGTTACATTCAAACCGACGACGACACAGTACGAACAGACGAGGAAGATATGGAGTGGCAGGAATCGATCAAGCGATGGGTCAATCGTTAGATGGTCGCAAAAAATCGATATACGGTCGTATATTTCAGATTATCGTGAACTTATTTTTATACTGCTCATATATACTATGCCCCCAGAACTGACAATGCAGACATTTGTTAAAGGCTGGTCCGTTAGTTCCTTAACTTGTGCAGTCGCAAGCGACTCGCTCCGATAGTAAAGGACGGCATTACGCCGTCAAAAGAGTCGTTTATATATTTTATTTTTTGGAAGTCACGGGATTCGCGTCAGGATCAAGCTTAAACGTAAACGACTGAAGTTTAGGTTTTTCAAGGACAGCTAAAGAAAATAGATGTGTAGGCCCCCGTCACGCGGGGTTTTGGATGTAAGATTATTTTTTTACAAACCTTACGTTACTAACAATGAAACGCTCCTATCGTTGTCGCGCAATGAATAGTTTTTCTTTAATAGTCTTTGACCCATTTTTAACATATTTTTGTTGGTTTAGCCTTAGCTTCATCAATCAGAAAGCAAGTTAAAAATAACCTCAAGTCATCCATTTCTGAGGTTGTTTCCTTTGCAATAGACAAAAGGACGCAGAAAGTTTGCCAAATTTAATTAAAGAGAACTTACACTGCCTAACGAAGAGAGGCGCTAAGCATTGCCAAGTATTTTATTGGTATTTGTTAATTACCATGGTATGGTATAGCTTGAGAGACATTTCCACTTACTTGACCTAAGGCCTTCACCCCACCGCAGGGGGGAGGGGGTTGGGCCGTTTAGAATCAATCGTTTGTTCGTGTTCGTTGAATAATGATAAATGCCGTTAACGGAGCTTCCTCGCGCTTTGCGCATCTTGGAAAGTTTAACGTAAATTTTTCAAGTTCGTCGTTTGTAATCCGTGTTAATCTTCTCCATCCTTAACCAACCTTGTTCCTTTATGATTTATCAGTATCTCTTAGGTGTTTTTCTATCTTAGTAAACTTCTATTTTCAGGTTTTCCTCAATATAAAGGTAATTTTGTACGTGGCAAAACAACTCAAATTCAGCTTTGACTGAGCTCGTTTACGGCAACGGTTTCTCGATTGCTATGGACCTTGTGATTGTGATCAAAATACAATTGTAGTTTATGTCATTAGTGAAAATCTTTCGAATAAAGTTGAATGATATTTCTCTCTATGCGATGTGTTTTTGTTTTAGTTTTGACGATGACAGTTAATATCAGTTGCAAATTTATATTTTTTTCATATTGGATTCATACTAACCTTAAGTTGAACCACCAAGAACGGTCAACTTCTCTACAACAGCTGCTTTTTTTCCATCCAGGCGGACGGTGCATGCATTCGCTCTTATTTTAACCTCTATCACGGCAACGGCCACTACAGCCTGCTTCAACTGCCAAAATAATCCCTCGACAACGGTCAGTTAACCAACGACTGACGATCGATGTATACCAAAATTCACTTTTATAGTGTAAAAGGTCACGAAACCTGGTCGGTACCACGCATCGTTGGTCTCAGTTTTATTGCTACCTCCCCATGACGGCTACACTTCTACACTCCTCTGTCCCCTAGGTGGCCGTTGTGTAATTTAGTCAAATTTGTTTCTAAATTGTTTCTATTTAACTCTCCCAGCCCTCCCTGCTGCAAAATTGCGAACTCGTCTAGTTTGCTTGTGTTTAACTTACAAAAAAAATCCGGGTAATATGGTCCCTCCTAGCCCGGATTTATTTGAGGGAAGGGTTCGAATGTACATAGGCTAAACGTTCGGGAAGAATCATTCAGCTATCATCGACTATCAAGAGCCGTTTGACCAGGGCCTTTAAAAAAACTGTCCAAAAAGTGAATCTTTGAAAAATGACCTATTGTGTATATTTCGTTCATACCGAATAATCATACGGGCTCACATGCAATGGTCTCCATATAAACGAAAACAAAACGTTCTCAGAATAAAGCGTGCAAAGGGTGTTTTCGTTCAAATTTGTGACGCTGTCTGTTAGCTGATTGGTCTAACCATATTTTCTATAGTCATGATGACAATTGCTAATCTGAGGTGCTCGTTTGTTATTTTGATATGTTTGCTTCGGAGTTAGCTGTGTAAGATGTTTCCCTATCACACGAGAGGCAAATTGTTAGTTTGAAGAAGAAATGGCGGCCACGTTTGGGGAAGGACAGTCGGTTGACACGCATTTCTGTCAATGATTAGTATTAATTACTCTGTATTCTAACTCTTATAACTAAAAAACGAGCTCTGCACACACTCCGTATAAGTTTTTGAAACTTTGCAAAAAGTTACTTTGTATCATGCTTCTCACAATTCGATAATAAAATGGATGTCACCGAACTCGTTTTTGGAGTTGTAAGAGCTTAAAACTAAAATTAATGGTGGTTTTGGCAGGTCATATTGTTACTATGGTAGCCTGTTATATGAAAAAGATAACCGCAACTTGATTCCCAAGGATTGGGCATTTGTATGATACTATTAAACAGTGGTGGCATTTCACCTTCAAAAAGTAGCTGTTAGAAACATGCTGGAAACTGTTCACGGCAGCCTCCTTAAATTTTACATTTGTATAAAATTATTTAAAAATAAAATATAAACCTTTCACCTCCTGCCAGCCTCCAGCCTCGCTACGCGTGTAACAGTGATCCATCTGGAAAAAGGCTGTAGCGAGTACTGGGAATTACTTACACGTTACACTTCGAATCCCATGCTTAAGAGTGTGAGTCTCAGATCAATGAACATGTTCCCTCAACCTCGTCCCTGTACTCTTGTGGACAAATAGCATGTAGACACAAGTTGGCCATTTGGTGTTCTTGAAGACCAGCGTGTCAAAAGTTCGCAGTATCTCTACCCTTGCGACTCCTTGCTCAATCCCGCGTCAGACGTCTTAGCTTTCGTACAGATTTTACAATACATGAAATTGCCATCTCTACTGTAAACCAGCAAGTGTACTTTTTCAGCCACGACTCGAAAACGTTTGGAACTGGAAGGAGCTACCTCAGTTGTCGCTTCTGTTGAATGTGTGCCAATTCCTGTTACAAAACAGGATGATCCACCCCCATGGGTAGCGAAACATTGAACAAACCACCCCCTGATCAAGGGCTCATAACCTGATGACCCACCCCCCTCTCTGTTACGCCCCCTCCCCCACAATTCGTTTTGACCAGTCTTTAAGTAAGCTTAGAAAATAGAAATGATCTTCGCGTTTAACGAAAACTAGAGTCGCTGTGTACATGCGTAATACATCTTGCCTGCTCATTCTTCTAGAACACAGCAACTTGAAATGACCAAATTCTGGGTTCAATTTACGTCCTGAAGGGGATAAAGGACCGGAAGATGTGGACTGCGGCACAGTCTTCTGGATTTTCTCATATTTTGAGGGACAACCGGTGTTCGTTTAGGATTCACTTAATCTTTCTATTTTTCGGAGTGAGCTGGCAACTGATGTAGTTCTGCACAGGCTCGCCAGGATAGTGAAACTCCCTGTCACAATGAGTACTATCATCACTCATTGTCAGTGGCCAACACGATAGCATATGCTTCTTTGGTCACTGAGCACATTCTTTTTTGGTTCTTATTTTTGTTACTTTCCTTATGGTATATTTTCTGTAAATAGTGTGAAATAATAAAATCTGAAATCTGAAAATCTTGTTCTGGACTTGTCTCGACTTGTCCCCAACATTTTGAACACTGTGATGACGTGCACTCGTTGTCAATGACAGTATCGATCACGCTAAACCACATTTGATTTGTTCATTTTACAACTGAAATTTTCACGCACCCTCTCTTTCGCAAGACACAGTAGACAAATTGAAGTCAGTTTTTACTCGTTTTTACTTACTGACCAATTATTTCATCTGATCTGATCAATGCTACACTAACTACATAAGTAGCTTACTTCGAACACAGACGATTAAAAGTCTGATGTCAATGTAAGGTAACCTCTAATGTTGTAACAAGTTGTTGCTAAATTGTTTCAAATTTAGACTTCACTGCTACTTGTAGAATTGTTCAGTTGTCAGGTCTGACAGTGACTGGCCTTATGTCCACTATACAAAGGAACACTGGGTACATTCACAGCCAAACACCAAAATTCTCAAAATTTGAGTTCAGACTTTACTTTTTTAGCGACAATTTACTACAACATCAATTAAGGTAACAACAGGGAAAACGAGTTTCTCCTTGTTAAAACCTTGTGGAGGACTTTTCTCGTCTAGGCTACTCACATTATTTCAATTAGATGATCTTTGGTCATAAAAAAACTCTACTTTGTTTTACTGGCTATGTAAATGAATCAAACAAAGGAAAACAAATATGCTACATTTTGCCGACTTTTTATCCCCTTAGAAATGAAACAATGACAATTACAAATTTTAATCAGCTGTTTCCTAGGAGTTTACCGGCTAGCGCCTTTGTGCAAAGAGCCCAAGATTATAGTGTTATTAATAATGATGATGATGAAAACAATGAGCACAATTCAGGGAGTAATCGCTCGAGTAATTTCAAAATTGGACGAGCGCGAAGCGCGAGGCCGATTTACATATACAAGCACGATTACTCTCAGAATTGTACGACACGAGGTCTAATTACTAATTAATCGTATCTGTAACAAATGTCAGAATCAAAAATGTCTTTTGAGAATTTCTTTAGAGCGAATCGTCTGTAACTCTTTTCATAAGTTTTGAAAACTGTAGGAAACGGCGCGAAGGAAGCCATGAAAGCGCACAAAATAGCCTATCAAGCGCGCCGGTACATCTGCAGCACTTTAAAACCTCTGATTCGTTCGTTAATCATCGCCTCTTTTGGTCTTAGACCTAGGGGCATTTTTTGTGTTCTTTATCTATAGTTTAGCCAATTGTAAGGGACCTGGTAAACGTTGAAAGTCACCCCAAACGCTACACTCCTAACCAGCCGTTTCTTGTAAAGTCACACCACGCTACGGGAAGAGCGTTGCTTGACACCTCCAAAAACGCTGCAGAGGAGACTACATAAACGCGCCGTCGAGGTGTTTTCTAACTATCTGTCCAAACTAAGTACTTCTGTCTTCGATCTTGTATTCTCCCTTAAGAAACATCATAAGTACCTTCACTTGATAGCTTTCGGTTTCAATAAGTTTTCGGTTTCAAATGTCCTTAGGTTTCAATTGAGCACGCAATTCTAAACTGGTGATTGGACATGAATCAGACAACGGAAACCCAGACTGTGCAGTATTGCGAGCGTGTTCATGTTTCATCATCTACAAATCCGCAAATCGTCTTCACCGATTTTCTGCTAGAATTGCCGCAAATTGACCTTTCTTTATATTAAAGTCCTTGCTTATTTATCTCTCTCGAGCCAAGCCAGAGGACAAAGAAACTGTAACCTTCTATATGTTAACCACTGATTTGCTCTGAAAAAGAGACTCTTTGCTCTTGGTCACTATCGTCTTAGAGTCTGTATCTTCATAAGACTGTTTGCCACTAATCCAACGAGCCCTTAACAAGAATGTGCTATGCAACTTGAATCACGCAAAAGAATCACCAAAAAAGTTACAATTAACAATACCTCATTGTTTACTGTGCTACTTAACATTCTATCAAACGATTATTTTTTTTTTTTAAAGCTATTAGTAAACCTAACAGTAGTTTCAGTTTTGTCCTTTAGCCTATCCGCCAAAACGACATTATTTCTGGTGCAAATAAGTCGCATTTAATGTCCAAACAAATATAGATCCATGAAACTATACCGAAACCTTAAAATTTCAACTTAAAAGAAATTTCAACTTAATCTCAAAATGACAACTTAGACTGAACTGTTTTCACTTTTTGCAAAGGTTCTTATGACCTAGTTCCCAGGCCAACACTTGGCAATCACGGCTGCAGTATGCCTCTTCACAGTTACCGCATCTTTTCAACTTTTCTCCTTCTCCGCCAAGGCAGTTGCCACAGCGACGGATCGGCTCCATGCCGCACTTCTCACGATATTTGACCGCGATCTGTAATTTTGAAAAACAATCATTCTTTCTCTACTAATGCTCTTTCGAGAAACAAAGGTTCATACGTCAGCATAAATCAGGAAAAGTGGTGGTCGAAAATAGCCTCGCGAAAAAGCAAAGGAATACATCACTCCTCTACAAGTAAAATCTTTAAATCAACAGCTACTATACATTTTAGCTACAAACTGTACGTATAGTTGTCTCTTTTTCAAGTTGACTCAAGTCCCTAGAAACGGACGGGGTAAAAAGAGCGGGAAAGTTCAATTACGCTTAAAAATGGCGGGAAAACTTTGTACATGAGACACCGCGGTCAAAAGGCGGGAAAAGTATGTTTGAATCGGAAACTAACAAACGTCGACATTGACACGGGAATTGAGCCGACTTGACCAAAGAGCAAGAGTGGGAATGTTCCATTATACCTAAAAAGCGGGAAAAGCTTGAACATGGGTAGCCGCTGTCAAAAAAGGCGGGAAAAGTACATGTATGTTTGAATCGGAAACTAACGAACGTCGACATCGACACGGGAATTGAGCCGACTTGACCAAAGAACAAGAGCGGGAGTGTTCCATTACGCTTAAAAATGGCGGGAAACCTTATACATGGAAACGCGGGCGAAAAAGTTAGGAAAACTAAAGTATGTTTGAATGGGAAAAAAGAAAAAAAAAAACAATGTGGACATTAACGCGAGAATTCACAGGACTTAACCAACGGACAAAGAACTACATATGAGCCTTAACCAGTTCTTACCTCCCAGTAATAAGAAAGAAAATTATTTACACCAGGCGTCTGGTGTGCCTGTTGTGTCTGGTTTCTCAGGCAGTACGAAATATCATTCAATGCTCTGAAGTGATATCCTAACTCCGTGAAAGCCCTGGAGCGACGGAACATTGTTTTTACAAGTATTTTTTCCGACTCTTCATTGTCTGAAAAATACAATGCGTTATATCAAAAACAGATAATTAATTGGACACCATTCAAACATTGTAAAAGACATTTATCTCAACTTTGCTGATAAGATCCTTTTCTTGTCCTTCTTTGCGGTGTAAAATTGCATCTTATACCCCATTCACACCGAAGCTAAAACAAGTTTAAAGTCTGTTTAGTTAAACACGGTTTAAAATTGTTTTCCTCATAGAAATTGTTAACTGATGTTTGTCAACCTCAAATGTAGCACAGTGAAAGCACAAGTTAATGCTTACAGGAACCCTGTGTAAAATCAAGTCTTTTGGTTTTCTGTGGCTGATTTTCATTTTGTAAAACCTGGTTTAGCTAAACGTGTTTTGTTGGTGTGAATGGGGTATTGGCTTATTTTTTTACATGTACGTCGTGTAAGGTGTGGGTAAAGTCGCATTCGGAGGAAGTTGATACAAACAACCGGAGCATGAAGAGACAAGTATAACATTGCTACATGTATTCACCCTGGATGGGATGTTATAGTCCACCGCAGGTTACACCACCCACCCCCCCAAAAAAAAATCGGTTTGTCAAATTTATCTAACAGTCAGTTCTTAACCATAAAATACAATCTTCAGTGGAGAGTTAACTGAGAGAGCAAACCACAGAATTGTGGATCCAGCCAGGCCTTAGACAAAGGCCGCTTGTCCACTAACCATTATGCAATCATGTCTCCACCTATTAATATTTTAATGCCCTCTTCGATTTGAATAAAATCTCATACTATTGAAAAATTGGCTATTAAATTAATAATCAAAGATTCTAAACAAACCTTCAAGGCATCTTGCCATGGCGTCATTGCAGTCATTCAAGGCGCTGTCCCAATTGGAGTTGTTTAAGTGACATTGAGCACGGTTACTGTACAACACAGCTGGTAACACCCACCTGCACAGAAAGCGTAATGGTGTTAAAAACGGGAACTGCGAAATAAATGGAAACATCTAATGGTCTGGTTCTGACGAAAATCACTACATTAGTGCACTAGAAAGGAGGCCATCATGCCTATACATACACAGGCTTTGACTTCAAAATGAAAAACATTCCACAAAACTTAACATTATTACAATTTCTATCCCCATTTGCTTAACTAATTTACTTTAACCTACATGACTCTTCGCCTCTGTGTTCTAAATTTGAGTATCAGCAGAGGTACATTACTCACGATCTTGACCAAATGATAATATGCAGTTAACAAGTGCCTCCAAAGTGGAGGCTGGGTGCCTGAGACAGCTTCCACTATTGGCAGCCAGCTCCCTCGATGGAGACTGCAAATCTTGCCAACCCAGCCATAAGCCCCACACAGAATGAAGGGAGTAAAGCAGGAACCCATCAATTTATAATTTATATCTACACAAAGCTTGAAAAAAATAACATCTTCCTCACCACCGACTGCCATCTTCTCGTGCCTTGCTGACCTCCAAAGAGTGAGGCACAAACTTTAATGCTTCTGTGTAAAGTATTGCTGCATCATTAAAAAAGCCTAACTTGAACTTTTTGTTGCCTTCATCTTTTAGACTCTGAGCAGTGTCTTCATCTCGGCATTTAAAGAAATCATTATGTTCTTTTCCTAATGCAATATCTTCCTCCTTCCATTCCCTGGATTACAATAAAAAGTGGTAAAACGTTAATACACCTGACTGTATGCAGGTGGGTGAAGAGAAGCACTGTGTACATGTTACTGCCTTGCCCAAACACACTTCATTGATAATGACCCCTACCAGAGATAGAAAATGATTGCCCAATCCAGAGGTTGGTGCATGCATCGGACCTCGCACATGATGGATAATGCAGTACCACAAACAGGGAAGCCACACTGGCCTCATGGTACATGTACATGTAAGTGTGTTTGACTCTGCATTGATTGGTAGGGATTCGATCCCTGGCCGGGAGATCATGTGCCGTGTTTAGACTTGAGCGTGCTACCGAGGTATTGGAGTTAACTTACCTAGGTAAATATTTTGCGAGTGTAAACG
>OMLO01000104.1_pt1 | contig 39681 bp, 25 predicted proteins | sample 1674811 | NCBI WGS metagenome assembly OMLO01 (sample SAMN06265003, study PRJEB25207) | coral metagenome | isolation source: Coral host | place: Mexico:La Bocana,Puerto Morelos, Mexico | collected 2008-11-13
AAAAAAAACGGGGGGGGGGGGGGGGGAAGGGAATCTCATATAAAAAGGAGGGGAGTGTTTGTCGTAACTTTTAGGTGTCAAAAAAAACAGATTTGGTATCTCATAGGATGTTCAGCTAGAAAAGGTCCCAGTGCAAGAGATTTCACAGCACCTTAAATGGTATTGAGTCTTAAAAATTCAGTCATCTAATGTGTTATTTTAGAATTAATGGCACCTGTTAGAGGTGAAAAAATGTTCAAGCCACGCCCACAAAACAGGATGATTGTACCTCTTAGGGGTTTGTTTCAAAATTACCAAAGATCTACCCTGCTCTTTTTATATGGGAGCTTCCAACCCCCTAGGGGGATACAAAAAAGACCCCATCCTCTAAAACATTGTAGGATCAAAGAGAGGCTGTAAGGTAAAAGAGTTTATCCCACATAAAGACCTTATTCCTGAGGTGATCCCTCTCATGTTATTGAATTTTTTTCCTAACCTTCAGGTTGTGCATGAGTGGTTTTGGATTAAAGATAGGACCTGAATAGTAGAAAGTACTAGCTTGTTTTTTTTTCCATGGCTTCCACTTGTATAGCCAGCGAACGCAGTCGTATTTCCGGCTGTAGCTTGTCTCCGGAGACAAGCAGCCGGAAGTAAGGTTTACGTTCGCAGGCTACCACTTGTACGTTTTTTTTTCAGTTTTAGTCTTAAGTGGAAATTGCCCACCATTACCCCCTCAAGTTAATAATATTCCGTCCCTAACGTGGAAAATCTCAAGCGACTTTATCCGTGATTTCATCATCCACGAAAATATCCACGCATCGCGCGTGGTAATATTGTCCTCAAGGGAACTGGGTTCCATGTAGCCTGCGTAGCAAGCGTTTCCGTGGGGTTAGGGAGTAAAGAAAGTCAGAGAAACGTGGAAACGCTTGCTACGCAGGCTATTGTAGGTTCCATGTAAAAAAAAAAACTTGGGAGGAATTATCGTGTGATTTGTGCAAATAACACCAAAATGAACACACATAAATGGTTCTCTAAGAAAGTGAGCTATAGCAGGACAACACCTATAGCAGATTTGCGTGCAAGTGTTTCATCGCGTAGTTAAACAATCGACACGATTCAAGGCGAGTGCACAAACCATAACCTATTGAAGACCCAAATCGATACCCTGTCTGACCAAAACGGCTAAAAATCCACACCCTTTGGGCCGCACATACCCCCCCCCCCGAGGTTTTTAATGACCTAGCCCTTCAGCCACGTTCATAACATGGAACTTTGTTAGTAGTAAATGAGCGCGCGACGAGGGATGTACACTTCCTCAGAGAATTCAACACAAAGCACCCTAAGCACAGCACTGACATGACACAAGACTTACTGTTTGCACAATAAGGCATCTTTAATATTCAATTTACCATTAAAAAAACTTGGATATACGGAACTTTTTCATGAGCTATTCAGAGGTACATGTGGTGTATCGGTTCAGTTCACCAAAGAGTACTTTCCAAATTTGCACAGCGATCGACATGGTTGATAGAAAATTATAAAACTCAAATTGGCACCAATTAACTTAAAACGAAGATAAATATGATTCTTATGCTGCTATAATACAAGGAAGATTGATTGATCATGGTTCAAAACTGGGTAGAAAGCATAACGAGTTGGTTTATTTATTGAAGCTAGTTTATTCATCTCCAGGCTACTGTTTCTTCTTTTTGCGGCCGCGTCCATCAGGCGTGCCATCAGCTTTTCTCTTCTTTTCATCTTTGCTCGGCGTCTGGGCCTGGGGCGAGAAAAGATCGAAAATTAGTTGCACTCGATAACAAGAGAGAAAACGGATCATGTGAGATGTAAAATAACAATCACAACAGTGCAACTACCTAATGCTTTGATTGACATTTCACAAGAATTTGACATCCTTAGATTGGTTTCCCAATTGTATCAGCCAATCAAAACATCGAAAACCGTTCGATCAAAACATCAACAAATGTGCCGCTTGCGATTTCGATTGGGAGACTCAATCGAAGATGGCAAATGAACCAATGCACAATCGCCACCAAGGATAAACGCCAATACATATAATAAACCGTTTGAAGTATTCTAATGCCAGGAAACTTCAAACACAACTGACGAATCCCAGTCCTCGAATGGTTGATTTGCCATGAAAACGTTCGGGGTCTTAAATCATTTGCGCGTTGGAGTACAGGAAACCACGCCGGATTTATTAGTTCTTGACGCGATTCACAAACGGTATTTTGGGAGCGTTTAAGTTTCTGTTTAAGAGTGAGAAGGGATGCTGGGTTAGCTAAGGGTTATGTAAGCCAGATAGATCAACTATCAGGGAGGGGAAGACGTACCTTGGGCGTCCCCCCGGCAGACTTTCCTCGTTTCTTCCTCTCCGCCTTTTCTTTCTCTTCAAGCTCCATCATTTCTCGTTCGATCAACGTAATAAGCGTGTTACAACGTCGTTGAAGTTCCTACAACCAACAACAACGATGACAACCGTTATGAATAAAAATACAATACTCCGTATAATAGTTTGACAACTCTTAAAATAACATTACATCTTTCAGTATTGCGAGGTCAAGCACCATTTTGATTGCTAGTTCCAGCCGGCAATACTGTATTATCTTTTATCCACAACGTTTCTGTTCCTGGAAATTTTATTTGAATTGTCTATAACTCTATAAGCCATTGACTTAACTGAATTACAGAGAAATGCTTATCAAAATTCTTAAACGCGTTACATGTAACCATTTCACTACAAGAGTAACTCATCAAGTAGTTCAATATCTTAACTTGTATGTGACCATTACAATCAAAGTAAATCAGGCCAGAAAGGTGCGTTGCGACTCGAGCAACTTTTGCACTTTTTTCCTGCCCTTCATTCCCCCGGTTAGAAGAGCGTTTTCGAAAAGCTCCGTTTTTGTGACGGATTAGCGTGAACGGTAGACCTAATGGTAGAAAAAAGCTGCGGACGCTGCCTTAGAGCTACAGTACACTCCTCACCTGGGCTGTCCTGGATTTAAGAAACCAGTCAAACCGGAATTGCGGTGCACTCCTGCACGCCATCCTTAGTTCTTCATACACGTTCTCCTTATCAAATCCAAGTTTGTGCAGCATGCAGATCTGAGGATCAAAGAAAATCCAGGTTTATCGACAAGGTTCGTTTGTAGAGTTAACGGTTTTCAGTTTGGTTCAGCGCTTTTTCAAGCTTCCGTATGTGAGAATTTTAAGTATACAATGCTGGGCCATTCTCAAGAGAACATCGCCAAGTGTACATAACTTGCAAACAAAGTCGGATAACGAAGTCGGACACGAAGACAGAACCGTACGCAACTTTTACGCATCCGACATATTTGCAGTGCATTGTTAAACTTTTTATGTTGCTCCAAAGCTCTTAGTTTCCCTTTGCAACGAACTCTAGTTGAGACAGTGCTTGAGAGACGTAATGTCATGATATAATTTGTTCCATTCTCTCATCGATGTTTTCTCTTTGCTCTATCATTTTCACAGCTCCGAGCTGTTTTAGTCTACGCGTAAATTTACTTTAGGTATGTTTACGCAAAATGTCTGAAAATTTTTCTCCGAAAAGTCCAATTACTGAAACGTCCGAAATAAAACGTCATTTTTTTGCAAGTAAAACTCACGTCTATGAGTTCTCCTCTTAGAAAAACAAGGGTGTTGATTGAAGACTTACTTCTTTCAAGTATTATTAGACAAAGCATCGAAAGCAGTATAGAGATTTTTGACACTCACCAGGAAGCGATCTTCTTCTTCAGTGTAGTTCTTGCCCTTGTTGGTTCCATAGGCGATTCTCATCTGGTGGAAGGGTGAACGGTAACGAGCCATCTGTGAAAAACAGAATAGCAAGTGAGCATGAAGGAATGAAGGAATACACCTTAAAATTCACAACGAAGAACTATTAACCAGCCGGCAGAACTTACAGACAAATTGTCAGAGCGGATCTCTAGTAAGGACGCAATGTCCTTTCTTGTGAACACCGCATAATGTTGTCCCCGCTACATGTCCCTTCGCGTGAATCGACATTCAGAGTTTTAAGCCTGCTGTGTAATACGTTTTTGGACAAACCATTGCAAAATTCAAATTCAAAAGTCAACCTAACATAGAGTGCCGCAAGACTAAGGGATGACATTTATTTCAAACACCCCATATATATTCTACGACGAAAGCTTAACTTTTCACCAAATTTTCTTGATTTTTGGCTATTGACGAATACATTTTAGCAACAATTTTTTGGCGGGAATAGTAGACGCGGTTTACCTGCTGACGTCACAACTTCTAGAACAGGCGTGAGAACTGGCATTAACTCTGTATACAGAGTAAATCATTGTGTATCTCCTCAAATAATCTTAGATTGTTACTAAATTGAAATACCTTGTGATTTTAGGTCGCTCGTAAAATCGTACCTTAGCCTCCAGTGCCTTCTTTATGCTTATCCTTCGCTGAATCTTGGCTTCTCCTCGTTCGATCTGCGCCATAATCTTCTCGATATCTGTCATTTCGTCTTTTCGTTCCCAGAAGACAGCAGAGTAGGCACGTACTTCCTCAGGTGTCTTGCCTTCAACATCCTGGCAGATGTTGTCCAAGTCATCACGGCCGTATTTCTCGCAGGCCTTGATAAACTGGTTGAATTCACGCTTGGACCAGTTTGTGAAGCCCTGGATTAAAAGTATTATTAATTTAAGTCGTGAGATGAAGGGCTAAAATGTTTTCAGAGTATGCGTATCGGTTGTGCATGTATCACGAGGGGTATCATATGCATTTTATGACTGACCCCAAGGGGAACAAAACTCACTGTTCCCGGTAGGACCATCCATTTGATGCCAACTGGCACACAAATTTGCCTTTTTTGCCTTAGTTTATTGATTCGTAATACTACGGGACTAGCCATTTCTTAAAATGGTGACAAGAATGAAGATACCTCTTGTAGGAGTTGCTCTTTCTCGGCAGTTTCTTCCTCGTTAAGCGGTTCAGACTCGTCTATTAACCTCTGTTCTTCTTTCTGCCTATCAGCTCCTCGAGGGTCTTCCGGGTCCCTTGGAACCTGTACAAAAGGATTTCATGTGAGAGAGCAACAAGCAGGGTCAGGCAGGGCCATAACGGTTATTAATTGCTGGACCAAGCAATGAGGTCACCAAGCGACCGCCAACGTGCCGTTCTTACCTTGTAGCCGATGCTCTTCCTATAGGCATAGATTTCTTTGTCCAACAGTTCAAACAGCCTGGGTGGGAAAAATTGGTAGTCTTGTACATTGGGCTGCTTCGGGGGCCGAGGAGCCTATAAAGGACAAAGAGAGAATTTTATTCACTTAAATGTGAAAATCAGTTTTGCTAATGCAAAATTTAACTTAGTGTTTTTAACTTTGCATTAAAATTTTTAAAGGCAAAAAGAACAAAAGATTCACGTAAAGGTTCTGCTAGAAATAGTGCATTTCAAATTTCCCTCCTTTGTGTGGCGTGCGGCGCTCAGGTTAGCTGTGATTGGAGGATTTCAATATAAAGGCCCATATTCATTGGCTGACATGTATCACGACTGACGGCCTCAGTGGAAGCCGAAAACGAGGTTTGATTTTTTTTACTTGGAGCGTGGCAGTTGCTAAATTACCAAACCTTGGGATTCATTTGATCCATGGTCTGTAGAGAAATCGTTTTCAGAGAAGTCTTACCTTTGGTGCTTTAGGCTCGCTAACTCTCAACATCTCTCTGAAGTAAGCGTCCACAGCATAGTTAGCTTTACGCTCTCTCTTGGGAGGCTCAATCCAACGCGGGAGGCCACCAGTCTGAAAAAAATTAATAAAGGCAACATTAAACAGGAAAAGACTTAGCCAGGGAGGATTAGCCTGCTTGATAAACAATTTCAGTGTTAAAGAACACTGCAACATTACCATCTCGCACTAGAGACGTTAAGCTTTTCATGCATTTCCCGGCGTACCCTCTGAAAATTACGCTCTTCCTTCCAATGAGCCAGGTTTGGGCGCTCCAGAGCAAAAGTCTTCTGCTGATGGGGCGCTTACTACTCAAATAAATTGTAATTACTGACCTAATATGGATGTGAACTTTCCGTATTTCCCGATTTATTTTTCCCCTAATATTTCGAGGTTTCCTTCAAGAATTGTGAATGTTGTTAAACCCTTTAATCGTTCACTTACCTTACGCTTTTCTTTGTAGTCTTCACCCTCAAAATGAAAGATACTCTCTGTCGGCGCATCCATGGCGAGTTTTCTCAGCGAGCCTTCGCCAAACTGCTTCATCTTTTCAGCCAACTCGGCAGTCTGACAACGTAGACAGAATTAAGCTCAAAAACCAAATTCTCATTGCCTAAAGTTGTTGCAATTCTATTAATGTCAGCTCTGAGAATCTGGCAGTACATAAAGTCATTATCCCTTAGTTGATAATTTTCTGGTTCTCATTACCGGTTTGCTTGTCACAACACTGATATTTTAAGGCGAAATTAGCTGTTGATCAGGGAATGAAAGGTTTGTTTAACTCCTTACCTTCCTCTCTCCTTTCTTCAAGATAGCATCAATGTCTTCATCTGTGATTTCCTCATCTTTTGAAGCAAACACCTCATCTGCACCATGGCGAATCATGCTTAGCATCTCATCTTTGCTGACCTTAAGGCTGGGATCAACAAGACGGCCTGGACACAATCATACACAGAAATTAACTTCACAGCAGTTGACAATTACAACAACCTTCCTGATCATTCATGTTCAAATGGAGCTATGACTTGATGTTTCAGGATGCAAAGAAAAACTAATGTTAGAGCTTTCCTCTTGACCGACCTAGGGGCTATCAGGCATGGCTTGTTTTAGTCATCATTTTACATAATTCCTTCTGGTGTACAAAATTAGTTTCAAATGTAAGAAGCCTCTAAATAACCAAAAACACAAAAACGCCAAAGAGCTAACAACGAAATTGCATAACTGTGACAAGGATGTTATAATTTGCTCTGACAGATCAGAGCATGAGAGAAGAGAAGGAAAGAGGTGTGTTGCCTGACCTTGTTGGATAACAATAGCATCGAGTCTGAGTTTCATTTCTGCTCGTTCCACAATCCTCTCCTCCACTGTGCTTTCTGTGATAAACCTGAAGACATGTACCTGTTTCTTTTGACCAATTCGATGGGCCCGATCCTGAAACAAAGCAGATCAATTCAATGATCAACATTACTCACAAAACAAGATTGGATGGCACTCTGATCTAAAAGAAACCATAGTTTTGATCCCCAAGGCATTCCATACATTCTGTTTTGTTGCAGACCACCCACATAAGTAAAGAACATCTTTGAACAATTGTACAAAAGTTCAGTTCAACAGTTATGAGCTGTTGAAGATATGGTCATGTTTGCATACAAGAAAAGTGGCCCAGCATCAGTAGTACCACTTTTACTCCCCCCTGGATGGGATGTTAGTCCATCAGAAGGTTACCCCAAGCATTAAATTTCCAGAACCCATTTATACATCTGGGTGGGGAGAGGCACTATGGGAGCAAAAAGCCCAGGAACCCATGACATGACCCAAGGCTTGCCATAATAAACATACCATTGCTTGGAGATCAACTTGTGGATTCCAATCACTGTCATACAGAATAACAATGTCTGCTGTGGCAAGGTTGATTCCGAGGCCACCTGCTCTGGTGCTCAACATAAACACAAACTTCTCACTGCCTGGCATATTGTATGCATTGATTGACGCCTGTCTCTCCTCATGAGGTGTCTGTCCATCCAGGCGGCAGTAATCAAATCCTTTCCACAGACAGTAATCTTCCAGGATGTCCAACACTCTTGTCATCTGAGAGAAAATCAGCACTCTCGAACCTTCTTGTTGGAGTCGGACAAGCAGCTTGTCCAGAACACGCAGTTTACCGCTGTTGTCCACAAGATGTTGATCAGTGGTGTAAGGGGGCCCTGCAAAAAAAATAAAATAATAAAATCAGAGATCTGCGAGAGCTGGCTTTTAAATCAGCTAGATCAGGATAGGAGCTCAATAACCATCTGCCAGCAATAATTAAGAACAGCAACTGGAGTTTCTGGATTTTTTTCCATGTGGACATCCAGGACAATATTTAGATATTCTCACCAGGCAAGTATTTTTTCATTCTCACTTGATGAGCAAGGACTCAGAAAAGTCCTCTACCTACTGAAAAAAACAAAACTGAGTAGTGCAAGACTTTCCCAAGGCAAGCACAATTTGAGAGCTAATTGTCTGAAGGGCAAGGTGAAATTCAAGTCTTTAGTTTAAACTACTTGTAACATATTTGTAAGTACCTGGTTCAGCCCCATCAAACAGGTATGGGTGGTTGGTGCACTTGCGAAGCTGCATAAGAATGTTCAAGAGTCGCATCTTGTCTGATTTGCCAGCTCCATTAACAACATCAATGTCCTTCATGAGGATTTTGGTGTACCTAGATACATTATTGAGAGAAAAACAAGACACCGCCATGTAAGTAGAAGCAAAATCAACACTTGCAGAAGCTGTCATTATGTACTTATCTGTTAAACACATAACAGGTGACAGATTCGCAAAATACATATTAAAGTAAAGTTGTTTACGGTTTTATAATGAGGCTAAAATCAAGCCAACGTTGCCATTCTCCAGGATCAGGTGTGGGGGAGGGGGGAGGGGTTCCAGGGAGGTCTGCAGGGGCATTGCCATGTGCTTTTGCTGGAGTTTGCCCTGCCAGCTTGATTGCTTTCTTTTCCCTCCCTCCCTTTATATTCCATTTGTTCACAGGCATTAGATACAAATTTTTTTGCAATTTCAAGCCAATAAATTCAAAAGTTACTTAAACTGTAATCAGAATTAAAACAAAATGGCCCTACATTTTGCAAAGATCACTGAAAAAAATGCATCATTCACCGTCGGCAACAGCTTATAGGACTATAAAATCTAATGCTCTTGGATAAAAATAATTACAGGAAAGCTTACCAATATCTTTGCATCTTTGTAAGCCCTACATAAATCTTTGTCTCCTTTTTTGGCAAAAGTCTTGTTTCAACATCAGCCTTGAGACGACGCAGAAGGAATGGCCTCAAAACCTGAGAAAAAATAAAACAGATGCGTTCAAAAAATGTTTAACACCATGATCCATTGCTTTTGTTTGCTTGTAATTAAACCATTGTCTAGATGCTCTTCCAACAGTTCACCAGGCAAGCAATTTAAGCTGCGTGATGTCAGTATGTGCTAGCCTACAGACTCCCACAGCAAGGGGCATTGCTACATTCCCTGAGATATTGATAACTTCATCATTCTGTTGTACTCACTGAGTGAAGACGTTCCACAAGTTGCTTTTCTTCAACAAGAGTATTGGTGTTGAACCAAGCATCAAAGTCCTGAAAAAAAAGTTGACACACTACATTAGTTAACAGCCTACATGAAATTAGGGGAGCTTTGAAGAAGTCACTAAAAGAGAAGTATCTGATTTGTTTAAAACTGAACTGAAGTTTTCTTTAAACTATGATAATTTTAATTTAATAGCAACTTACATCTGATGAGCTGAAAACATCAGGCAGCAGAAAATTGAGCAGTGACCACAACTCATGAAGGTTGTTCTGCAATGGAGTTCCTGTCAGCAGCAAGCGATTTGACGACCTGAGTTCTCTTACAATTTCAGAGAGCTGAGAACACAAAGTAGATGTAAATTAATAATAAAATAATTTCAAATTATAAAACGAGTAGCCCTCAAGTTTAACACTTTATTCCAGCAAAAGAACTGGATGTTTAAAACAACTAAGGCTTAGCCATAAACATACCTTAGATTTTTCATTCTTGATCCTGTGTGCCTCATCAATGATGATGTATCTCCAAGCAAACTTCTTAAAGACAGCCTTCTCCCTAAGTACCATCTCATATGAAGTAACACAAGTGTCCCACTCTCCTGGAAGCATGGTGTCACGGATAAATGCTGCCTACAAAAAATTAACAGAAAACATTGATCACATTTGAGCTTTGCACTAGAGACATTTTTTCACACGAGTATCAAAAGTAATTTGAATTTGCTTTTAATTAATGCTATGCTAAGAAATTGATTTAAATAGCATGAGTTTACATGTTTACATTTGGTAACTGTTAATTATCATGAGTTCTGGAGGATCACATGTTCTGTAAGAGTACTTGGAGAATAAACTCTTTGAACATACAGAAATTGACTTTCTTACTCATGACACAAGCCACTTTAAATTATATTATTTGGAGAGGAAGCCACATCAGCCATAGCTGGTTTTTGTGGGTTCTCTACACTAGTCCATTTGGAAGATGGAGATGGGGGAACCCCGGAGTACCTAGAGAAAAACCCTCACAACAAGGCGAGAACCAACAACAAACTGAACTCATCACAATGGCACCGGCTGGAATCAAACTGGGCCACATTGACTGTAGGCAAGCGCTCTCACTACTGGGCAATTTCTCCTCCCTTTATAGTCACCTTTGTGATTCACATGATTGATTACTTTAGCCAAAAGATATGTTGCATTAATATCAATCAATCTTTACTTACCCTTTGCTCCTGAGTTCCTATCAGACAGACAGCCCTTAAAGTCGGACACCATCTGTTGAACTCCGACATCCAGTTAGCCAATGTGGACTTTGGAACAATTACCAGATGAGGGCCTGACATTTCTCTAAAGTGTTTCATGTAACCCAACAAAGAAATTGTCTGGAGTGTCTTACCAAGACCCTGTTACAGGGAGTAAACAAAAGAAAAGACATGGTCTAGTATGTTGTAGATTGAAACAACTTTCTCTGAATTCTTCGTTAGTTCTATTAATTTTGCCTAAAATTTCACATCCATTGAAAACTTGAAAACTCAAAGATCTTCCAGCCCATACTTATCAGTAGTCTTTTGGCCTGGCCTAATGCACCATGGTCGGTTGTTTAAAAGTTGGAAACCACAACCAATCAGATTAGTCATTTGACAGTGGAAAGCTTAATTTTTCAAAAGTTGTCCATTACTTTTGAACCTGATTAGTAATGGAATGCATGTAATTGATAGCCAATATGAAACAGCCAATTCAGGGGTTTTATTTAAGCCCCAGGGACTGAGTAAAATGGGGATATAACAGGGTTTCATTATCATTAGAGTTACTAGAATGGGGTTGCATGTTTACAGGATTTTGAGAGTATGAAAATCTTGGTGAGTAGGGGTTTAAAAATGGAACAATTCTTGTTTTACTATTAAACAATAAACTTGCAGTTAATACATCCCGCTCTTGAAATTGCAACTTAAACATTAACCAGCTGCACAATAATAACTGGTCACAGAATCCACTATAATAGAAGCACTGCAAACATTTCCTCAAGTATCCCCCTGTCTGATCACCTGGCAGAAGTTTTCCTTAATAAGAAGTTCAGTTTAAAAAGTTATGCTTGCCTGTGAAAGGCAGTTGTTTCCTGCTGAAAAAGTTAATGAAACCCTAGCAGTTAATATTTTATAACTTATTTTGCATTCTAAAAAGTAGCCATTATCAATAAGTTATTACCATTTCATCAGCCAGAATTCCATTGATTCCATTCTCAAACAAAGATATCAACCAATTTAGACCCCTAAGCTGATAGTCTCTCATTTCACCATTCTTGATATCTAATAGGATAAGAACAAAATATTATTCTTGGTTGAGCAACATAACAATTTCAGACCAAACTAGAAAATGCAAAGATCTATTAGTCTGGTCCCTTCTGATGTATAACAAATTTTGAGGAGAAAAATAAATTTACACATGAATAATAGGTAATTAATTTTTTCCCCTAAGAACCAGAAAAAAAGATCCAATTTTGGTGGTCCTGTAAAATTTGACAAGCCCACACAAATGTTGAGTACTGTCTGCCAATCTCAAGCACTGATTAAGAAGCATGCTCCACAACATGAATATGATGTAGTTAAAAATTAAATTCCTTTGTCTCTTAACCCTACTTATTCATTGATTATGAAAAATTATGGTTAGAAGGAAAGGAAATTGAGAATCTAACTAGGTTAAAATTATTTTTACTTGAATTACTGTCATTTTTAAATACAATGTATAACACCAGAAGGTTTCTGGTTATCTTATTCACTTAGAAAAGAAATTAAAAAACACTTACAGTGGGGGTTCTGGTCAAAGTGAACAACAGAGGTCTGTGCATGCTTATTTTGACTTATCAACTCCTCATCTTCCTCTTGCTCTGTACGGCGATGACGATGACTAAGAACAAGGGATAATGCATCATTAATACCGTTTGGAAATGACTTCACCTAGTATCTCCTATTTACATACTTAATTCTTTACATTATTAACCTTAGATAAATATCTCGCACTTTGCCACAATAGTGTAGCCTCATTATTACTTACTCTCCGCAGTCCGAGAGCTTCCTTGATCTGCTTGGAAGCTGTGGTGCTTTTATTTTCAAAGGACTAGTTGGTTGTTTCTTGGATCTTGTGGTGTTCATAAAATGGGCAAAGATCTCTGTCCGTTTCAACAGGTAGTTAAACCTTGTGGCTTTATCTCGTTCCTAAGGAACAAAAACAAGGTGACGATTTCTAAAAGGCAGTTTAATCCTTACCTTTGCAAAAATACATAAGAGTTAGCAATTGAGATTTAACACATAAATGAAAAAAAGAGAGTTAAGTGTGGATTAGTAGTCAAGATCACATTAACTGTTCTCATTTCCATTTCACTTGGATCACTTATGTTCAGGAATGCACAAAAATATGAAAACGAATGTTCATGGATGCGGTAGAAGGTACCTTTGTTTCATTTAATTATTACTTACTACAATACACATTACTTATTCTGTGAAGGCAAAGGCAAGGAAAGGCGAACACAGGAACGTTTCTAGAAAGCAACTTTCAAGATTGGATAATAGTTTACTCAAAAGGAAGGGAAGTGGAATGGTGATTATTCAAAGAAAAGCTCATATACTTGAGCAGGAGCACTTCCTTCTTCAATCTACAGTAAACAAAGCAGGGATGCTATAGTAATTGCATGTGAACAGTGCCTACCAGTTTCTCCTCATAATCCTGTGGCGCAGCCTGGAATGGCACAGATGGGCCTTTAGGGGTTTTAGCTTTTTCTTCCACTTCATCGCCAGACTAAGGAGAAAAAACAGATCATAAAGCTGTCTTTTGCTTTTCTCTTTCAATATAATTTCAAACTGAAATTACTCATTATGTTACAGCAAGAGGAGAATCTACCAAATTTTAGTGGAAATGCATCAACAAATCTTCAAACCCTTATCCCCCATGACAAAAATACGCCTTTTGTATAAAATATGTCACCAGCCTTTTAATAGAAGCCCCCCTCCCCCACCCCCACAACTTATAAATCAGAGACTGATAACGACTCATTTCCTTGCACCATTGATACATACTCAAGTATGCACTGGAAAGAATACACCAGTACATAAAGACATCAACCAGCTGTGGATCTAATTTGATACAAACACATTTAACTAATACATCCCTGTTCCTCGGTAACTGCATTTGGGGAAATTTTAATTTCGGTCTAATGAATGGTTGTCAAAATTTGCGGGCATAAATGACCATTAAAAACGTTGTTCTCTGTGAAAGAAGAAATTTATCTTTACAAACCATGCCAAAATCGAGGTAGACAAAATATTCTGTACCATAAGACTGAGTTACACTTGGGTGTTTAGCTCAAATTTATTCTTATTCAACATGAAAAGATTTGATTTGAAGCCATCGCTTTAGTTTGAAACATAATTACGAAGTCTTAAATGTTTTCCGAAACAAAAATATCATCGTTTTAGTTCTTTTACGATCGAAAGAACTAGCAGACCTTGTGTACTGGAGCTAAATAGAACAACAACGAGATGAAATGCACATGGCTTTCCAAGGTTGTTTCGCGCACAATCGTCAATTTACAGTACACTATTCCGCTCCTTGCAAGTTTAACAGGAGCCAATTTGCAACTCAAACAGACTATTCATTTAGTAATACCTCCTCTGGGGTAGTGCTTTCGCTGCTTGACGACTCTCCGTCTTCGTAATTAGGCATGTTTTCGGTGGAAAAGAAGAGCGATTCTCACTGATGGATGGAAAAAGCCGGGAAGACAATTTTGGCGGCACGCGAGAGAGGCTATTGATTAGCAGTCCGAACTGAATGTTGGGATATGTTAGGATCCAGTCTTCTCACGCGCACTTACCAATCCTCGTGGAAAAGATGGCGACCGTCATTACCGAGTCACTTTTGTGTAAAATGTGTCGCCATTCTAGAAGAACTTCTTTTAACTAGATATGTTGTAATGAACGTAGAGATAAATTTTAATGCTTAAAAAGGTCCGCTCTATCATGAAGTTTACAATTGGTGCGATGCGTCTCAAGAAACTGTGATAAGTTTCGGAGCGAGCTTAAAAACTGAGGTGCGCTCTTTTGAAGAACAACCTACACATCAAAGTATTTCTGGAAATCAAGATGCAAATCAAAAGCGTGGAAGCCTTGAAGACCTGGTTGACAACTCGTTTGGAGTCAGTGTAAGTAAGCCTATATCAAGTGATGTTTGAAAGATGGTCATGTAAAGTTGTAATCGAATCCAGCCCGGGCGCCTGCTCTGTAGATCAAGGATTCGTTTCATTTGATCAAGGTGATAGTCATTGTAATTAGTCATAGTTATTTTTCTTGGACGATTCTGTCCAAGGGGGGAAGGTACAATGATGAGATTTATTAGGTGAGCGATATAAATACCAGGTTAGTATCTATTTCTGGGAAGTATTTCCGCGACGTGATGCATACATGGTGCCGAACGTTTAAGTTCAAGATCTTGAAAGCTCTTGCACGACAGAGAAACAACTGTTAATTGGTTTGAGCAATCTGATTATCAAATTAGGAATTGCTGACGGGTGCAAATTGAGACTATTTGATTACTGTACTGTAAAATTATATATATAAAGGTACTAGCTGACTAGGCACATTTTGTTGAAGATCGAATATTGCTATGACTATTTTTCCTTGAAGCTAAGGTTGGATTGTTTACAAGTGTTCAATTCTCTCTTTTTTTGCATCTGTTATTTTTTCTTATTTCTAAATTCCTTCAGGTGTCAATGCACTTGCTCTGGGTGAAACTAAGGGTGCATGAATATGTTTTCAGGCAAAAACTTCAGATTTAAGTTAATGTATTGCAGCTTTAATTGACATAGTTTTGATAGATTTGCAGATCTTATAAAATTATGCAGTGGATTGTGGATTTATCCTTTAGCTCATATTTTTGAAACTGATTCTGATGTTTGCTCATCACACAGGTCAGACAGAGGATTTCTCCCCTTTTCTATTTTCAGTTCAGTTTAACAACTTTACGAAAAGTGGAAAAATATTATTCAAGTTCATGGATTCATTATACCCCTCCATGCATTGGCATGTTATGTTTTTTTTTCTATATCAACACATTGAAATTTAGCCAATTGTATATGGAAAGACGAATTTCCAGTTTCCTGTAATGAACTGAAAACGTTTCTACATTTCTTCTCAATTGTTTTAGTTGTGATGCTGACCCAGCGGCCCTGGCCAAGTATGTTGTTGCATTGGTGAAAAAGGACAAGCCTGTGGAAGAACTCAAGGATATCTGTGTCGACCAGTTAGAAGTTTTTCTCTCTTCTGGTAACATCCTCATTACAAATTATTTAGTAATATAATTTAAATGAAGATATTGTTTCCTGGCTCTGAAGTAGACACAACAAGAAGAAAGATACCCAAGCAGAGTCAATTTTTTTGATGATCACAAAATTTAGACACTGTCACAGCGTCTTTCTCAGGCGAAAATGCCATTCTTTGACACTCAATCAAGACTTTGGATTTGAACTTCCAGCCCTATAGGAGAATATTTGGTTATATCAACTAAGTTGAAAATGTAAATTGGCCAACGTAACGTGTTATAAAGCTGACGTTTCGAGCGTTAGCCCTTCGTCAGAGCGAAGGACGAAGGGCTAACGCTCGAAACGTCAGCTTTATAACACGTTACGGTGGCCAATTTACATTTTCAACTTAGTTGATATAACCACATTACCTTGTTACCCCCACCGACGCAGCACCACAGTTTCTTTAGAAACTTTCACCCTATAGGAGAATATGTTGGCACATGACTTTGTCCACCCAAGCTCACATGAAAAATTTAAATAGATTCCTGTGATATTCACTTGAGAAAGAGGTTGTGACGGCATCAAAACCTTGTGGTTGGTAAGAACATTGACTCTGTTTCTGTATCCCATTTCTTATTATTATTATTATTTATTTAGTAATAATTTTATTGCCTTATACAATCTGAATGACTGACTCATTTTGCTGTTTGTTTTATTCTTCTATTCCTCAAGCCAAAAGTTCAGTATTCAATTCAAGAACTTATCTTTACGTTGCCTTTTGAATGGGTTTTCCATTTCAACTTTTTTATTGGTTTGTTGTTTGTTTCTGTTTCCAGAAACTGCCAACTTTGTGAACATGCTATTTGAAGCACTGGTCAACGTTTCATACATGCCTCAACCTATTGTCGAGCCAACTCTACCAATTGCTGGCCCTACTACACCCAAAGTAATTCCACAAGTAACACAACAGCCGACTCCTAATTCAACTACACCACCAGAAAAGCCAAGGAAAACTTCCATATCAGAGGATGTTCTAACACCAAGAGTACAAGCAGAGGTACACATAAAGAGGTTTTTTTTTTGCTAGGTTTATGTTCGAGTTTCAAGACTGACCAACATAAATTTGTAAATGTCTCCATACAATAAAATAATTTGTCAAGCAGATGGGATGAGGATAAAGAAAATCTTTAACTTGGGAATATCATTTTTTTTTTTCATTTGCCTCCAAAATTCTCAGAACGAAATTAATCAATGAAATTAATAAAAAGCAGAAGCAATGTGAAAATTTTACTCAGCTTTAATTCTGATCTGGGAGGAGTGTCAGCTCATGGTTACTGTGCTGCAGGGGACATTGTGTTGTGTTCTCAGCCAAACACTTTATTCTCACTGACAGTGCCTCTCTCCACCCAGGTGTATAAATGAGGACCAGTGAACTTAATGAAGGGGACAACCCTCCCATGGATTAGCATCCCATCTGGGGGGGGGGGGGGGGGGATAGTACAAATACCTCTAGACACAAAAACTACAGAAACCAGGATAAGGTCCAGCCTGATGAGCCACATGGCTCACATGAAGACTTCATTGTGTAAATTATACGCATAGATTACTTCATATTTCATAAAACAATAAAGCAATTAAATTATTGTGTTATGCATATTGCACTACAAGTGCAAGCAAGCACCAAGTACAAAATATGAAAGACTGTATGAGTCCATGAATTGCCGATTTCCATTGTTCCAGTCTTCAGTGCTAGATGATGACGACAGAGATTTCAAAAGAACAAGAAGAGCAACAGACTCTAGTGAGAGAAGTACAAGTGGGTCCAGCTCTATAGTGTCAAGCAGTGGGGATCGAACTCGCAAACGAAGGGCTGATGATGACGGCAGAGGTAGAGGTGACTTCTCAAAGTTTCCAAAAGAGGAAGTCGGCGGAATGAGGAGGGCTGATTCTGAACCTAGAGACAATGACAATGCAACCTTCCCTATTCCTAGTGCAATGCTGCGGGACAGAGGAAACAAGTTCATGGATAGTCAGGAGGGGCGGTCTGGTGGAATGAACTCTCATGAGGACTCAAGGGCAAGGCGTGGAAGTCCATCGTGGGATCGCAGGGGAGGCAGGATGGGAAGAGGAAGACCTTTTCGTGATAGATATAGAGATGACCGGCTACGACACAATGTACGAGATGAAAGAGAGAGGGGTGGTCCAAGAAAGTCCCGTTGCCGAGATTATGATGGTAGGCAGTAATCTTATGTTTCACAAAGCATATTAATTAGCACTAAAATGTCTATGAAAGACTGTTACAATATTAGGACACAAAGAGATATAGAGAAGCTTGTGCATTTTTTACAACTCAGTTACCTTTGGTTTCAGCATTTTGATAGAGAAAACACCATTTTTTAAAGTCATCTTTTGTATTTTTTTACATTCCGAGTTCTTCAAAATTGATGAAAGCTGTTAAGTGGTAAAAAAAGAATATCCTATTTAATCCAACAAATGAGAATAACAACTAAAAATAATGGTTGGGAAAAATTATGCCTAAAAATTTGCTAATTTAAATAAACAATATTCTCCATTTTGTTCAAAAAAATTGCTTGGACATTTGTCTGCAGATATTATCTGTTCCAAGAAGCAAATGGTTTTTGGAGAGTATACCTCTCAGAGATCTGTGAGCTTTGAGGAACAGATAATGTCCATGGACAAATATCTCAGTATATTTTCATTCCAAAGATGGCTATTCTGTTCAATGTCCTTTAAATAATAATATACCCCCGGTTTAATTGGGGAATATTAACTGGAAATTCCCCAGTTTTAGCTGGCAAGTGTTCAGTCATGTGATGTGGTTAGACTTATCAGTTGTGATCGAGAATGTGTGATTGTTTTTAATGGGAATATTTCTGACATAATTTATTACAATCACTGTCTAGATATAAATTTATTCAAATTCATATAAGAAAAATTAATGGGAACAACCTTTAACAAATTAATTTTTTTTTTTAATTCCTCTTGCTAGAAAAAGGATTCTGTATGCGTGGTGAGCTGTGTCCATATGATCATGGCAATGATCCAGTCGTTGTCCAAGATGTCCTCCCTCCAGGGATATTAGCTTTTCCAGATGGCCAACCTATCCCTGCAACATCATTGCCAGGCAGCGCTGTTCCAATACCTGGAAATTATCCACCTCCTCCATCTTCCCAGCCTCCTCCTCCTGGTACCGTGGGGACATTACCTGCTGATGCTCCCAAATCGGAGGGAAATCAAGAGAGTCCTGATACCACCATACCTGTGAGTGGCCCAAGACCCCCAGCCCCATCTAGAATGGTTCCTCAGCACAGCCAAGCCCCTGTTATGCCACTACCCACAGTCCACATGATACAGCCACCGATGTTAAGAGGTCAGGTGCCCCGTCCTCCGTTTGCTAATCCATTTGAAGGTGGGTTATAAGTTCACTTTCTTTAAACTAAGTCTTTCCTTTTACATGGATACTTTTTTGGACATCCAACTGACAGTTTAATCACACAAAGTTAAGACAATGCTTGAAAGAGATGGTCCAGATGCATCTGCACTTGTTGTACTGCAACTTCATGGTTGATTGTAACTCTTTGACAGTAGTAATGCAGTGTTGTAAATTTAAGCAAATTTTAGCGTAGACTTCCTTGATTAGTGGTACAATTAAAACAAACGTCCTCAAACACAGCCAACCAATCACAGCAGAGCATAGTGGTTTATAAGGTTTCGCGTAACCAGTCAACCTCATTGCCTGATGAAGACTAGCAGTATGCAGTTGAAACGTCGTGACATACATCATAAGTGACTATATCATGAGACAAACAATAATACTTTATTATATCACTATTACCACAATGAACAACAACAATCTTTTTCATGACGTAATCCTCAGTAGAGTGTCTTTTAAATGAGTGTTGTAAAACCAAAACCAAATCTATTAGTTACCAGTTATAGACTACTCAGCCAATCTCAAACTGTAGTAAAACCAGAACCAAAATACATGTAATTGCCTTATTACTTTCAACACTCAATTGAACAACTGCTCTTTACAACTTTTACGTCACTCATTGTTTACTTTGTTATGTTAGATTCCTATAATCCAGAACAGCCTCAGTTTGATAGGCCTCCTGTATTTATGAGGCTTGGTGTTAATGGCCGTCCACCACACCCCATCCAACGGCCCCCACAAGGAGTGTTTCACCCTGCCATGGGTATGAGGTCCAGAGAGCTATTGGCAGTCACACCAAATCCACCTCAGCTTACTGTACAAGGTAATTAAATTGTGATGGAATCAATTGGTTATTTAAAAGTAATTGTTATTTTTTCCTATTAATTTCTGTTTGCTTAACATTTGGTAGTCGTAGTGTCGAATACAACACTGGCAAAAAATAAAACCTTGCAGAATCTTTGAGGGTCTTGAAAAATCTATCAAGGCATATCAAATATCTTAACAGATACAGATCTTTCAAGATGTTGAGGATTGTACAAAAATCTTGGTAAAGATAATAAAGTCCCAGGCTACTGGACATGACTTTCTTTGCACCCTTTTACAGATTGGATGAAATATTGCCCAGATTGTAGAAGTTTAATTCTCTACAAGATTTTGCAAATCCCTCAGTGAACCTTGAGAGTCTGTGCAAGAGTCTTGAAGGCCTTAGCAGAATTAATAATGAAGAGAAAAATGAAATTAACTAGTAATACATTAATTAACAATAACGTTTCCATGAACATTGCAAAATTATGTTGTCATACTTTCTTGATCTTTTTTAACTTTCTCAGTTCCAGGTATGGCTGCTCCAAGACCCAGAATGCCACCCATACACGACAGAATAGTGATCCACTCAGATCCACAGAACAGTACTCCTGTTCCACCTCCAGAACAGCCACCACCTCCACCGCTTCCTTCTGCTTTACCCCAGCAGGGTGTTACAACACAGGCTCCTGGCTCTACGATTCAAACTGCTCCAGTCAAGAGTCGACTAGGTTTCCCAAGGAAACTCAGTGATACACTGGAGTTGAAAAAGATTCCCCGTGATTTGAACAGTATTGCAAAATTAAATGAGCATTTTCAGAGATTTGGCACCATCACAAACATTCAGGTACACGTGACATCTTTATTGTGTGGTTGACTTACTGTCATTAGTTTGATTCAGAGTGCAGCGGAAGTTATATCATATCTGCGCCATTAGTCAATGTTGGGACAAGTTCTTTAATTTTGCAGTTGCAGTCATCATGATTTGCCATCATGACATTGCAATTTTTTTGACCTACTGATTATGCAACATAGTAGTTTACTCCCATTGAAAAACAAGTTCAGAGAAATTCACTTTGACCATAGCATAATAGGCATGGATCTTTATCATGACCAATTAATATTTGTGACAAAATTGGGACTAGAGAAATAATCTGTGTAATCAAGAAATCTGAATGATGATCTAGGTGGGATTGTTTTATAATAATTAAAAGCAGAATTGAATCCATTTTCTATTTTAATATAATGTTGCTGTGTATGTATGTGTACTTGTACAACCAGGACAGTTTTTAGCAAAAGCAATTTTACTACCAGTATTTTAGTTTCTGTGTGAGATTATTAACTTGGCTTTACTTAGAAGAAAGCTCACTTGTATGAATGTTCAATGCTGTAGGTTGATACACATGTAGTTAAGCAGTAAATGAATAACATCCAGTCAAAGAAAATTACTTGCTTACAGTATTATTCTGTGTTTCAATAGGTGTGTGCTTTTGGAGATCCTGAAGCAGCACTGGTTCAGTTTTCACATCACCAAGAAGCTAAGGCAGCGTACTCCTGCCCTGATGCTGTGCTTGGCAACAGGTTCATCAGGGTGTTTTGGTACAATCCCGACAGGCATCAAAACAATAAAGTATGTCATCAGATATTGATTTATTTATAATCATGATTCAAATTGGCTTAATCTAGGGGGGGGGGGCAATATCCTTATTATGACCAACATAGGGGTCTATCCCTTGTACAGTTAAAGCACTAGGTTGTATTGCTGGTTAGGTTCATGTTTTCTCAAACATTTTTTCAAGTCTCTTTAGCACCACTGCAAGGATAATAATCATGATAAATCCCTCTTTTCCCACATTGTGGTACACTGTGTCAAGATTCACGACACAATTGGGAAGTTCTTTACTTAAGTAGATGCAAGATTGTCGAACCTGTGTGGCAGATGTTCAAAGGGGAATTAGAGAGGGAAAATTTGAGAAATGCATACTGTGAGAGATGATTAGATATCTTGTGTTTACATAAAACATTTAATTTAAATCTGATGTAAATTGTGTATTTCAGGATGGGAATTCAAATCAAGGTCCCACAACAGGTGGTAACTCAGGACCACACACACCTGGTGAACCAACAAAAGAGAATTCCAATAAGGTATGACTTGGCTGAAGAAAAACAACTGAATTTGTTTTGATAATTTCTGTTGAAAGAAATATTCTGGGTCAGTTTTAAAATGTTCAATCTACAAACCTGCTTGACTGCTGTTAATTGGGTAATAAATCAATCGTCTTGAACTGATACAACTTTACAGTAAAGCATAGATTCATGTGAATCCTTGGAAAACTGATCAGGGATCCGTGGAATGTTGTAAAAATACTTTCATTGATTCTGCATTCAAAGATAATATTGCTGGGCGGTCAGTTGTAGCTGGCAACCTCACAGGGAAAGCCACCTAGAAAGCGTGATCAACTACAACTTGTGTTTGCTGAATCAAGTGGTATCACTGAACGTAATACATTTTAAAATTTTATTGCATTTTTAATTATCTTTTCTTTAAAAGCCTGCTGAACCAAAAGCCAAACCAACCATGTTCCAAAGTGGAAAAACAAGTTTCTCAAAGACTGCAAAACCTCCTGCTATTCATATACCAACAAATCCAGCACTGACTAAGAGACAACAAGAACTTCACAAACAGGTTAGTTATGTGAGCATTTTACAGCAAGCTGAGCAACAGGACACTAAATCCGTTAAAGAAGCTCAGCTATGGTATTATGGGTCACAGTACATTTGTATTTTGGCCTTTTAAATTGAAGCAAACCTGAAAATAATAGCTTACTAAGATAGAAAAACATTTAAGAGATTATTAGCAGTCCATCAAACAACAAGAATGGAGAAGTTTAACACAGATTCCAAATAGAGAACTTGCAGACCGAGCCTCTGTAAAGGTACTAGATGATATTTTCACCACCCAGCTGCTAGAAGTGATCCTCTTCACTGTTCTCATCAATTTGTGTACTTAAAAATAGTTTGTCATGCAAAGTGGTTTACAATACTTTGTTATTCAGTGCTTGCTATGTTTGTATTACAGGAAGCAATGAAAAAGAAGCTTGAGATTCAGAAACAGAAACAAGAACTACTCAACAAACAAATTCAAGAACAAAAGGTAAGTGGTGACACACAGTGTACCATCGTAGGCATGCAACATTTGGAGAAGGCTGACCTTTTTACTGGCTACCAAAATGAAACCCAGCAGATCTGGAGTTTTGTTCTGTACTTTCTCATAGGATACCCCCTACCCACTATTCCTTATTGCACATCTCATGCCCATCACTCCTTACTCATTAATACTCACCCCTTACTTCTTACCCCTTATTCCATGCCATCAGCTCTTATCCAAATCCACATGGCCCCTCATTTCTTTCCCCTGGCCTATACCCATTGACTTTTACCTTGCAGCCCTGAATGCTTCACTGCAATAACTGTAAGTGAAGCCTCACACTTCCGATACTTACTGCATTTTCCGCTTGACCTCTCACCCTTTCCTTGCAACCTTACCTCACTCCCCACCTCTCGCCCTCCAACCCTCACCCTGCCCTGCCCCCCTGGCCCTGACTACCCTCGCCCATCACACTTGTAAACCTTCTAGTTTCTTTGTGGTCTCATTGCCACTTTTTTATAATTTATTTTGTATATATTAGTTTATGTTAATCATACATAGTAACAGTCTGTGTTTGTTTCTCTTGCTAGCTTTTGATTTCTAAACTTGAAAAGAAGAATTTAAGTACTGCAGAGAAAGACTTAATAGTAAAGGTAAGATATTGCACACTGCTTCTCCCCATTCTTGCTTTTCTTAACATTTTTGTGACCTAAATTTTTTTGTATGCCTAAGATCATTAACAAAGTTTAATGTTTTTCTTCAATAAAATTGCAGACTATAAAATCATTAAGTTCAAATATTGAGGCACTAAAGAAAGAAGTTGAGCTGGCAGCAATGGCAGCAAAATCCAAGGAGAGCCCTTCACAGGCTAGACAGATTGTAAGTATTGTACAGACATTCCAGCATCACAAAATTAACTTGGTACATTAAGGTGGTTTGGACAGGACAATCTTTTGCATGAGGTGACATTCTTTCCTGTCATATGGTGGGAAAGCTAAAAGTGTATTATTTTGATAAATGTGCAAAACATGATTGTACAGATGTTTCAAATGTACATAGTCAAATAGCTCATACTATGTGCAAGATGTCTTTTCTTGATCCACCAAAATCTCTACAAATACATTTCAAATGAAAAATGACAGCCCCAAGAAATTAGAAGCTTAGCATTATAATTTTATTCCTCATATTTTGAAGTCAATGAGTCATTTATTAAGTAATGATTAATATTTAATATTAACAAACAAGAGTAACTTGAGATTCAAAAATCTTTCAAATTCAGTTTAAGTAATGCAGACAACTTAATTTATTTTAGGCCCAGAAAGCAATACTTGACCAAGAGCTTGATTTGATTACACATCAAAACACTGGAGAAGACACTACAGAATTGAAGAAGAAAGTCGAGGAACTCAAACAAGAGGTATCTCTTTTTTTCCCTAAACAAAAAATCATAATTGTTAATAAATAGTATTTTATTTTCAGATAAAGATGGTTGCATGTATCACAGAAGGGAGGGTTGGAGAAATTTTTCAATGCACAGTTTGAAAATATTAATTCCACCCCTCTCAACAAATACAATAACAACCGACCAATGATTCATTTTCCTGAAGATAAAGAATAAGCAAAACAGTGACTAATTAAAAATTTACTTAATTAGGCAAAAACCTATTGAAGAGTCTCAGCTACAAGTAGTTTGAATGCCTTATATCAAATGACTTTTTTTGTTTTAGGCAAAATCTCTTGGGTTATTGGACCCACCTACAAAAGGTAGGGGAAGAGGTGTTGTAAGAGGGAGAGGAAGAGGCACACCCCTAAGAAGCAGGCCTTTTCCAAGAATGGCACGGGTGTGGACAAGAGAAAGTGCCTCCCTGGATCACAGACCAAAACAGATTACTGTCAATGAAATCATGCTGGAACAGAAGGACGACACAGCAGAACACTTTAGAGTGAGTAACATTATAAGTGTAACTACCACAACAAATTTCTTGGAGATCGTTACATAACATTAAGGATGTGTTCTGGTTGGATCCACTGTTTAGATTGATTGGGCTGGCTGTGGTTTTTGTTGAGTCATATTCAAAGAATGTGATTTTGGTTGATTTGATCATCTTTCAAGTTTTCAACTGGCATCTTGATTGAATTGTTTGATTTAATTAAACACAACCCATGCATGTTTGTCCCGCCCTACTCCTTCCTGCACCCCTTCACCTCCTCTCTCCACCCCAGGATAGGCTTTGCCCCAATTAAAAGTGTGCATCATTCAGGGCCATGAAAGAAAAATTAATAATGTTATTATCCAGCTTACTTGCAGCCTCTAGCAAGTGATTTAAATGAAATTCTCACAGTTTGACCCAATAGAAATTCTTCTGAGAAAATTGCCTGGAATGTGCAGCACGATTGTTTATTATCGACCAAATGAAGACTTAATCTTGTATACAATGTAAACATAACCTGGTGTTACCATGATTGTGCAATAATGTCACATTCCCTTAATACCAGACATTAGCTTTATAAGTGCTACAAAGGGATGAACACTTCCAGCCTCTAGCTCGACTAAGGCAATGTCTTAGGATGTTACAGTTCACCAAGTTTATTGTATTTTCTACCTTGTTCTTGTTTCTGTGTTGAAGGAATTTGGAATTGTTGACAGTGAAGAGTACAATGAGGAAACAAGCACCCTCAACCTGACTTTTAGGACAAGAAAAGAAGCAGAAATTGTAAGAGTAACCAGTTTTCTGAAGCCACCTTTCTTTCTGTTGTACATACAAACAACTACTTTATCAGAAACTGTGCAAAAAAATGGCACTTGTTTTGCATGCGGAATTACACTTTCTGCAGGCACATGTTTATTGTTGGATTTCAGCATAATTTTCTACGGATAACAGCTAGTTTTTCAGCTGGAAGCCTTTAGTAGTAAGCAGTATGCTCCTATTCTGTGTTGCTAGTTTTAGTACAGGTTTATGAAACCTGACTTGGTCACAGTAGGAAAATTCTGCTTTCAGTTTAGTTGCATAATTGGTAGCATAATTTATTACATCACTGTCAACCATAGTGCACATGTGGCATGAAAACCATGTGTGTGCGTATTAACAATAGAAGGCACCATCCTTAAAGAAATCTCAACCCTCAAGATATTCCAATTCCTTCTCAGTTCTGTAAGGGGAGTATCAATATTTTCTGAAACTGCACATTCTATCAAATGGATGCATTTGCAGTTGCCAGCTCAATGATATGTTTGTTAAAAGAATTGATTGATCTTTCTCAGGCATATAATAAAGGCAAAACATTTAAAGGAAGGGCTCTCAAGATCTCTTGGTACAGGACTCCAGCCTCTCCTTCTACAGCAACACCTACTACTCCCACCACTCCGACAGTACTCAAGAAAGTTGAGGAGGAGCTTGGACTGGATGTAGATGAACTGGTGAGTAATCATGGCTGTCCCTCGGCTCATGGTGTGGCTAGCTGGGGATTTGCCTTATTCTGCTATGAGGTTGAATCCTGCGTACTTAATGCTGATAGCAGAAAACAAAGCATCAGCACTTGTGTCCCAAGTACCCTAATTAACTTTCATCACTAAGATTCCTTTCTGCTTACACAATGGCTGTGGCTACATGGCTCTGTAGGGAGAGTTAGTATCTAAATTTTTCAATGAAATTGATTGTTTATGCCAATCACTTATGTAAACACACTATGCTGCAGGGGAAAATGCACTGTAATCTTATTGATATTAAAGAAAAATTTCTAGGCAAAGTTGAGTAGCCCGTTGAACCCACATTGCTACATCACTAAGTGATGAGCATTGAAGAAAGCATTGAAGTCCAAATCCCCTGCTTATTGGTCCACATACCGCAAACTCAGGTGAAGCAAATGAAGCCGTGAAAAAAGCCAAGTCCAACTACTATCAAGAATGTATTAACAACAACAAAGGAAATAGTGCTGGTCTCTGGAAAACCCTGAATGAAATAACCTCTCGAGATAACAAATCTGGAAGTGTACCCACGGCTATCTCATCTGACAAAGTCTTATACAACAAACCTCAACTAGTGACGAATATCCTTAATAATTACTTACAATTATACTTAATAATTACTTATAATTATTATTATAAGTGTTTGTGGTACCAAAGACTGAGAAGCGTTTATGCAGAAGGGCTTAAAATGTGTAACGTACAAGGAATTTAGACAGTTAGTCGGTTTTTGTCCCTAAAATCCTTTGCACTACTGGAAAAAATTACATTCCAATTAGGGAAAGAAACAAGGAGGGAATGTAGCCTGCTTATGCTTCTTGTTGCTTTGCAAATCAAGGCTTGTTCATTCTCTTTTTCTTCATTTTTCACACAATGTGAAAACAAAGAGAGCCTTCACAGTCTGCAAGAGCTTATGTTGGTTTGTGTTTCAGTGTGAAAATTAAAAAACAACACTTTTTAATGTTTTAGGGAAAACATGAATTTGACCCTGAGACAGAAGAGGCATTGCTTCTTGGAGAAGACTTTGATGAAGAGGAGGAAGAAGATGAACGATCATGGAAGAGATAGTCACAGACATTACCTCAGAGAAACGAGTCAAGACTATAATTATATTTGAGTCAATGCAATCGTCGATCTTTACCCTCTCACAGTTTGTAGAAATATTATTTATGTGAGCCAAGCGTTTTGCCACATACTGTAATAAGAACTGCCATGTCATATGTTAGAGAACTGAGGTCTTAAGATTTTTACTGTTTCCATTTTATTGTATGTTATTATGAGTAGCTGTACAGTTAAGAAGTCTTATGCATAAAGAAAAAAGTGAATCCAATGGATTCTTGAAAAAAAGATGACATCCCAGAATAAAAAAAAGAGAAAAGAAAGAAAAAAAAAAGAATACAAATGACTTCAAATTGACAAGAAAAAATGTTTTACACTTGAAAATTAAAACATACACAAAACAAAACATGTCACAAAAGTCAATGGTCAACAAGAATTATCAGCCACTCTTTGCGGCCACACACTTGTGCACTGATCACCCTCCTGAAGGACAGAGGACAATGTCGCACAAGCCCCATAAGCAAGCAGGTGCGGAGTGGTTTGCAACACAGAGAACCGTAGATGCTACCATTGCCTCAAGGATCAGGTATCAAGACACGCAAGTACACTTGTATATGCAAGGTCAGTGTACAAACATCTCAATATTGTTTTGCTTTTTTGGAAAATCTTTGTTGTAATAAGTGAAAAGGATGATTTAGCATATATGATACTTCTGGACATACAGCTTATACATACACTTAATAAATGAGAGAATCACAAGTAGAGACCAAGTGTTACTTTTATTTAACAAGACAAACTTAGAAACAAAACCGTTTGGAATAAGAAATTTCAAAAGCACCTAGGATGTAGCCTACATATACTTGTACACTATGTGTAGATAGTGGTTATGCTTAGGTTATTTTAGCAAGCAAAAAGAAAACATTTATTCATCCCCCATACTGTTGCACTAGTAGGGGAGAATCCCGGCATCTTGACTTCACTTGATGAGAAAACTGGCAAAGAGAAAGAAGTACAATTTAGTTGGGACTGGGCCTTTAAACTAAAACTCAGGGCTTAATTTGTTCAAAGGTTAGATAGGGGAGAGAAGATGGTATCTATTTGTCGAGGGTCAACAAAACCAACCATGCCATCCTCTGGAAAACATTATCTGACCTTTGAATAACTGGGGCATAAAGATGATGATCAAATGGTCAATACCTTAACTCTCTTTACAATTTCAGTTCATTGATAAGTGAATAGGTGATAGCAATAAAGAAAATCATTAGATCCCAACATTTTATCCCACCAAAATGTAGATACATTGAAATCATAGTTGTACTCAAACACATGGGTAGCTGTACCCACATAAGGCTATTCCCAGTTACAAAAGGAATTGAAAGAACTGTCTTATTGCAAAGACAAATGAGTCATTATTAATACGAAAGCTGTATAAAAGTTCCTGTTTTGTTTTGCTTTGTTTTAATTGCTTGCTAGTTTTCTTCAGCAATCATTGCAAGTGGTGTATGGATGAAGAAAATGGATCAACTATGTTTTACCTGTATGGATATCCATGATACTTGGAACGAAAAACAGACAGCAACAAGCTGAAGAACAGTACTACAAGACCCAGACCAACCATCACTACAACTGAAAGTGAAGAGCAAATGAATTAAACACAATTTAGACAGCAGTCTCTGTTGACGATATGCTTGCAGACATCCAAGAACTGACTAGCTAGTCATTCAAAAAATGAAGCAGCTTCGTTGCATTTAAGTGGGCTAAAATGCATTCCAGTAATCCTTCTTTTATTATGTTTGTTCTTTTATGAAAAGAGTCCAGATGAGGCAATTGAACCATAATCAAAGCATATCTGAGCTTAACTGCGGCTTCAGCACAAGATACAACAGCAAAGAGGAAAGAAGACATGAAAACTAGAAGAACATTACATGTGAGATTGTAGAATGCAACTGGATACAAGCAGATTGTCAAACATTTTATCACATTAAAACTATTTATTATAGGTTTCCTTTAAAAAAGCAGAATGTCCTGGGTATGGTTTTTTGAACTGTTCTCTCCGATTCATTTTTAGGGAAAATCTGGATGAACACTAGTTAATTAATGACATTGAATGATATACCCTGCACTAAAACATTTGAACACTCACTTCTACGTTTTCCGACCTCCTTAACCTCAAGTGCCTTCTCATTGAGAAGAATCATACCAACAACATAAAGAGCATCTTTGGGCTCCAGTTAAGGAGTGATACAAGACTATTGATGGTAAAATTATAGTGTCCTACAAGGAGTTACAAAAAACACTGTCTTAAAATTCATTTTCATTTCAAAAGTTGATGAAAGTTTACAGAATATAGATTTATATGATCATTAGTAAGAGTAGAGCCTTGATTTGCCAAACCTCTAGATAACAAAGTCCTCAGTATAATGAACGATTTTCCTGGCCCAGTAATAGACAACTATAGTAGAATCTATGGAAAAGAACTTTGATACAACGGAAGGTTAACAAACACATTTTGTCAGTTCCTTAGCCCTTCATTGTTGTATCAAGGTTTCACAGTCTGTACTACATTTCAATTCAATTCTCAACTATTGTTTCAATTTAAAATTATTTTCATGTTTGATGAATCCAGTTATTGAATAAATGAGAGAGAATTTCTAGTCAGCTTTCATTTTCTCTTCTGCTGTATTGGATTATGTATATAGAGAGCAAACTGGCAAAATGGATTCAGTGTTTTTCCATCTCTCTTGCACTGCATCTGCCTAAGTCAGCCGACAGAAATATTTTAGTTTATAGTAAAAGGATACTAAGAACAATAACAATATGGGTTTCAGCAACAAACTGGGCCTGACTGCTTCCGTGAATGTAACTCTGAAAACAAGAAATACATATGTTAGAATGGATGTTGATGAATTCTACATTGCATTTGCCGGTACATCTGCCGATGTACATTCTCATTGAAGGTCTTACAACAATATTTAAGAGATCACAGTTATCATGTCCTTCATTATTCTGGACTGAGTGGGAAAGAATAAACTGCATACATCCAGCTGGAAGGAACACAATCTCTATAATGCTCTTAGCTGTTCATGAGTCCAATAAAGGTGTTCTACAAAAGTGCATTCAAACATGAGAATAACTGAGCTGGTTGCATTTTTTCCAGCTTCCACAGCCTCTAAACGTCTGCAATTAAATTATTAAAAAATATGGTAAATCAGAAATGAATAATTCTGTGCCAATCTCCAACATCTGTAAATTGCTAAAATCTTACCACTTGTCCTGTTTGTGGATTTTTGTGTGCATAAGGTGGTCCTCGAATATGGTTCCACATTTGACCAGATGTCATAGCAAACACTACACACTGCAAGGAATGAAAAAAAAATAAATGTTAAGTTCACACTGCCATCTGATTTTGTGAAGCTTAAAAACGTCAATAATGAGAAAATAAAAAAAAAAAACAATCTATACACACCAAAGCTCCAATTGCCCAGTAGGTCTTGTTATACAGGAACTCCAAGTTTTTACGTCGCACATAAAGCAATCCTCCAATCAGGACAACCAGCAAACCCATTATCACAGCGCCCATGTAATTGGGAGGACGGAATATCCTGACCTAGACAAAAGATAACAAGAATTTATTGAAGAACTTGGGTACAGGTGCTGTTCTTTTTCATTAGGTTCAAGAGAACATTATGTATAGGGACACTATATGCTGGTTATTCTGTCAATGCAGAGTTTAAATACATAATGATTAAAATATTTCACTCCTGTAAAACGTAAACTGCTCAAACCACATCAAGATGAAATATCCTGTGAAGGGACTGCAAATTTACATAGTTTAGTGACTTTTCTAAGTAAGGATAATGAAATGCAAAAAACACAGCCCAACTTTTTCAATCTGTATAATTCAGTGCACTTGTAATAATACCCTTTACAAAAACTACACTGTTAGGTTTGCATCAATAAAAATGTGCATTTTACAGCTAGACTTTTTTCAAGTTACGCTTATGATGCAGCATCTTCTTGAGAGTAAAGGACAGTGTTAGATGAAAGAACATCTGTAACAAATCTCTTCCAAAGTGAATACAAAAAAACAGTCCACATACATTAACATCAGTACGTTCTGCAACCCATCTTGCCAGCTGTTCAGCAGAGAAACCCATTCTACAAAGAAATCGAGGAACATTGTAACAAATGAGCACAAAAACCATGCAAGCTTATAACAACCAATATTTCAACCAGATCCCCATGTAGAACATGCATAAATTCTTGTAACTGTTGCAGCTGGATATTGAAACTTCTTGGAAATATTTCTAGGCCACCCCAATGAAATGTTCACTACCCATTGCCTGGCTAACCTTTTTTTTAAAGCATTTTTTGTTTGTTAAAAAAAAATCTCAATTCATTGTCTTTGACCTTTCCTCGGGTATTTAGAATACAAGCATAACATCACTGGAGTATATTTTAAGCAACACTAACATCTAAAGCAGCCCTTGTAACAACCTCTCAGGTTCTCTGAACAGTAGAATGAAAATGGCTTCCGACAAAATTAGGATCTCAGGAAAGAACGATATCCTTTCCCCCTTATCTATTTTATTTGCAAATATTTCTCTTCTCCAAGGCATCTTTTTTTTGAATAACCATCCAACCTACTTAAATAAGAGGGAAGATGATGGGAAGCAATTTGTCTTGTGGGGATTGCCTTGCTTGTGAACAAAAATTTAATATCACTCAACTGCATTAAAAGTCTCGCACCTTTGAATATCATAAGTGTCTGCCTTCTTGGGTTTTCCTTTTGGTGGGAAGTGCATAAACATTGGTGCAGAATTTAACCTCAGCTGCAAACAAACAATAGCAAGTAAAAATGAGTCTAGGATTTGTAAAAATAAGTTGTTTTACTATAACAATCCATCATCTTCAATACTCTGTGTATCCCTGGAAAAATTTAATTTACAAAACCAAGAGCAAAGCTACTGCCAAAATGGCATTATCTGCATTATTGTTATCAGTGATCATGTTATCTCCCAGTCAATAGTGTTGCTCCCTATTTTTTGTTTCCTTTATTTTCTTCTGGCTGTACAATCTATGCACACATGTTTATAAATATAATTTAAAACCAAGTTTATTTCAATTCATAATGCAAGTACTTTTATCATTATTTGTTTGTGACTTTGCAAAGTACATTTTTATTCTTGGTTTGCAATTTGGTATTACACCTTCAATTTACATTTTTTTTAAAAAAAATCTATTTAACATATTAGAATTTGTGATTCATACAAGACAAAGGAAGACAAAACTCAAACTGGTTGAAAAACTTCCAAATAGAGAACAAAAATCACTTTCAACAAAACAATTACTAACAGTACTAATATGTTTGCAATACTAAAGAGTTAGACAACAGAAATGGTCTTACTGCATTAAAAACATCTGGACCCTCATCAAAATCAACCACAGCAAAAAACACTTTGTTAGAGTACTGCTGAGAATACCTCCAGGAGTTAGCCAGGATTGTGAACTCATTGTTAGCTTCTCTGTTGCAAAAACAAATAGAGATGGATGTGTTTTACCATGTGCTTTCAAATACAAGTCTTACGGATTAAGTAAATTTAAAAAATACAGCTCCAAGAGCCTTGAGATTTATGGACACGAGTTCAAAGTCAGATGTACTCTAATATATTTAACTGCCACTATTTTTCTCGTTTACCCCTGTATGCTGTCAACAAATTTGAGTCTACAGTGCAGTCAAATGTTCACAATGATCACCAAGAGTTTTTCATTGTTTAACAACAAGATGGCACAAGTGATCTCACTAAATAGTGCAGTGATTTTAGTCAATGACAATTAAGTAAAATCTTTTCCAGTGATTGTTCTTTCTCAGGCTCACAAGTGTAAAAGATGAGCAAAGTTGACTACTGTAAGACAATTCCTTGTGTGTGACCATTCAAATGAAGGCTACGTTGGTTTGTACTGTTATGCAATCAAAAAACAGTAACTTCATGTGAACAGTTAGTCTTCTGTATATTACATGCGTCTCAGGTGCATTTAGAAGGTCATGGGTTAAGAAATTATCTTCTAAAACACAACAATAAAACAAATGAGAAGATCATAATACTCCTAGCTACAGTCTATGGTGATTAATGCTTGCGATGATGATTATTAATTAAAGTGTACCTGCCCATTAACTTTGCATCTTTTTACACAATCTTCCATTCTTACTTTAGATAGCAATAATTTGTTGTTTAAGTTTGAATCTTACCTACAAATGGTACATTGTCTGTGTGGTGCAAGAGCTGTCAGCATAAGAATAACTGAATAGTTCCTTGGCGATGCTCTCAAATAGGTTCTGTATTTATCTCCATTTAATCTTATAACAGGCTTCCTTTGGTTCCAATCCATGAGCTGTTTCACTCGGGCATCCAACAGTGACTAGACAATCACAAGCAATGATTAAAATAGAATGCTTGCTTATTCAGGGTTTTAGCTGCCAATGGTTGGTTTGCACTGTTGTGCATATAAAACATAAAAATCACAACTATTCAATAAATTAAGAGATATATGATAGATGGCTGATATATAAATAACCTTGCCAAGATCTAGGTCTATGTGGGTTTTCAGGCTCTTATACCTCATGAAAACTGGCAATAGAAATCGCCATCTCCTTAATGGTCTATGCCAGGTGCTCTACTTTATATTTGCTTGATTCTTTAAAAATATATGCATCAGTGTGTGTTGTACACGGAAACACCCACTGTGTTTGCTACTTGCTACAAAGTCCACTAAAGGTTGAGAGCCCAAACATGAGATACAAAAATGAATAACGGAAAGACTGTGTCTCTTTATTACCAAAAGATAAAAAATTAAATTTGATCCTAATACTGGAATAGATTACTCTAGCTTTTAATTTACAGCAACTCAAATGGACCGGGAAAATATAATTACAAAGGAATTGAATACTGGGTAGGGTAAGTAATTTTAAAAACCATTCAGAAATATTGACAGTTTCACAACAGAATATTATTTACTGAGAAGCATGACAGTAAATTTTAACACAATGGCGAACTGATGAATCTCCAAAGAAATTTACGAAACTGGGAACCAGACTGAAGAAAAGAGTTAATTGTATCTATTCCAAGCTTGATAAGTAGCCAGACAATGAAAAGTCGATTTTCCCGGTCAAGCAACATTGATAACATTGTGCTGTTCAAGCAAACTTTCAGTGCTCAAAAGAGTTCTTTAAAATTGATATGAAAGAGTAGTTCCAATTCCATACCTCTTTTGTGACTTTTTTCTTTCCATGACCGAAGGAAAAGCAGAATACAAGGAGCATAAAAAACAGCCAACCGCGAGCCGCCATGTTGGAGCTTCTATGTTGGTACCCAGATCCCCGTCTGATAAATGTGCAAACATTGTAGGTCGTTGTAAGTGTGGGACAAAATGTTGTCACACATCTGAAGCACAGTATAAAACGTCACATCTTTTAGGGTTTGAAATAAACGATTAGGCTCTTTTTTAAGGGCAGGAATCTTTTGGTGGATCCATCTCGTATGAAAAGTTTCAAGGGTCAGAATGTTATTATGCAAAAGGTATACATGCAAAGTATGGGAAAGGATTACTTCTGCCAAAAAAGGAATATGATTGGAGCTAGGGTGGACCTAGGGACCCAGAGAGCCTGTGTAGAACTGTGTTGAGTACCCGTCCCCCATGGGGAACCACTAAGAAAGGAGCAATCAAGCCCAGCCCTCTCCAACTTTTCATTAGAAGAATGGCCTCCTAGAATGGCTTCCTAGAAATGTGTTTCTTTCTTCCCTTGACAACCCCTCTCATTCATATATCTTTCATGGGTGCGCCTGTTGATGTCCTACAACTTTTGTGATGGAAAAAGTACCCAAAGATACCAAAATATCCAGCAGTTTAATGATTCATTGTCGTTACCAGAAAATACACTTGTTACAAGCTTTAAGACATACCCAGTGCTTAATTCCGAAGTGATTAACATGACTCTGACTTACAAAATCTTCCTGGAGGGACTCACATATAAAAAGGACAAGGGTACTCGCAACATATTTTAGTGGTTAAAAAAATGGTTTTGGTACATCTTAGGGTGTTGTGCCTCAAAAGGTCCACAGTGTAGCTTTTGCAGGAACCTTTAAGGGTATTGGACCAGAAAAACTATGACAGAAGAGAGATATAAAGAGATGTAAAAATTGTTATCCCATAGCAAGCCATGTCTACAAAATAGGATCCTCAGGGCACCTCTTAAGGGTTCCTTTTCAAATTTCTGACAAGCACTCCCATCCTTTTTTATATAGGAATTCTCCCCACTGGCAAAATCTATACACTACAAAGGCATTGAAGTGTGCTTTGACAATGTACAATCAAATTCATACAGCTGGTATGAAAAAATGTGCATGACACTCTGTTACAGAAGTCACATTTTGAGTTGTGTACTGACAAAGGTGGCAAAAACACTAACATAACAATTGCCTTGCTTCCCTATCTTAAAATTAATACAGAAAAAAAGAACAACTTGCTGAAGCACTTTCAAGCTGCTGATGAACCATGGAGTTGTTTTTCACCTGTCAGGCCAACATCAAGGTTCACCAAGCAAGTGGATACTTGGGAGCTTTTCACACTAGCCAAGACTCCTATGCAGACATTTTTATGGCTCGTCATGCTTGTCTTTCCTCCTTACTCTCACATATTGTAAGACAAATATCAAGCAAAAAAAATTGTTGCTGGTCATACTGTTAGAATTACCGGTAATGATCAAAATACTGGAACAGTATGAAAAGTTTAACACAGGTATTTTCTTTAAAAAGAAACAAAGAACTATTGTTGGATTTTCTTCCATTCTCCCAAAATTAAAAAAAAAGAAGAAGTCCAAATAAAATATTATTGTCATCACTATAACTGGGTATAAATTTTTATCTTGAGCAAAATAAGCTAGGATATTTGCATACAATATTTTAAGAACTGGTTTATAAGCTTGTACTTTACTCAATGCACTTTGACCTTGCAAAAGTTTGTTAAAATTTTGTTCTTCATGAACCTAAATGCACCAACAAACCTCCGTCTTGAGAATATAAAGTTCTCTTCTACTGTATATAAATAATGAGTTTTTTCACTAATAAAAAGTGAAGCTTTCTTATAACCCTACTGTACAAAAATGTGGTACCAAAATAGCTACATATATTGTATATGTTCTAAATAGGTTGCAAAATTAGCTGAAAATTGTAACAAGAAATTCCTCCCTTAGATGGTAAAATTGAAAATTAAAAGGTGCTTTTGTCTGTAAGTATTTTCTTAAAATTCTACAGGAAAAAAGCATGCCTCAGTTTTTGAAATACAAACAACAGAGCCCACATTCTCAAAAAAAATTTTTTGAACAGAATTATTGCAATATGTCAAGGTAATCCAAACCAAGCTTGATTGAAAATGTGGTCAGGTTTGTCTGTATAATCTGCAGCAATTCTAAATGCCAGACAATAACTGTCAATGTTTCCTAAAAGTTTCCTGTTGATTCTTACAAGTTTCCCTACGAATTCAAGCCATTATTATTGGGTTAATTCCAATTATTAATAATAGGTTAAAGCTTAATGCCGGTTCACATCAACCACAAATCTTGCTGACTCGGCAATGACTGTTAGCTGGTGCCAGAAACAATTCTCCTGTATTTCCACAAACACAGACTTCTCGGACATTTCCATCAGGAGATCCACTGTTAGAAGTACCACTTTGTAGATTTTTAAACGAAATCTGTTGTGCATCCAACAGGACCTGAAAACATTAATCAGCAGGGAAATGTTACAAAACAATACATGAATTCCCAAAGATAACATTACTTTCTTTACTTGAAAGATAAATTACATTTGCTTTACATTTAAGCAATAAGTACATTATAAAATAAATGTCTGTAAACTTCTGCATTATGAGGCCATAAAAGAAACTACAAACTTAAGCTATTAGTTTCTGAAGAAACTGTTGGGCCAGCTGTGTCAGCAAACAAAACACTAATTTATTTTAAACAGAATTTGATAAAAAAAATTAATGGTCATAGCATTTACATGGAAATGTCATAGTGAGTTAGTGAAGCTAACTTTTCAGAAGTCAGCCTCTCATCAGAGGAAGTAACCTGCTAATAGCATCTTTCCTAGAATCAACAGAATGTACTGTATATGGATTTAGTACTTGGACAGCTATTCCGTACAAGCTGTGAAATGTTCACACCTTTCCATTTATTGACTTGATTGTAACATCCTTTAGACTCGTAATCCCCACACTTCCAGCAGCAGATTTGAAAGTCATTCCATCTGGTGCATCCATGTGAAGGGACCTGGTCAGGGATGCTAATCTCAGGTCCTTCGTGGGAGGGGCCCTTAGGCTCTCTGTCTCAACTGAACCACTGAAATGAGCTCCATTAGGACCTGAAGTAACAAATGCATGCTATACATGTAATAACAATACAATACAATAATTGAAATAATTGAAAACAAAATTCTTCTTACATAATAGCATACTGAGATACATCATGTAGTTCTGAGAAGTTGACAATACAGAAATTTGAAACATCTTTTTTATCTCGGCTAACCAGTACTCTTTGCTACATATTTTCAACTCCCATGATATCTCCTCTCAGCTCAATCAATAACTGCCTCATTTCTTGAGCACTTATCAATGAATTGAATATACACAAATTTAATTTTCTGACTCAACAACCTGGTCGTTCCTAAGTTATCCACTGGACAAAATCTAATTTCTATTCCATGCATAAATGTTGACAAAACCAACTATGCTATCCACCAGATAGTCACTTATTCCACGGAGAGCAATATTCTTCTACTTAAAAATGGCTCAGGGCCAAGAAGGAAAAAAGTACTTACTTAAAAACTCCAACTTGTCAGCTGCAAAGTGGATTTTATCCTTGTCAGCATACAAGATATTTTTTCCTTGGTGAGTCTTTATAGAGAACTTCTGATTTCTGGCCACAACTTCATCATTTCCAATGAAGAGCTGACCAGTAATGTTTCCTCCAGATGAGCGGGCATTTACTGTCACATTTGCTTTGGACTGAAGCTTAAGTTCGGAGTTCTGAAAACAAAGAAGAATCAGAAAAATGTGGTCTCTTTTATCCAGAAAACTGGCCTGAAAAAAGAATTCGAATTTTGGCCAACCTTTTTGGACCTGGAAAAAGCAAGTACAGTGAACAGCACCTGCACCTGCTGACAGTGAATCCCTAATTTATCAACAAAGTTCCAAAAGGGCCAATATAATAATTAATAAAAACCCTGTTGGAGTAGCTTGCTCCATCTATAAATTGGAGATATATTGGTATCATTCTTTTTGCATGTTCATGGAATGATCTGAAAATGACAGCCAAGTAATATTTCCCAAATTATGTGGACCAAGCTCCATAGAATCTATTTTAATTAGTAATCTTACAGGTCTACACGATAATATGATTATACTTCACCTGGCTTGGTCGTATCAAGTTTGCACGTAATTCATCCACAAATTCTGCTTCGCCATAGTGTTTCAGACCTTGATCAGTTATTCTAAGTTTGCCCATACCATCCTGGAAATTATAAAACAGCTGTAATTTTTGTAACTAGCCACAAATTGTATTAATTTTTTTTTAATAATTACCAGTTTTAGATACCAATTATGGAAGTATGCAAGTGCTGGATACAATTTGGTGAAGAAACTTGGGAATTCATTCTAACCTACTGATACCGATCAACAGCAAAAACACCAAACTAAAGACTTAAATTTAACAACAAAAAAACTGCTTAGAATTTCCATAACTTATAGCCCTCATTTAGCATTGCACTGTAAACAGGTTTACATGGAATGTAGATAATATTTACCAAATTAAAGTCCATAACTCTCATGACCCAAATGACGAGCGAAAGATTGACAATGGTGACAACCATGATAAGTAGAATAAGGAAGTAGATGCAGCGTTTTCTCCAGCCATATATGCCAATCTTGTAAATAACAGTTGCAGGGTCCTGGTTATTCCAGTCTACTTCATCTGTTGCATGTGCTGGCATTTTTATCAGTCTTAAGCTTGTGTTTCCCTGCCCATCATAAATACAAAAGGAAAAGATGTTTTAGTCTGTATCAGTGTTGTAGTTAAAAATTAAATTCAGGTAAAAATTAAATTCCTTTGTCTCTTAACCCTACTTATTCATTGATTATGA